>Ga0194035_1001417_pt1 | contig 12674 bp, 12 predicted proteins | sample JunL2320m_MetaG_FD_148680 | JGI IMG/M metagenome (GOLD analysis project Ga0194035, IMG submission 148680) | Anoxic zone freshwater microbial communities from boreal shield lake in IISD Experimental Lakes Area, Ontario, Canada - Jun2016-L239-20m | ecosystem: Environmental > Aquatic > Freshwater >...
GATGTCGGCTCGTCGCATCCTGGGGCTGGAGTAGGTCCCAAGGGTTGGGCTGTTCGCCCATTAAAGCGGCACGCGAGCTGGGTTTAGAACGTCGTGAGACAGTTCGGTCCCTATCCTCCGCGCGCGTAGGAATTTTGAGAAGGGCTGTCCCTAGTACGAGAGGACCGGGACGGACGAACCTCTGGTGTGCCAGTTGTCCTGCCAAGGGCACGGCTGGTTAGCTACGTTCGGGAGGGATAACCGCTGAAAGCATCTAAGCGGGAAGCCTGCTTCAAGATGAGAATTCCCACCGTTTATCGGGTAAGGCCCCCAGCTAGACCACTGGGTTGATAGGCCGGAAGTGGAAGCGCAGCAATGCGTGCAGCTGACCGGTACTAATAGGCCGAGGACTTGCCTCAAACATAAACTAATGCGTATGCGTCCACTGTGCGGTTCCCGAGATACGGTCGGGAACGACTACATCTCAATAGAGTTTCGGCGGCCATGTCGAAGGGGAAACGCCCGGTTCCATTCCGAACCCGGAAGCTAAGCCCTTCAGAGCCGATGGTACTGCGCGGGTGACTGCGTGGGAGAGCAGGACGCCGCCGGACATTCTTTCGAGACGAGGTCGCCCCTTATGGGGCGGCCTCGTTTTCGTTTACGGGACGTCGCTCGACCGGTTCGTTACATCTCAACAGCAGGAGCACATCATGGCCCAGGGCCCACGTCGCGGTAGTAGCGACGACAAGTCAAAGCGTCCACCGTCCGGTTCGAGCCGACCGAGTAGTTCCGGTCGCCCCTCTTCAGGTAAGCCGTCTGGCTCAGGGTCCCGTTCCGGTGGCTCGAGTTATTCAGGCCGTTCAGGCCCTGGAAATGATCGACGCCCCACGGGTGGTGGATACCGCGACGATCGCGGTGACCGTCCGTATGGCGATCGTCCGCAGGGTGATCGTCCGGATCGTGGCGACCGTCCCTACGGTGATCGGCCTCAGCGTTCCTATGGTGATCGTCCCCAGGGTGATCGTCCTCAGCGGTCTTATGGTGATCGTCCGCAGGGTGATCGTCCGGATCGTGGTGACCGTCCCTACGGTGATCGTCCTCAGCGTTCTTATGGTGATCGTCCGCAGGGTGATCGTCCGGATCGTGGCGACCGTCCCTACGGTGATCGTCCTCAGCGTTCATATGGTGACCGCCCGCAGGGTGATCGGCCGCAGCGTTCTTATGGTGATCGTCCCCAGGGTGATCGTCCGGATCGTGGCGACCGTCCGTACGGTGATCGTCCTCAGCGTTCATATGGTGACCGTCCTCAGGGTGATCGGCCTCAGCGTTCTTATGGTGATCGTCCCCAGGGTGATCGTCCGTACGGTGATCGGCCTCAGCGTTCATATGGTGACAGTCCTCAGGGTGATCGGCCTCAGCGTTCGTACGGTGATCGTCCCCAGGGTGATCGTCCGGATCGTGGCGACCGTCCGTACGGTGATCGTCCTCAGCGTTCATATGGTGACCGTCCTCAGGGTGATCGGCCTCAGCGTTCCTACGGTGATCGTCCCCAGGGTGATCGTCCGGATCGTGGCGACCGTTCCTATGGTGACCGTCCACCGCGCTCGTATGGTGATCGTCCGCAGGGTGATCGTCCGCAGGGTGATCGTCCGGATCGTGGCGACCGTTCCTATGGTGACCGTCCACCGCGCTCGTATGGTGATCGTCCGCAGGGTGATCGTCCTCAGCGTTCTTATGGTGATCGTCCGCAGGGTGATCGTCCGGATCGTGGCGACCGTTCCTATGGTGACCGTCCACCGCGCTCGTATGGTGATCGTCCGCAGGGTGATCGTCCTCAGCGTTCTTATGGTGATCGTCCGCAGGGTGATCGGCCCAGCCGTGGATACGGTGCTGCAGCTGCGGCAGGTGCCGCGGCCGGCCGTCAGGGAGGTCGGGGTGGTTACCGCGACGACCGTGGCGGGTACCGCGATGATCGTCGTTCGTCACAGGGACGCATGGATCGGCCGTCGCGTCCGACTGGACCGGCTATCCCCGATGACGTCACTGGAAGCGAGTTAGATCAATCCATCCGTGGGGATCTCCGAACGCTGTCTTTGGAGGCGGCAACGCTTGTGTCACAGCACCTTGTTATGGCCGAGCGCACTCTGAGCGACAACCCTGAATTGGCATGGGAGCATGCCAAGGCTGCAGTGAGCCGCGGTGGAAGGCTGGCCGTTGTGCGGGAGGCAGCGGGTGTTTCTGCTTACGCGGCAGGTCACTACGCGGATGCGCTTGCGCAATTCCGTGCTGCTCGACGGATCTCTGGTTCAGATGCGTACTGGCCGGTGATGGCTGACTGTGAGCGCGGCTTGGGACGTCCAGAGCGTGCGATCACTATGGCGGGTGCTCCAGAAGCAGATCGGTTAGATCGGGAAGGTCGACTAGAGCTTCGTATCGTCGCCTCAGGCGCCCGTCGCGATCTCGGTCAGATCGATGCTGCCCTGGTGACACTCCAATGCCCCGAGTTATCAAGTGACGAGGTTACGTCGTGGTCAGCTCGAATCAAGTTTGCCTATGCGGACACCCTCGTCGAGGCGGGTCGTAGCGAAGAGGCTCGTGAATGGTTCGTCAAAGCTTCAGAGGTAGACGTCAACGACGAGACTGAAGCCGCTGAGCGCATTGCTGAAATGGACGGAATCGTCTGGGTCGACCTGGTGGATGAAGAAGGTGATGAGGTTGACGGCGTCCTCGTCGACGGTGAAAACGTCATCAACGTAGATTTCCACGAGGCCGACGATGAAGATGACATCTCTGACGAAGACGAGTTTGACGATGAAGATGACGACGAGTTCGAAGAGGATGAATCAGATGACGAGGACGACGAGGAAATTGTCGAACTGATCTCAGATTTGGCTGATGTTCAATCGTCGACAATCTCCGAGGCGGATGCACTCCTAGAGAAGTTGGAAGCGGAAGCTCTGGCGTTGGAACGTGCTGCGGCAGAAGCCCTTGCGGCTGTTACCGCGGCACGTGCGGCTCTTGATTCGCGTGCCAATCATGACTCAGAGGATTCAAGCTCCGACTGAGCATCAAGCCAGCGCCAGATGCCAGCGACATCGGCCTCGGTGCTGGAGAGCACTTCAAGTTTGTGTTCAATCTCGGGATGGGAGCGGACTGCATATCTATCGGCAGTCCGCTCCTTTACTCGTTGTACGGCGTGATCAAGGTCGAGCGCGTCGAGGCGAGCTTCGCGGACAAGTTCAACCCACAGTTTCAGCTCTTCGATAGATCGATCAAGGGTTTCGTCGACGGCGGTAACGGGACCGAAGTGGGAAAACAGCAGGCGGCTAGCTTTGCGTTCTCGCATACGATCAAGGGATCGCAGTGCGGTATCCAGATCAAACTCAGGTGGGGGAGTCGCGGGACGAAGATCTTGTGTTTCTGGCGTCCACACTCCCGCCGCATCACCTGTGTACAGGTCGCCGGACAGTGAATCAAGAAGTCCAACGTGATGACGAGCGTGACCCGGTGAATCGAATGAATGCAGGGCGCGTCCGCCACCTAGATCGATCTGCGAACCATCCTCCAAAACTCTGATTCGGTTGGCATCCGTCGGTCGCAACTGCCCGAATAGTGAGTCGAGAACATCGCCGAAAACCCTTGCTGCACTTGCCATGAGACGTGATGGATCGGCCAGATGGCGCGCGCCCGCTTCGTGAACCACCACCTCGGCTTTGGGGAATGCTGCGGCGAGGTCGCCAACGCCCCCGGCGTGGTCCAAGTGAATGTGCGTGACGACGATTGTCGCTAGATCATTCGCGGCAATCCCGAGGCTTGCAAGTACTTCGACAACTTCAGCGGCTGAAGACGCGGCACCGGTTTCAACGAGTGCAGGCTTCTCGCCGCGAATGAGATAGCCAGCGGTGATACCTGTGTAGCCACCCATTCTGGTGTCAATAAGCCATACGTCGTCCCCGAGATTGACCGGCTCAGGTCGGCTATCCCCAGCGGATTGGTTTTGTAGGTCGTCCACAATTAACCCTCGATTCGGCCACCATGCGTTCACTGTGGATCAGCCTAGAACCACCTTGGGCCGTAACCGGTGAACCTCGTGCTACTGCGCCCAAGTCCATCCCAGACGATCTGATGAGGAAGTGCAGAATTATGGTGAACAAAGTCCCTATCGAGGAACCGACAAATCAGGTTGTGCTTCGCGGCCGAGTTGGCGAAGGGGCGAACGAGCGCACGCTGCCGTCCGGAGATCGCGTGGTGAACTTTCGAGTGACAGTTGACCGTGTCCCTCATGATGCCAGCGGCAAGTCCTCGGACACGATCGACTGTGTTGTTCTCACGACGGGATTGCGGCGTAAGGCGCTGCGTCTTACGCCCGGAGTTTGTGTCGATCTTGAAGGTGCCCTGCGTCGTCGATTCTTTAGGTCCGGGGGTGCACTTATCTCGCGCTATGAAGTCGAGATTCACTCCCTGAACCGGGTTTGATGGATAACGAGGGTAGTCATGCGACGATATGCAGGTGATCGACGATGCCACTGCGGCCGAGGACCCAACACCAACTGAGGCCGCGACGCTTCACCCGCCTGGTCAAGGGCCGGTGCCTCCGGCCGGTGAACCCTACGACTGGTTTCGACGTGGATCTCTACTGTTGGAGCAGGGTAACTCTGCGGCAGCAGCTGAGTTGTTGAGTTGGGCTTCGCAAGCCGAACCGCAGGCACGCAGCATCAGGGAGGCACTGGCTCGAGCCTTTTATGATTCGCGGAGATTTGATGATTCCGCGCGCGAGTTCGGAGCCCTTGCTGAATTGGCCCCCGATGATGATTACGTGCATTTTGGTCTTGGTCTTTCCCTATGGCGGATGCGCCAGTTCCCAGACGCGGCAGAGCATTTGGCGATCGCCGCGGCGATGAGACCAGACCGTGAAGCATATGGTCGTGCGCTCCGGCAGGTGCGCGCCACGTTGGCTGCTCGCCAAGAGGCGGGCTTGTCTCCGGTGGGCAGCCCGGAGGAATCTGCGGAGTTTCCGACGGTGACAGAGTGAACGAGAATTCGTCGTTGATTTCGCATTTCGACGCACTTCTGCTCGATCTTGACGGAGTGGTCTACGTCGGTCCCCATGCTGTCGCGCATGCGTCGTCAACCCTTGCCCGTTCCCGTGCGGACGGCGTCGCGGTCGCGTTCGTCACCAACAACGCCTCGCGTCCGCCCGAGGTGGTTGCTGAACACCTTCGTGAACTTGGGATTGAAGCCAGCCCCCATGACGTTGTGAATTCCTCTCAAGCCGCAGCGCGAGTTATCTCTGAGCGCGTCCCGGCAGGCAGCACCGTCCTAGCCGTCGGTGGTCCAGGAGTGCGGAAGGCTCTCGTTGATCGTGGACTCGTACCGGTTGACTCGGCGGAGCCAACACCGACGGCGGTCATTATGGGCTACGGGCCAGACGTCGGGTGGAAAGATCTGGCCGAGGCGTCGTACGCCGTTCAAGCCGGTGCCCTGTTCGTAGCGACGAACCCCGACACCAGTTTTCCAACTCCGCGGGGGATAGCACCAGGTAATGGCTCACTCGTCGCAGCGGTGGCTCTTGCGACGGGGTGTGAGCCCATCGTGGCGGGGAAGCCCTACACCCCACTGGTCGTTGAGTCGATTGAGCGAGTTGGTTCATCCCGGCCGCTCATGGTGGGAGATCGTCTCGATACCGATATCGAGGCGGCCCACAACGCCCGGATTGATTCGCTCTTAGTGATGACAGGTGTCACCACAGTTCGTGATGTTTTGCTCGCCTCGACTGTTCATCGGCCGACATTCATTGCTGCAGACCTTCGCGCGCTCTACGTGTCTGCCAATGAGTCGCGTGTGGTGTTAGATGCCGCCGCTGGTGCCATGGCGCCACTGCTTTCGGCGGCCGCCGCCGCATGGAAGCGGGCAGATGATGGCCATGAGCCGCTCGCAGGTATCGATATTGCGGCTCTCGAAGCTCTGGTTAGTGTCGAACTCTCACGTTAGGGCAATTGCGAGCTAGATGAACTTTCGTAACTCGAGTAGGTCTCGCCAATGTGCGTTTATTTGGAGTCGACCGCTCGCCCACGCAGAGCCAAACCCAAGTTGGCCATCGATAAGGGCGATGAAATCGTCGGACGACGTGGTGAGCCGGAAGGTCGCGTCCTGAGCGGACTCGGGGTTCGTCTCCCGAACTTGCGTCAGCTGACCGCCGGTGAGTTGCCCCTCGTATGCGGCGTCCAAGTCGAGCAAATGGACAGAAACGCTCCTCTCCGGAATGCGATTTCGCGTTTGATCATCAAGGTCGCGGGTGGTCACGGAAAGTCGGGTGATCGCTGCCTCGACATCGGCCTTCGTGCTCATCGTTCCTCCAATGCGCCTGTCCTGACGTTATCGCAGCCGGCAGCGATTGATCCCCACCTAGGTGGTGCGTCTGCGTGGACGCCGCGAGCGCGATAGTTTGGTCCTAGAAGTAATTGTGGCGCTCCGATGGGCGTCGACTAAGCGAGAGGTAGCGCCATGTTGGATGCAATCAAAGGGTACGTGGAACTCGCAACGGGCCTGACTGAAGTGACTGTCAAGCGCGCTCAAGAAGCGGCCCAGTCGTTGGTGAACCAGGGTATGTCGATACTCAGTACCGATGCAGTGCCAGATGTTCCTGGTAAAGATCAGGCGGTTGACGCGGCCAAGACGGCCGCCAATTCCGTGCAGGAACTTGCTGACGAGTTACTTGAAACGAGTAAGCAGAACCGCGACTTACTCACCGGCCTGATTCGTACTGAGGTGGATCGAAGTGCTGGCCGGATGGGATTTGTTCGTGAGGAAGAGCTCGCTGCTGTTCGTCGCCACATAGCCCGGCTTGAGAATCAAATTGCGGACATGCGGATGACCGTGGCCCCGAACACTCAGACAACGACCTCGGCTGAGTTTGATTCATCGGCAGCCACTGCTGCTGAAGCCAAAGTAGAAGTGCTTGTCGCAGATGGCAGCGTCGACGATTCCAAAGTGGAAGATGTCGTGGCCGCCACTAGCGACCTTGCAGATGCCGTTGCAACACACGTCGATGACGCTGGATCCTCGATGAGCGAAGCGGTTTCGAGTGCAGTTGAACAAACCGAAAATGTGGTGACCGATACAGCCTCGACGGTGCTCGCCGATGTTCAGGACGCTGTTGATGGAGTAACTCCGGCTAAGCGAAAGATTCCGTATGTAAAGCCGGGCACGGAGATTATTGAGGAATCGTCGTGACCTACTTTGGAGATGCGTCAGCACCTGAGGCAGGCAGCGAGGACGCGGATCTAGACGCGCAGGAGGTCGAGGAGGACACCTCCGATCACGGCTACGACATTGACATAGATGATCACCTTGACGGTCATTTAGATATCGACGCGGACTTAGACGCGGCCATCGATGATGTCAGCGACGGTGGTCAATCAGTGCGACCTGTGGTTACGGCGGAATCATTGCCACTGGCAATGTCGACACGCGATGCATTTCTACACGCTCGCGACGTCCCTGTCACCGGCGACGCGCGCGTTGACGCGGCAACGGCTCGACTCACCGAGTTGGTGGATCTTCCAACGAGTGACCATGCTGCCGTTTACGACGATGTACATCGCCGACTGCAGGATGCACTAGCTGACGCTGATCAGCGCTGATTTGAAATTCCCGCTGGCATGACTCGTCGTCGCCTCGATGCTGAACTCGTTCACCGAGGATTGGCGCGCTCGCGGGAACAGGCTCAAGCATTCATTGAGTCAGGCCGGGTGCGGCTCAATGGAAATGTTGCGGCAAAGTCCGCCACGCAGGTCGACAACACGGCAAGCATTGTCGTTGCGCCGGCAGAGACGGGACCGGATTACGTATCGCGCGGAGCCCACAAATTGGTGGGAGCGCTAGACGCCTTTGCAATCGATGTTCAAGACCGTTGGGCTTTGGATGCGGGGGCGAGTACAGGTGGGTTTTGTGATGTTCTTTTGCGACGTGGGATCGCTGGCGTGATCGCGGTTGATGTTGGCTACGGGCAGCTTGCCTGGCCCATTCGATCTGACGAGCGGGTCACCATTATGGAGCGGACGAACGTTCGAGAACTGGTTGTGGACGCGTTGCCGTACCGACCCGATCTCATCGTTGCCGATCTTTCATTCATCTCCTTGGCCACTGTTTTACCGGCCCTTTCGGCGGTTGCGACTCCGGATGCCGACTTTGCCCTCATGGTTAAACCACAATTCGAGGTGGGGAAAGAGCGTGTCGGCTCAGGTGGAGTTGTGCGTGATCCTGCGCTGAGGTCGGCAGCAGTCCGTAGGATCGCTGATGTGGCATATGAATCTGGATTAGGCACTCGGGGTGTCGTGGCGTCATCGCTGCCAGGTCCGAGTGGAAATGTCGAATACTTCTTGTATCTACAGCACGGTGCGGCTGCGCTGGATGAGACAGATTTACAGCGTGCCATCGAGGAAGGACCGCAGTGACTGAACAAACTGCACGTCGAGTGTTGCTCGTAACGCATGTAGGTCGAGCCGATGCGCTGGCACTGGCCCGAGAGATCGCCCAACAACTGTCTGCGGCAGGGATTGAGGTATGTGCTCTCGAGCCCGAAGCGGACCTCTTGAGCGCGCTTGGCGTGGAGCCCGTTACCCCAGAAGTGGCTGCCCGAGGATGTGAACTCGTTGTCGTGCTGGGCGGTGACGGAACCGTTTTGCGAAGTGCTGAGTTGGCGCGGCCATTCGATGTACCCCTGCTCGGTGTCAATCTTGGGCACGTCGGATTCCTTGCTGAGGCAGAAGTAGACGATAAAGGTAGTGTCGTTACGAGCATTGTTGAGCGAGCCTGGACGGTCGAAGAGCGCACCACTTTGGAGGTCGTCGTCCGAGTTGGCGGCGTTGAAATCGAACGCAATTGGGCACTGAACGAAGCATCGGTTGAAAAGGCCAGCCGCGAGCGCATGCTTGACGTTCTCGTCGAGGTTGACGGACGGCCGTTGTCACGGTGGGGTTGTGATGGTGTCATAGCGGCAACCCCAACGGGCTCAACGGCTTACGCCTTTTCCGCGGGTGGGCCAGTCGTATGGCCTGAGGTAGAGGCGATGCTGGTCGTTCCGATTAGTGCGCATGCCTTATTTGCCCGCCCGCTTGTCGTTTCGCCCGAGAGCATCATCGCGGTGGACGTACTCGGCTCGAATCATGCCGGCGCGGTGATGTGGTGTGATGGTCGTCGATCCGTTGACCTCGCCGCCGGAAGCCGGATCGAAGTTACCCGCCATGCGCAGCCGGTTCGATTCGCTCGAGTGCATAGCGCACCGTTTACCGACCGGCTCGTGGCGAAGTTCGAGTTACCCGTGGATGGTTGGGGTGGTCAGCGTCGACGGGCGGATGGCTCGTCATGATTGAAGAGCTTAGAATCCGAGGGGTTGGCGTCATCGACGATGCCACTCTTGAACTGCACTCGGGGTTCACCGTCGTGACGGGTGAGACAGGTGCAGGTAAGACGATGGTGTTAACGGGGCTCGATCTCGTGCTCGGAGGCAAGGCCGATCCGGGCGTCGTGCGTCACGATAAAGCCGAGGTTGATGCCCGGTTTGTTGATGCTAGGGCACAGGTGTGCGAGCGCGTTGAGCAAGCCGGAGGGGAACTTGATGAAGGCGCACTTCTTATTGCTCGAACGGTTGCTCGCGAGGGTCGTAGCAGAGCGTTTCTTGGCGGTCGTGCCGTACCAGTTTCAGTGCTGTCAGAACTGAGCGATGATCTCGTCGCTGTTCATGGTCAAAACGATCAACGGCGGTTGTTGGCTCCGAGCCGACAGCGAGCGGCTCTCGACAGGTTCGCTGGCGGTGAGCTCGCCTCGTTGAGCGCGTCATACCGACAGTCGTATGACCGACTTCGCGAGATTGAGCAGGAGATTGAGGCGATTACCTCCCAAGCGCGTGAGCGTGCGCGAGAGGCAGACCTTCTTCGGGCAGGAATTCACGAGATCGCCGCGGTCGCTCCGGAGCGAGGGGAGTGGGATGAACTCGTTGCCATCACAGCACGACTTTCGCATGCGGAATCTCTCAAGGAAGTTGCTGATCGTGCCCACGATCTTGTTCGCGGATCGTCAGACTCAGTAGGCGAGACCGACGCTCTGAGCCAATTGGATGCCGCGCGTCGAGCCTTGGAATCGCAGCGCGAGCACGATGGGGAATTGGGTAGAACGGCAGATTCGCTCACCGATGCGATGGCGCTGCTGACTGACATCGCTTCTGAGCTTGCGTCCTATGCGTCGTCGATTGAATCTGATCCGCAATCTCTCGAAACTCGTCAACAGCGCACCGCTGCGCTGAATGCGCTCACGCGTCGATACGCCCCAACTGTTGATGAAGTGATCGATTGGTCTGAGTCAGCCGTAGAACGTCTAGCTGAGTTAGAAACCGACGACGATCGGCTCATCGAGTTAAGTAGCGAACACTTACACGTTCGCGAGCAGGTTGCGTCTGTGGCGATGGCTCTGTCATCGGCCCGAAGCCTTGCTGCATCGTCGTTTGCCCAGGCGGTCTCTTTCGAACTCACCGAACTGGCTATGCCCAATGCGGAAGTCAGCGTCGACATGAGGCATTCGGATCATCCCGATGGTTTAGACGTGGTGATTGGCGGGGTTCGCCGCCGATGTGCGTTTGGTCCCAGCGGAATCGACGAAATCGAGATACTCCTGAGCCCACATGCAGGTGCACCGGCTCGGCCGATTTCCAAAGGCGCCTCCGGGGGCGAGTTGTCCCGGGTGATGTTGGCAATCGAAGTTGTCTTCGCGGGCAGCGATCCAGTACCAACACTGGTCTTTGACGAAGTGGATGCCGGAGTTGGTGGTCGAGCCGCCGTTGAGATCGGCCGTCGGCTCTCGCGGTTAGCCCGCTCAGCGCAAGTGGTGATCGTGACACATTTACCTCAGGTGGCAGCTTTCGCCGATCGGCACATCGTCGTAGAGAAGTCAGACGACGGACAGATCACGGTCTCCGGTGTTCGTGTCTTGAGCGACAGTGAACGAGTTACGGAATTGGCGCGCATGCTGGCCGGTCTCTCACAATCAGCGTCCGCTGCGGCACATGCACAAGAACTCCTTGACGTGGCCGCGGCTGAACGCAGTAGTGATGCAAAGCGGGCGCCAAAGAAGCCTGTCAGGGCATCGAAACTCGCCCATTGAGGCTACTGCTGCGGCGTTAGAGCAGAGCTGGCTGTTTGAACGTGATCGGCCGCCGTAGCCTGACAGGTATGGCATTGCATATGACCTCTTGGCGGCTAGTTTTGGCCGTTGCCCTGATGTTGATGGTCAGTTCGGGTTATGTCGTCGGCGCACATGCCACAAACTCCGCTTCCCTGCCGCGCGTCAAGACAGTCACCTCCGAGGTCCTGGCTTGGCGCCATGCGGCCGCCTCCACAGTCACTATCGGGCATTCCGCGACTGGACGGGCACTTGTTGCTTTGCGTCAAGGCTCGCCTGACGCACCGAATGTTGTGGTGCTGCTCGGTCAGACACATGGCAATGAGCCACGGGGTATCGATGTCGTTCGCGAGGCAAGGCGGCTGGTGTTTCCTGATGGGGTTCAGGTGTGGACGATTAGCACAATGAACCCTGACGGTTCCATGGCCCGGACCAGGGTTAACGCGCGGCACGTCGATCTCAACCGAAACTTTCCCTATCTATGGCACGCGAATCCGAATACGGCCACGTACTTTCCGGGTGTACGCGCCGCAAGTGAGCCTGAAACCAAGGCCCTCATGGCATTTCTCAACCAGCTGCGACCAGATCTGGTGGTGTCTCTTCACCAAGCATTTCGTGCCATCGATGTTGGCCCTTCCAAGGCCCGTCGGTGGGTCGAGCTGCTGTCGAGCACGACGGGGCTTCCCCTCAAGAATGTCCCGTGTAATGGCGTGTGTCGCGGGACGATGACCGGTTGGTACAACGCCTCGTTCGAAGGGGCAGCGATTACCGCGGAGTTACCGCGCAGAGTTAGTGCGACTCAAGCGCAGATTTATGCAAGGGCAGTGCGAACTGTTGCCGCCGCGTTAGTCGCCGCAAATCCGGCACCCGCGCCTTCTGGTTCGCCGATGCAGACCGGAACGCCAACACCATCAGTCACTCCCGTCCCGCCAATGACGGGATCGCCGTCGCCTGCGCCGTGAACGACACCAACACGCCCGACTACCGCGCCCATCGGCGGTCAGGAAGTGTTAATCTGAACTCCCGTGAAGCCTCAGACGACAAAGCATCTATTCGTCACTGGAGGAGTAGCCTCCTCACTAGGTAAGGGGCTCACGGCCTCCTCCCTCGGAAACCTGCTGAAATTGCGCGGGCTCAGGGTCACTATGCAAAAACTTGACCCGTATTTGAACGTGGACCCAGGCACCATGAACCCGTTCCAGCATGGTGAAGTCTTCGTAACCAATGACGGTTCGGAAACAGATTTGGATATCGGCCACTACGAGCGTTTCCTCGGTGTGGATCTGCATGGTTCGGCGAACGTGACCACTGGTCAGGTTTACTCGACGGTGATCGCCAAGGAGCGTCGCGGTGAGTATCTCGGTGACACCGTTCAGGTAATCCCGCATATCACTAATGAGATTAAGTCCCGGGTTCGACGTATGGCCGGCCCTGACGTTGACATTGTGATCACGGAGGTAGGGGGAACAGTCGGCGACATAGAGTCGCTGCCATTCCTAGAAGCAGTTCGCCAAATCCGC
>Ga0194035_1001420_pt1 | contig 12650 bp, 10 predicted proteins | sample JunL2320m_MetaG_FD_148680 | JGI IMG/M metagenome (GOLD analysis project Ga0194035, IMG submission 148680) | Anoxic zone freshwater microbial communities from boreal shield lake in IISD Experimental Lakes Area, Ontario, Canada - Jun2016-L239-20m | ecosystem: Environmental > Aquatic > Freshwater >...
GCGGTGCAATCCAACATCCAGCGGCTTGCAGCCGAGGAAGGGCAGCGCCTTGCTGGAAATGTCGTCACTTGTCAGCCGCTGCAGCAGCGCATGCGAATTGGGGCCCGAGAGCGAAAAGCCGGTGGTGATGTCGGAGATGTCCTTGACCATGGCACCTTCGATCAGGTGATCCTCGAACCAGCGCATGTGCCACTGGCGGAGATAGTAGGAGCCCATGATCCACCAGGAGCCATCGCCCCAGTTGAACACGGTGAGGTCGCCTTTGAGCCGCCCGTCGTGTCCAAGCATCGGCGCAAGGCGGGCGCGGCCCGGCCCCGGCAGCTTGCAGGCAAGCAGCTGGTCGAGGAAGGCCTCGGCCCTCTGCCCCGTCACCTCGTAGCGCGAGAAGCCGGAAATATCGAGAACGCCCACGCCGTCTCGCACCGCACGGCATTCATTGCCCACGATGTCGAAAGCATTGGAGCGCTTCAGCGTCGGCTTTTCCTCAAAGCCTTGCGGCGCGAAGTAGAGCGGCACCTCGAGGCCCCATGAGCAGCCCCAGCGCGCGCCTGCTTGGCTCATGTCGGCATAGGCGCCCGTCGTCTTCAGCGGGCGACCCGCCCACAGCTGCTCGTTGGGATAGGACATGACGAAGCGGCGGGAATAGAATTGCCCCGTCGTCTGGCGAATGTACTCTCGGTTCTCGGTGAAGGCGCCATAGCGCGCGATGTCCATGCCATAGATGTCGGCCTCAGGTTCGCCCTCGACCATCCACTCGGCCAGCGACTTGCCCACACCGCCACCCTGCAGGAAGCCCGCCATCACGCCGCAGGCCGTCCAGTAGTTCTTCAGTCCACGGACGGGTCCGACCAGCGGGTTGCCATCGGGCGAGAAGGTGAAGGCGCCGTTGACCCAGCGCTTGATGCCGGTGTGGTTCATCACGGGATAGCGCTGGTAGACGAAGGCGAGCTCGTCCGAGATGCGGTCGATGTCTTCCTGGATCAGGTCGAAGCCATAGTCCCAGGGTGCACCATCCATGTTCCAGTGCTTGTAGTTCTGCTCATAGATGCCGACGAGCAGGCCCTTCCCTTCCTGGCGCACATAGGTGAAGCCCTCGAGGTCGATCATCATCGGGATCTCGCGGTCCATGGCCTGGATCTCGGGGATCGACTCGGTGATGAAGTAGTGATGCTCCATCGGGGTGAGCGGCAGTTCGATGCCCGCCATGCGGCCCACCTGCTTGGCCCACAAGCCGCCGGCATTCACCACGTGCTCCGCAGTGATCGTGCCCTTCTCGGTCACGATGGACCAGCTGCCGTCGGCCTTCGGGTGCAATTCCAGCACGCGGTTGTGCTCGACGACCGTGGCACCGCGCATGCGGGCCGCCTTGGCATAGGCATGCACCACGCCCGAGGGGTCGATATAGCCCTCGCGCTCGGCATAGAGTGCGCCCAGCACGTCGCCCGTATCGAAGATCGGGCAGGCGGCGCGCACCTCGTCGGGGCCCGCAAGGCGAACGTCCTCGATGCCCATGGTCTGGAACACCCGGTAGGAGGCCTGCAGCCATTCCCAGCGCTCCGGTGCGGAGGCCACGGAGTAACCGCCGGTCATGTGCATGCCAACACTCTGGCCGGACTCCTTCTCGATCTCGGAGAGCAGGTCGATTGTGTAAGCCTGCAGTGCCGCGATGTTCGGGTCGGCATTGAGCGCATGGAAGCCACCCGCCGCATGCCAGCTCGACCCGGCCGTCAGCACCGAGCGTTCGAGCAGCACCGTGTCGTTCCAGCCAAGCTTGGCGAGGTGATAGAGCACGGACGCGCCAACGACGCCGCCACCAATGACGGCCACCCTGTAATGCGACTTCATGGAAAGATCTCCGAACCGAAAAGAGCAAATCCTGAAAAGGGTAGTCGAGGCTCCTCAGCCTGTCCAGCGAGGGAAGTTCAAGACCTCCCTTGAGATCGTGGAAAGCGATGCGGCAATTCCGGCGCGGAAATCAAGGCCGCGTGCTTCAACCACAGCGGCCTGCAGTGGCTCAGGATGCAGTTCGGAACATTCCAGCCGCCGGTGCGTCCGGTGCCGTGGGCAGTACGGGCGCACGCGGTGTCGGCGAGTTGGCAAGCCGTGCGAGGATCCGTGCAGCCGCCTGCAGGTCGTTGGTGTCGAAGCCCTCGGTGAACCAGTCATAAACCGGTTGCAGGACCACGAGCGCCTGCTCCGTTTCGCCATGGCGTTCCAGTAGCTCGGCAAGGGTCATCGCCGCTCGCAACTCCCAAGACTTTGCCTCCTGCGCGCGCGCCACGCCAATGGCACGATGCAGCAGCCGCTCGGCATTGGGGCGGTCGCCTTCAAGGCCGTGGAGCCAGCCGCTCAACCGCAACACCTGGGCAAAGTGGCAGCGCTGCTCGCCCTGCTCGATGCGCTCGATGCACTGGTCGATCTGGCGTGCGGCGGCCTCCGTATGGCCCAGCCTCGCCAGTGCCTCGCCGCGCAGCGCCAGCAGATAGGGAAGCCACACGCGGTGCCCGGTTGACGCGAGCCGCGCCACGGCGCGCTCGATCTGTGCCGCTGCCTCCTCGAAGCGCCCGGCGCGCAGCCAGGCCACGCCACGGCTGATCTCGCACATCATGTCGAAGAACAGCGGCACGCCGAAACGCCGACCCATGGCGCTGGCCTCGTCAGCCCGCCGTTCGAGTTCACCGGGCAGGTTCAGGAATTCATAGACCTGCGCACCCAGCGTCAGCGAGAAGGCCATGTCGAAGGGGTGGCCACGGCGGCGCGCATGCTCATCGCGCATGTTGCACGTGGCAACTGCCTGGTGGGGATAGCCCATCATCCAGAGATACTGGCCACGGTAGATCCACTCGCCGGTCTGCGGGTCGGTGTTGGTTTTCTCCGCCACATGCCAGTGCTTCTGGGGATCATACATCGTGTTCAGCACATCGCCATGCTGCCGCGCCTTCGCGAAATCTCCCTGCCAGTAATAGGATCGGGCCAATGCGCGGTGTGCCACGATCGTCAGGTTGCCATCTTCCGCCGCCTCGCCGATCTCACGTGCGCGTTCGGCCCAGTTGAGCGACAGGGAAAGCTTGTCGATCGACATGTAATGCACCCACAGCGCATTGAGAATTGGCAGAAAGGCGGCGCTGTGGCGAAGTGAAGAGGCAAGCATCCATGCGGGTTCAAGCACTGCGGAAAGCTCCGGGTGCCCCCATCCGCGCTCGGCCACAAGAACGGGCGCAAGCGCTGCGCGGTAGCGCAGTTCAAGCACGTTGCGCTCCTCGCCCGGTGGCAGCGAAGCGACCTGCAGCAGGCCGCGGCGAAGGTGGCTTGCCGCCTCGTTGATGGCGAAGCGCTGCATGGCGATTTCCGCCGCCTTCAGCCATAGCGGCACGGCGCGGGCATCGGCACCTGCAGCACTCAGGTGATGGGCGACGAGTTCCGGCTGGCGCTCGGTCAGGCCGGGGTCATGCTCGGTGAGAAGCTCAGCCACCTTGTTGTGGAGGTTCTTGCGCTGGCTCAGCAGCAGCGAGTCATAGGCGGCGTCCTGCACCAGCGCGTGCTTGAACACGTAGCTGCGGGTGCCCACACCTTCCTCGATGTGTGCGAGACCGGATTCGACGAGTTGCGCCAGGCCCTCGTCCAGCTGTGTCATGTCATGGATGCCGATCGCCCGCAGGAACTCGCGGCTGAAGCTGCGGCCCACCACGGCGCCAATCTGTGCCACGCGCTTGGCCTTCACCAGCTTGTCGAGGCGCGCGGTCAGCGAACCGCGAAGTGAATCCGGCAGCGACACGATAACCGTGCCGCTGGCCTGCACGAAGCGGTCGCCGCTCTGCGCCAGCTGGCCGGATTCGATCAGGGCGTGGGTGAGTTCCTCGATGAACAGCGGCACGCCATCGGTCTTCTCGACGATCATGCCTTCGATGGCGGGCGGCATCGGCATGCCACCGGCACAGCGGCGGATCATCGCGAAACTCTGCTCCGGGGAAAGGCGCGGCAAGGTGATCGTGCGGCCGTCGGCGGAACCTGACCAGCGCGGCGCGAACTCGGGCCGGTAGGTCGTCACCATGAACACCGGAATGGTCGCGAGGCGCGACACCACTAGGTCGATCCCTTCAAGCGTCGTAGGGTCGGCCCAGTGCAGGTCCTCGAACAGCATGATGGCGGGGGCGTCGGCGCAGGCTGAGGCAATCATCGCGATGAGGATGCGCAGGGTCTCCGCCTTGGCGATGCGTGGCGGTTCTGTGATCGCGCCGAAACGATTGACAAAGGGCACCGACATCAACGCCGCGATGAAGCGCACGTCCGATGTCGGAAGGTGGTCGCGGCCGCAGACCAGAGCTTCGATGCGGTTCAGTCGCTCCTCAGGAGCCATGCCTCGGGTGAAGCCCATGGTCGACTCGAAATGGGCGATGACCGGGTAGAGTGGCGTGGCCATATGGAAGGGCGAGCACTGGAAGCGGATCAGGCGGTTCTCCGGCGTCACGATCTGCGCACAGAGGTCGGTTGCAAGGCGGCTCTTGCCGATGCCGGGTTCACCGCAGATGCCTGCGATGCGACCCCTTTTCTGTTCGCACACGTCCAGCCACATGTTACCCAGCACACCGAGTTCGGTTTCGCGACCGACCGGCATCTGGTCCGGTACGCCGGCCTGATCAGCTGGAATCGTTTGTTGTTCCTCCACCCGAAATGCTGGGACGGGCTGCGGAAAACCCTTGAGTTCCACGTCACCCAGTGGCGCATAGCTGAAGGCAGAGCCAGCGAGCTTGCGCACGATGGAACTCACCGCGATCTCGCCGGGCTGTGCGGTGGCCTGCAGCCGGGCTGCGAGGTTCATCGCATCGCCCACCGCCATACGCCCGCCGCTCGACACCACCACGATGCCGGTGGCGATACCGATCCGCAGGTCCAGCGGGTGCTCCAGGTTGCGGACGCCATCGAGGATGTCGAGACCGGCGCGGATGGCGCGCTCGGCCTCACGCTCATGCGCCAGGGGGTAGCCGAAGAAGGCGACGATGCCATCGCCCATGCGCTGGAACAGGTAGCCCTCATAGCGGGCGACACAGGCCGCGCACCAATCCTCATAGCCGCGGACAACATCCGTCAGGATCTCCGGATCAAGCTCGGCCGCAAGTTTTGTGTATCCGACAACATCGCAAAACAACACCGTCAGCTGCCGTCGCTGCTCGTCGTCTGCGACGACCGGAGCGCCCTCCGCCCGCATCAGCGCAGCAAGCAGTCGCTTGCGCGCGCCAAACGACAGGCCAAGCTCCACGAGGTCTTTTTCGGTAAGGAGAAGCATGGTCGTGAAGTCGATTTCGTTGTCCTCGAACAGCGCAAGGTGCTGTTCGAGCCCGTGATCGCGGAGCCATTGGGACAGAGCAATCATCTACCAGATCCCGAAAACGATTCAGACACGGCACGAACCGGCGAACCGGTGGAGGACATCGAAGACAGGCGCCCCAAGGGGCTACAACCGAAAGTTTTATATAGGCAACTGCAGACGGCGCCAAGGCCTTCTGATCAATGTCAATTTACACGGGTTGGATGTGAAAAATGCATGACACAACTTATGACACGCACGCCTTCCCAAATAATTTCTCAGAATTCTTAAGTGAAAGTACTATGGACGTGGGGTAAAGTTGAATCCTCCAAACGCGGTGAAGTCCGCGATTCTCAGGGAGCAGGGCTTGGCGAAATTGACGGTGGAAGACTTCCGGAACATCGCCATTTTCCGGGATCTGGAAGCGGAGGCCCTGAATGGCCTGGTGGTGGCCTGCTCGGTGCGGGACTATGGGCCAGGCGAGTTGGTGGTCGGTCACAACGACACGACGTTCGACGTCTTCTTCCTGCTGTCCGGCAAGCTGCACATGAGCCTCTATTCCGCCGACGGGCAGCGCGTTGGCCTGCATGAAATGAGCGCCGGCGGCATGTTCGGCGAGATCTCCGCCGTCGATGGTCTGCCGCGGTCGGTGAGCGTCGACTCGGCAACACGCTGCAGCATCGCCATCATGCCGTGGCAACGCTTCCTGGCGATGATCGAGAGCAGCCCCTGCTTCGCCATGGCGGTGACCCGGCAGCTGGCGACCCATGTGCGGCGACTTACCACCCGGGTATTCGAGTTCAGCACCATGGCCGTCCGACAGCGGCTTCGGGCGGAACTGCTGCGGCAGGCACTTCCGGTTGTGGAGGACACGGCAGCAATCGATCCCATGCCTACGCATGCCGAGCTTGCCAGCCGCATCAGCACGCACCGCGAAGCGGTCTCCCGCGAGATGGCATGGCTCGAAGGCAAGGGTCTGGTGGTGAAGAAGGGGAAGGCCCTGGTCATCCCCAGCATCGCCCGCATCCGCGCGCTCATCGAGCAGAGCTGGAACGATTAGCTCCACCCGGAGATCTTCAAAAAATCTGGCGGTGTGAGTTTCCGCACATCCCCGCCGCCGTTACTCTCCTAGTCTCCCCCTGTGTTCACCGGTCCCCCGGAGAACCATCCAGGACGAAGGAGGCGCACGTGGCCAAGCGAACCGTTCCGAGGCGGCATCCGGCCGCTCTCACCACCACCACGCAGCCCGTCATCCAACCGGAAGCAGCCGAGATCTGAGGATCCGCATGACGTTTCCCTATGGCCTCCACCTTTTGAACCTGCTGGGGGGCGCATGGAGATCTGAGAACGACGAACCCCTGCAAGCCACGACATCCGGAGCTTGGGCCGTGATGTTGACGGACGGGGCAGGCGATGGCGGACGCAGCAACCCCGGCACAGCTCCCGCAGGGACAAAAGCGTCCGCCATCGCAAACCTTTCGCCCCTGCCAGACCGGCAATGATGCCAGCACGCCCACAACCTTGCTAGGGTGGACCGATCTCCAACCAGCACTGATTGAGTCGGAATGCCCGTTGCTACCGTGAGGCCGCCTCTAACTGTCATCCTCCTTGTAATCGTTCTATTTCTTGCCTTCCCCTTTCCCGGGCAGGCTGAAAGCCTCGCGGGGCAAGCGTCCGTCATCGACGGCGACACGATCGAGATCCACGGGCAGCGCATCCGCCTGTTTGGAATCGACGCAGTGGAAAGCCGTCAGCGCTGCACGCGCGACGGCAAGCCTTGGGACTGCGGCAAGGACTCTGCTTTCGCACTGGCGGATCGCGTGGGCAGATCAGCAATCGATTGCCAAGGCAGCGAGCATGACCGCTATGGCCGCCTCGTGGCCATTTGCTTCAAAGGCGGGGAAGACCTGAACCGCTGGATGGTGGAACAGGGCTGGGCGGTGGCCTACCGCCACTACAGCCTCGACTATGTCGGAGCCGAGGACGCAGCCAAGGCTGCCCGGCGCGGGCTATGGTCGGGCAGCTTCGAGATGCCGTGGGAGTGGCGCAAGACGTCGCGCTAGGGCCTTATGGGGTGCGCAGGCCGTCCATCCACACCTTCGCCGCAGGGGCGGCGGTGATGAAGGTGAGGCGGTGGGTGCCACCCTTCACGTCAATGGGGTGAACGTTGTTTTGGGACTGGTCGGACCAGTTGCCGATGAGCACTGCCTGATAGGCGGCCATGAGCACGCCGATCATCTGCTTCACAACCTCATCGTGCGAACCGAAATACATGCGGACCGGCGCCCTGAAGCTCTGGCGGTAGGTCTCGCTCTGCGCCAGCAGGCGGCCATAATCCGAAACCGCGAACTTCACCGGATCACGCAACTCCGGACGAAGATACGCGACGAGCGGGCGGTCGCCGAGGCGAAGCATGATGGCCTTCAGTCCCTCCTGCCCCTTGTAAGAGCGCTCGTAGATGGCCTTCATGTCTTGATAGACCGCTGGATCCAGCGTCTGCTTCGCGAGATCGGCGGGGCCGTGGTAGTTCTGGAATGCGAACACGGAGAGCGCAACAATGGTATTGACCCAGGGCGCGTCGATGCCGGCGCGGGGATAGAACAGCAGGCCGTTCAGCGCAGCATAGGGATCGGCGGGCGCCGATGCCGTGAAGGCGGCGGTGACGGGAATGCCGTCTTGCTCGAAGCGTTCCTGCAGTCCGGTGGCATTGAGGCCGCCCTGCGACCAGCCCCCGATGAAGAACTCATCCTGTGATATGCCTTTGGCCTTCATGAAGTCCACCGCCGCAAGGTAGAGGTCCTTGCTGGCCTGCTGGGTGCTGGCCTTGACGAAATAGGCTTCCGGACTCGCAGCATCGTCGCCCATGCCGAAGTAGTCCGGCGCGATCAGCGCATAGCCATTGCCGGCGAAAAGCCCGGCCATGTAGCGAGTCTCGTAACTGCCATCGTAATGCGCATAATCTGACGGATTGGCGGCGACGAAGGCATAGGAAGGCACTTCATATTTGCCGTAGACCGTACCGTGTTCATAGATGATGAGCGGCAGCTTCGAACGGTCGGCAAGCACCGGCAGAGCAAGAAGGCCGGTTGCGGTGACGGGCTTGCCGTCCTTTTCCGGCACATGCGACTCATAGCGCACCGTGTAGAGTTCAACATCATTGCTGGCGGTCGAGACGGTTGGAAGCTCATAGCCATCGCCAGGCTTCTGGGTCTCGATGAAAGTGGCGCGTTCGGCGTCCAGCATGCGGGTGAGTTCCGCAGCGGACACTGTCTTCAGATAGGTAAAGACCGCATCTTGCGCGACAGCGGCGTTGCTGGCCACAACGAGGCAAAACAGGGCAAGGATCAATCTCAAGATGAATATTCCTTCCGTATCGTAGCGGCCTGAGCGAATGATGCTCCATGCGTCCACGCATTGACCCTTGTCAATGCCACATCAGGTCCCGAACCCGGGCTTGGCGGCTTCGCACGATTGTCATAAGGCAAGTCGAATGGGGCGTGGGGGACGCTATGGCACAGGCACAGACTGTAAGGCACAAACTCGATCTCAGGCGCTCGGTCACCACATCGGCCTTCGTCATGATGCTGCTTCTGGCGGTTCTCGGGCTATTTGCCTTGTTCTCGATCTGGTCGATCAATCGCACGTGGATTGATGGCATGGAGCGCTTTTCCGAGTTGCGGCAACTGTCCACCGATGCGCTGGAGGCGCAGGTGGCTTTCAAGGTGCAGGTGCAGGAATGGAAAAACATCCTGCTGCGTGGCGATGACGAGAAGCTGCTCACCAAGCACCATGCAGCCTTCACCAAGCAGGATCTCGATACCAAGGCACTGCTCGCAAGCGTGGCCCAGCAGGCAAAATCGCTGGGCTTCGACGAAGACGCCCAGCGCGCCGCTGCGTTGGTAGCCGCCCATGAGGCACTGACACAATCTTACGAAACGACGTTGAAAGAGATGCAAGGGGCAGCAGCCACACTCGACGCGGCGACAGCCCACACCATCGACGTGAAACTTCGTGGTGCCGACAGGGCGCTCGAGGCCGGCATCGGCACGCTAGCGGCAGATATCGGGGCTGCATCCGATGCAAAACGCGACGCCCTGATCACGTCCATGGGAGAGCGCTACGCCGTACTGCATGGCTTCATCATCAGCGTCATCCTCGGCGCATTGGCGGTGATGGGCTTCGTGGTCTATCGTCTGCTGCGCGCAACACGGGCGTGAACCAGAATGTTTGAGGGCACGCTCGCCGCCTTTGCGGGGCTCGGCTTTTTCCTCGCTGGACTGCACATGTTGTCCGAGGCGGTACGGGCACTGGCCGCGCGCAGGATGCGCCTCGCACTGGCCCGTGTTTCACGTCTGCCCTTCGGCAATGCGCTGGCTGGGAGCATGCTGGGCGCTGTGACACAGAGTACCAGCGCCTCAGCCTTCATTTGCATCGGACTTCTCAACGCGCGCGCCGTCTCGTTCTTCGCCGCCCTCTCGATCAGCGCCTGGGCATCAGTCGGAACCTCGATCCTGGTGTTCCTCGCCTCGGTGGACTTACGTTCGCTGGCTCTGCTGGCATTGAGCGTGGTGGGCCTGCTCTATCTCGCATCACTGCATCGGGGCGAAGCGGGGCGGCACCTGACGGACCTGCTGCTTGCCATCGGCGTCACACTTTTTGGCCTCACCATGTTGAAGGCCACCGGGCACACGCTGGCAGAAAGCTCCTGGGTGACGGAATTCTTCACTTTCGCATCGGAATCCTGGATATACAGCTTCATCATCGCCTTCATCGTGACGCTGCTGATGCAGTCATCATCCACCGTGAGCGCACTCGCGGTGATGCTGAGTGCCACAGGCGTTGTTCCGCTCGAGGCTGCCATGGTGATGGTGTGCGGCGCCAATGCCGGCTCTGGAGTAAGCGTTGCCCTGATCTCCTCCCACCTGTCCGGACCACCGCGACAGTTGGCGCTGTGGCAGGCGGTGGTGAAGCTCATCGGCGCATTGGTGGTTCTGCCCTTCGCGGTGACAATGCCGGAGGACGGGACATTGGCCACACTGCTGCCGGTGCCGTTGTTTCTCTCCGTCGTCTATCTCGTCATCAACCTCATCGGCGCGATCCTGTCCGGCCTGTTGCGCTCGCCACTGCTCAGGCTTCTCGAGCGGATGGCGCCTGCCAACCGCGAATTGCAGCGCTTCGAGCCCGAGTTCATCCTCGATGAAGCAGCGGAGGACCCCGGAACCGCATTTATTCTGGCCCGCCGCGAGCAGGCCAAGCTCATCTCGCTTCTTCCCGCCGCGCTTGGACCCGTGCGGCATGGCGAACCGGAGGAGGATGCAGGCCTGGACAATGGCGCGCGGCGAGAGCTCGCACTGAGCTTGACCGGGGACATTTCCGACTTCGTCAGCGAGGCAGTGAGCCGCCACCCCATTGGCACGGAAGTCACCGCCCTATTGCTGCTGCAGCGCTGCAATGAGCATATCAGCTCGATCATCGATGCCCTGCATGGCTACGTTCGCGAGATCTCTTATCTTACTGTGATGACCGAGCGCGAGCAGACCATGTGCGAGTCGATGACGGAGTCTCTGCACCTGCTTCTCGGTCTCGCGGCTGATGAAGCCGAAGGCGACCTGTCCAACCATGCCATGCTGGAGCGCCTCACAGCCGACCGCAGCGAGACGATGACGCGGTTCCGCCAGCAGATCGTGGAACAAGACCAGCAATCACATGCCAACCGCGAGCCGCTGTTCGTGGCGACCGGCCTGTTCGAGCGGATGGTCTGGCTGGTGCGGCAGCTCTCGGTCGACCTGAGCGAGATTTCAGCGGCTTCCTAGCCGGTACTGGCCTCGTCGACGATGGTCGCGAGGCGGGCCATGTCAAGGATCCGGACCTCACGATAGCCCAATTCGCAGATGCCCAGGGAGACGAGTTCGCCCAGGAGGTGGAACACCGTGGACCGCGACATGTTGCTGGCGGCGGCCAGCTCCTCCTGGGTGAGGGGAATGCTCACCGGTCCGGGCGGCAGGTAGTTGAGCAGGCGACCTCCGAAGGTGAGCAGGCGCGAGCACAGGCGGATACGCGGGTCGACGATCATCAGGTCCACGGCGTGCAGCAGATATTCCTCGACGTTCCACGCCATGAGGTTGAAGAACACCCAGTTCAGGGAAGGCTCGGTCTTGAGCAGGTCGATGATGGCTGTCTGGGAGAGGGCCAGAAGTTCGGTCGGTCGCCGCGCCACGACGGACATGATGCGCGGCCGCTTGCCAAGAGCAGCCGGTTCGCCAAACCAGCGACCGGCGAGCATGACATGTGCGTGGAGCATGCCCTGCACCGGGTGCGGCACGGTGATGACGGCACAGCCCGAGACGATGCAATAGATCTCGCTCGCCGAATCCTCGATGTCGAACAGCGTGCGGTTTTTTGGCAGGTTCACGAGCCGCATGCGGGAGCAGATCAGGTGCTGTACGCGCCGGTCGTGCTGGGACAGCCACCGGCTGTTCCGGGCGACGGCGACGGCTTCTTCCAACTGCATATTTTTTCAGGCCTGCTGCAAGATATCGTAACGGTACACAATTGATCCTCCCGCTGTCTGATTATGTCAACCTGACTGGTGCCGGACGGCGACAGGAGGAGCTGGAATAGCTTCAGCCATGGCCGAAAAGCGGGATAGAATGGCGGTGCAGAAGGGTGCGGCCCTTCCCGTGCTTGTCCTAGTCGGGGAACTCAAAGGAGGTACGATCCATGCCGGACATTACCCATAGCAAACCAAGCTTAATGAAGCGTCTGACACTTTTCACCGCCGCCCTGCTGGCGCTGGGGGCTGCAGCCACCGCCAGCGCCCAGGCCGCTGACAGGCCAAACATCCTCGTCATCTGGGGTGACGACATCGGCGGTTTCAACATCAGCGCCTATACCGCGGCATGATGGGCTACAAGACGCCCAACATCGACTCGATCGCCGCGCAGGGCGCGCTGTTCACCGACTGGTATGGCCAGCAAAGCTGCACCGCCGACCGTGCCGCCTTCGTGACGGGCCAGTCGCCGATCCGCACCGGCCTCACCAAGGTGGGCCTGCCGGGCACGCCGGAAGGCATGAAGATCGAGGACCCGACGATCGCCACGCTTCTCAAGGCGCAGGGCTATGTGACGGGTCAGTTCGGCAAGAACCACCTGGGCGACCGTGACGAAATGCTTCCGACGAACCATGGTTTCGATGAGTTCTTTGGCAACCCGGGAACCTGCGGGTGGCGCTGAACGCGCTGGTCGGGGTGTTTCGACTGTGACGCGAAGTCCAGCAGCGTGGGAAACTACCATTCTACCACTGAACTACGCCCGCGATGGTGCAGAGATGAGTGGAGGTGGGGCAG
>Ga0194035_1001422_pt1 | contig 12639 bp, 12 predicted proteins | sample JunL2320m_MetaG_FD_148680 | JGI IMG/M metagenome (GOLD analysis project Ga0194035, IMG submission 148680) | Anoxic zone freshwater microbial communities from boreal shield lake in IISD Experimental Lakes Area, Ontario, Canada - Jun2016-L239-20m | ecosystem: Environmental > Aquatic > Freshwater >...
TGTCAGCGCTGTCGGTAACGCCAAAGTGAATTACAAGAGCGACGGGGCAACGTCGAGCACAAAGTATGGTGCTCATTGGCACGTGACCACGTCCACATCTGCTCTCGCTGGCCGGCTACGCGCGACCTCTACCAAGGGAGCCGTCGTTACGGTCACTGCCACAGGACGCAGCGTTGCACTCTTGCTGCAGAGTGGTTCGACGAATGGATGGGCTGCAATCTGGGTGGATGGTAAGAGGGTTGCTAACGTCAAGATGACCACTGCCTCGGCGACCCGAACGAGGGTTGCCTACGTTGCGAACTTCGCTGCATCCGGCACCCACCACATCCAAATCGTGAACCTCAATAGCGGTAGCCGTGGCGTGCTGGGCTTCGATGGCGTGGTTGCTCTCGCCTAACCCAGTCGGGCGATCATGGGTACTACACGGCATCATGGTGCTCTCACCTAAGAGAGGGCGAATCGATGACCGGCGCTAGCTTTGCCAGCGACAACCATGCAGGCGTGCATCCCGAGGTAATGGCGGCGATCATCGCTGCCAATGAGGGCTTCGTAGCTGCCTACGGTGACGATCCGATCTCCGCCCATGCGACCGAGTTGCTGCGCGCGGAGTTCGGCAGCGATGCAGGTGTGTTTCCCGTGTTTAACGGCACAGGTGCCAACGTCGTGGCTCTGCAGGGGCTGCTGCGCCCCTACGAGGCGGTTGTCTGCACGAGTATTGCCCACATCAATGTCGACGAGTGTGGCGCCCCTGAGCGCTTCATTGGCACGAAACTGCTCGATGTAGAGCCAGTTGACGGCAAGTTGACGATTGCCGGTATTGAATCGATGGTGTGGGGGATCGGCGATCCGCACCACGTTCAGGCCAAGGCCATTTCGATCACTCAGTCAACCGAACTCGGCACGGTCTACTCAATCGACGAGATTCGCGCGATCACCTCCTGGGCACATGAGCGCAACATGTTTGTACATCTTGACGGTGCGCGAATCGCGAATGCTGCTGCCTCCCTGGGTGTACGGCCAGGGGCGTTCGGCGCTGATGCTGGTGTTGACATGATCTCGTTTGGTGCGACGAAGAACGGTGCGATGGGCGTTGAAGCGATCATTGTTCTGAACCCGGAACTCAATGAATCCATGCACTTTTTCCGTAAGCAGTCCATGCAGCTCGCGTCCAAGATGCGCTTCATGTCTGCTCAGATCGTCGCGTTGATGACAGATGATCTATGGCTGCGTAATGCTGCGCACGCCAATGCGATGAGTCGGCGATTGGTCGATGCAGTGGGTGATCTCGTTGAGATCAATAACAACGTTCAAGTTAACGCGATCTTTGCGATGGTCGATCGTGACGTATCGGCGAAGCTGTCGAGTGAGTTCCCGTTCTACATCTGGAATGAGTTCACCGGTCAGGTACGTTGGATGACGTCATGGCAAACAACCGAAGCTGATGTGGACGCGTTCGCCGCTCGCCTGCGTGAGCTTGTCGAAGCCGGCTAACCACGACCGTCGGCTAAGCGGGTTGCTGCGAGGACGGACGAATCGTCGCTCCATACGTACTCGAATGAGTGCGCATGGTGGCGTCGTGAATCGCCTGCATGACTTCTTCGAGCGCGCGAAGCGAATGACCGCTCACGAAGGTATTGATGTGTGGCATCGCTGCGGCCATTCCGCCGACGAGCGGTTGGTATGACTTCGCTGCCTTGCGCGGATTGACCCAGATGATCGTGTACGCGAGGCGAGAAAGTTGTTCCATCGCCTGACCAACAAGTTCAGGATCTTCGATTTCCCAGCCATCAGAAACGATCACAATGACCGCGCCGCGGGCCATTCCGCGGCGGCCATGATCATCGACGAACTGCTTGAGTGCGCGGCCGATCCGGGTGCCTCCAGACCAGTCGGGAGCTGCCATCATCGCTTTGCGGTAGGCGATATCAGGGTGGGTGTCCTGAAGTGCCTTCGTCAGGCGGGTAAGGCGAGTTGCAAAGACGAACGCCTCTGAACCAAGGGCGCGCACAGCACCGCGCAGTAAGTGAAGGTAGACCCGGGCGTACGGCTCCATCGAGCCTGATACGTCGGTGATCAAAACGACGCGACGCGGCCGCTGGGTGTTCTTGCGATACACCCGGTCGACCGGATCACCGGACGTGCGGTGCGACGCGCGCATGGTGGCCCGAATATCAAGTGCCCGCCCTCGATTGTGACGACGTTGACGTCGACCCGCACGCATGGGTGGAACGAACGGAAGCTGCTGAATTAGCGCATTGATGAGTGCGAGTTCTTCTTCGCTGCAATCGGCAAAGTTCTTCTCGCCGAGGCGTTCTTGATTGCTCACCGCAGCGAGAACGTTCTCTTCCTCATCCTCAGGTTCTTCGTTCTCCCCATCATTTTCACCCGTAGAGGCAGATGGGCTGCTCTCGCCCATTCCCTCGCGGTCGTTCTCGCTCTGCGTCTTGTCACTCTCGGGTTTAACTGAAGGCGGTGGAGGCGTGGTGTTCTGGGGTGCATCGCCGCGGAAGTCAGCGACGTCGACGAATCCGTCAAATACTTGACCGAAGACGCGGTCAAAGATTTCGATCTGATCGCGGTGGCTGATCAGTGTCGTTCGTCCGAGTGCTGCCAACTCAGCGCGGGTACGCGGCTCGGCGAGCAATACGACTTGAGCGAAGCGGGCACTGCGCTCAGGTGTAACGGGCACGCCGGCGGCATGTAAAAGGTTGCCGAATGCGGCTGTGATGGCAGCTAAATCGACTTGCCCCACTGGTGGCAGGTCGGGTGCCTCGTTGAGATCGGGCATCGAGATCGCTAATTGGTTGGTGAGGACAAGCCGGCTGGGGCGCTAAGCCCGCTGACGACCCATGTGAGGCCCGCTGCTCGCGCGACATCGTGATCCTCGCGGTACTTCAAGACCGATCCGAGCGTCTGCTCTGCGCCACTCTCGTCAAGTCCGGACAGGCCCAGCAGCGAGGCGGCGTTTACCCAGTCGATGGCTTCAGCGACGCCGGGAGCCTTCTGCAAATCAAGTGAACGCAGACGCTGTACTGATGCAGCTACTTGAGTCGCCAGGCCCATCTGCGCCTCGGGGACTCGTGCCCGCACGATCGCGGTCGCCTGAGTCAGCGGCGGGTAGTCGATCCAGTGGTATAGGCAGCGACGCTTTAGTGCATCATGCAGATCGCGGGTGCGATTGGACGTAAGCAGCACGATTGGCGGATGTGTCGCTCGCAGGGTGCCAATCTCTGGGATCGTGACGGTTGATTCAGCCAGCAGTTCGAACAGGAAGGCCTCGAACTCTTCGTCGGCGCGGTCGACCTCATCGATGAGGAGCACAGCCGGACGCGGACCGGGGTGCTCAAGAGCAGCCAGCAAGGGGCGGCGGATCAAGAACTCGGGGCCGAATAGTGATTCCTCTTCGATCGTCTCTCCACGTGCCTCAGCAACGCGAATGCCGAGCAACTGACGAGGGTAGTTCCACTCATACAGCGCCTCGGATGCGTCGATACCTTCGAAGCACTGAAGACGAATCAGGGGAGTATCGAGCATCTCGGCAAGTGCCTTGGCAGCGGCGGTCTTTCCAACGCCCGCTTCACCTTCCAGCAGCAACGGTTGAGGCAGCCGCACTGCACAGAACAGAGCGCTGGCCAAAGCAGGATCTGCGAAGTATCCGGTATCTCGGAGGCGCTGAGTGAGGCTGTCTACGTTAGGAACGAGTTCGTCGAGGTTCACGCGGCTGTGTACTTCCCAGGATCGGCAATGAATGCCCGGCGGCAGCCAGGGCAGCAGAAGTAAGTACGAACCCCGTCAACATCGGCAAAGAGAGCATCTTCGCGGATCTCAACTGTCATGCCACACACCGGGTCAAGGCCGGTCTGCGGATCGATGGTGAGGGTTCCCATGAGCGTCTGTGGGGGAGCCGCGATCGCATCGTGCTGGACTGACTGTCGTGAAGCGCGAGGAACTCGCGGCCGATCCGCGATCATCTTCGCGAAGACAGACAGTGCGATCTCTTCCGGTGTACACGCACCGATGTCCAAACCCGCTGGGTAGTTGATCCGCGACTTCTCATCATCACTAAGGTCGAGTGACTCCACGACGGCCTTGCCACGTTTAGGGCTTGCGACCAACCCGATGTAGGGCACCCCAGCGCGCACAGCAGCTATAAGCGTTTCTTCTTCTCGCTTGCCATGGGTGGCCACGATTACAGCGTCAGCAAGTGCGATATCAGCGTCATCGAGCACTGCGGCTTCATATCCGAGCGCGTTAGCAACTCTAGCCATCGCTCTGGCGATCGGGCTTTCACCCAAGATCGCGACCAACGGGACGGGCAGCACTGGCTCGAGGAAAATTTCAAGGGTGCCACCCGACAGGCATGGGTTATGCACGACCGTCTTGCCTGGCTGGTCGGCTTCGGGATTTGGTGCGATGCGCAGCAGCATCGAATTACCAGAATTCAAAACATTGAGGGCTTGGGCGCGCACAGTGGATTCGGCACACTGACCGCCAACGAAACCTTCGATAACACCATCAGCGAGCACCAAGGCTTCGTCACCGGGCTTGGCTGAGGTGGGGCGTTCGGCTAGAACTACGCGGGCGTGCACGAACGGGACACGATGACTGCGTAAGTCCTCGGCCCGTTCGTGCATCGCCAGCGTTGTCATAACTTGATTGTTACTCAACTGCCATGTCTGTGCGCATTGGGTTGCCCTGAATGGCTCGCCATACGTTTGCCGGGGTGAGCGGCATATCCGCGTGACGTACGCCAAATGGTGAGATCGCGTCGATAACTGCGTTCACCACGGCCGCTGGGGAACCGACTGTCGCCGATTCTCCAACACCCTTGGCACCGATCGGGTGGTGAGGAGACGGGGTGACCGTCTCGCCAAGCTCCCAGTCGGGGCATTCCATCGAGGTGGGCAGCAGGTAGTCCATGAATGAACCACCGAGGTTGTTGCCATCCTCGTCGAATGCGATGAGTTCCATCAGGGCCATGCCGACACCGTCAGCAAGACCGCCGTGAACCTGACCCTCGACGATCATCGGGTTGATGCGAGTACCGCAGTCATCAACGGCAACGAAGCGACGAACCTTGACCCGGCCGGTGCCGGGATCCACGTCCACGACGCAGATGTAGCAGCCGTAGGGGTACGTGAGCTCCGGTGGGTTGTAGACGACCTGTGCGTCGAGGTGACCCTCTACGCCCTCAGGAAGCTCTAGTGAACCGTGAGCGGCCATGGCGATCTCCTGGATCGTCTTGCCACGCTCTGGGTCACCCTTGACGAACCAACGGCCAAGCTCCCACTCGAGGTCGTCTGGTGCACATTCGAGTGCAGCAGCGGCAACGATGCGGGCACGGTCGCGAACCTTGCGGGCAACGAGTGCGGCAGCCGCACCCGATACCGGCGTGGAACGTGAGCCGTAGGTACCCAAACCGAACGGGGTGTTGTCGGTGTCACCGTGGATGACCTCGATGTCCTCCGGCGGAATGCCGAGTTCGTGCGAAACGATCTGCGCGAACGTCGTCTCGTGGCCCTGACCCTGGGTCTGGACTGAGAGGCGGATCTGAGCCTTACCCGTCGGGTGAACGCGAAGGTCGCAACCATCGGCCATACCAAGACCAAGGATGTCCATGTGCTTACGTGGACCGGCTCCAACACCTTCGGTGAAGAACGAGATACCGATACCCATGTATTCGCCCTTCGCACGCTTCTCAGCCTGCTCCTTGCGAAGTTCGTCGTAGCCCACCATGTCCATGGCGACCTTCATGGTCTTCTCGTACTCACCCGAGTCGTATTCCCAGCCCGTTGGGCTCTTGTACGGGAACTGCTCTGGGCGAAGCAGGTTCTTCAAACGAAGCTCTGCTGGATCCATCTTGAGTTCTGCGGCGAGGCAGTCAACGATGCGCTCGATCGCGTAGACGGCCTCGGTGATGCGGAACGAGCATGCGTACGCCACACCGCCTGGAGCCTTGTTGGTGTAAACGGCCTTCACCTTGCAGTAGGCAGCGGCGTAGTCATACGAGCCACTGAAAATGCTGAAGAAGCCAGCCGGATAGTTCGTCGGCTGAGCAACGCCATTGAATGCACCGTGGTCAGCCAAAACATCGACCTTGACGCCGACGATCTTGCCTTCCTTGGTGGACGCAATCGAGGTTGTCATGTGGTAGTCACGAGCGAAGCCCGTCGACATGAGGTTCTCGCTACGGTCTTCCATCCACTTAACCGGACGCTTAGCAACGATCGAGCCAACGATCGATAGCACGTAGCCGGGGTAGATCGGAACCTTGTTACCGAAACCGCCACCGATATCTGGGCTGATGACCTGGATCTTGTGCTCGGGCAGACCGGCGACCAATGCGTACACCGTGCGGTGTGCGTGTGGGGCCTGGGTGGTCGTCCAGAGGATGAGCTTGCCGGTGACTGGATCCATGTGTGCCACCGAGCCACAGGTCTCCATGGGAGCCGGGTGAACGCGGGGGTACAGGATTTCCTGCGTGACAACGACATCGGCGCCTGCGAATGCGGCGTCCGTGAGGGCCTCGTCGCCAGCTTCCCACTTTTCGTAAACGATGTTGTCGGTCTTGCCTTCTTTATCGTCACGAATGATCGGGGCGCCTGGTTCGAGGGCCTTCTTGGCGTCCGCGACGACGGGCAGTGGATCGTAATCAACGTCGATGAGCTCGAGTGCATCGCGAGCGATGTACCGCGATTCAGCGATGACGAAGGCGACTTCCTGGCCCTGGAAACGAACCTTGTCCGTGGCCAGAACTGCCTGCGTGTCGTACGACAGGGTTGGCATCCACGCAAGGCCGAGACCTTCGAGATCCTTACCCGTGACAACTGCCACGACACCTGGAAGCTCAAGAGCAGCCGACGTGTCGATCGAGTTGATCTTTGCGTGTGCGAATGGGCTACGCAGGATTGCTCCGTGCAGCATGCCCGGCAGGTTGACATCGTCAACGTAGTTACCTTCACCACGTACGAAACGGACGTCTTCCTTGCGAACCATGCGTCCGAAACCGATGGGGTTTCCGGCTGCGCTGGTTGGGACCTCTTCTACGGCGGTCATGCGGTCACCTCACTGTTGGCGTGGTCACGTGCGTGCTCGATTGCGTCGAGGATGTTCTTGTAACCGGTGCAACGGCAGATGTTGCCCGAGATACCCTCACGGATCTCTTCACGGGTGATGTTCGGGTTTTGATCGATCAGCCAGCGGCCGGTCATCATCATGCCTGGGGTGCAGTAACCACACTGCAAACCGTGGCAATCGGTGAAGCCCTGCTGGATGGGGTCAAGAGCGCCGCCCTTGGCAAGACCTTCGACGGTCGTGATCTCGGCACCTTCGGCCTGAACGGCGAGCATCGTGCAGCTCTTGACGGGTGCTCCGTCAACCCACACGGTGCAAGCGCCACAGTTCGAGGTGTCGCAACCCCAGTGGGTCCCGCGCATTTGCAGATCGTCACGGATGAAGTGAACGAGAAGGGTGCGTGGCTCAATGTCGCGCGAATGCTCGACACCATTGATGTTTACAGATACCTGCATGTCAGGCTCCTTGGCTTGCTGCAACGGCACGACGAAGTGCGCGCAGAGTGAGTTCGGATGCGAGGTGGCGCTTGTAATCTTCAGGGCCGCGCTGATCGGCGTTGGGTCGTACCTCGATAGCGGCAGAAGCAGCAGCGGCAGCGAGGTTCTCCTCGGTCGGAGCCTTGCCCATGAGCAATGCCTCGGCCAGCGGAGCGCAGTAGTGGTCGGCATTAACAGCTGCCAGGCCGATACCGCAATCGGTGATCACGCCACCGCTGACGACGACGAAGACACCAGATGTGCACACGCCCCAGTCGCCGGCACGACGCTCTACCTTTTCGTAAGCACTTCCCGCGCCCGGACGAATCGGGTAGCGCAGTTCGGTGAGGATTTCACCGGTCTGGACAACCGTCTCGTACGGACCGTCGTGGAACTCACGCAGTAAAACAGTGCGTGAACCAGCTGAGCCCGTGATCACTGCGTTACCGCGCAGAGCCGAGCCCACTGCGGAAAGATCTGAAGCGGGGTCGGCCTGACACATTGAGCCACCGATCGTGCCGCGCACGCGGACGATCGGATCGGCGATCACATGCTCGGCCTCGCGGAAGATCGGGTAGTGCTCGAACAGGATGGCTGAACTCAGGACGTCAGCGTGCGTCGTCATCGCCCCAACAACGAGCTCATTACCCTCCACACGGATTCCGCGCAGTTCGGCAATGCCGTTGAGGTCGACGATTGTGTCTGGACGCGCCAAACGCAATTTCATCATGGGGAAAAGGCTGTAACCGCCCGCTACGGGACGGGAATCTTCGCCTAGTGCTTCTAACCGCGAGATTGCGTCGGCGATTGATGTCGCCTTTGCATACTCGACCGGTGCAGGAGTCTGCATACCTCACCTCTCGTGAGAGCCGGGTGGAACCTGACAGATGGGACGTTCGGGTGGCGCTTGATACTGGTGGAGCTCTTCTTGCGGGGGTTCGTGTGGTTCGAGTATTGACCCAGACGAACAACATTCGTAGAGCCTGAGCGGTATTCACATACATTCACATTGCTGACAGTTCAGCATGTGAAAAGTTGGACTACTAATTGCGGAAGAACAAGAACCAGATCAGGAAGCCGATCAGGGCTAGAACGATCACGGCCGGAATTGCGCGCTTGGCAACTGGTGCGCCAGCGGTGCCGAGAAGGTCGATGCTGTCATCAGCTTGAATCTTCGGAGCAGCTGCAGCAGCGGCAGCGGCTGTTTCGGCCTCAGCCTTGGCCTTGGCAGCAGCCTCGACGGCAGCCGCGTCACCGGTTTCGGCAGCAGTTGCTGCTACGGCCGCCGCAGCAGCGGCAGCGGCCGCACCCGATGCCGTCATCGTGGCGGCGAGGTTGTTGGAGAATTGATCGATGATGCGACCGGCCACATCCTGGATGACACCGCGGCCGAACTGAGCGGCCTTACCGGTGATCTGAAGGTCGGTGTTGACGTCAACGCGCGTGCGATCTGGGGCTTCTGACGTCAGCTTTGCAGTAACCAGTCCCTTGGCCGTACCGGTGCCCTTGGTCTCCTTGCCGGAGCCCTCGATGACAGCGGTCCAGTTTTCCTTGTCCAAGTTCACGAAGTGCGCCTGGCCGCCATACGTCATCGCGACTGGGCCAAGCTTTACCTTGACCGATCCGGTGAAGTTGGTGCCATCGCTAGATTCCAGCGTCGCACCGGGAACGCAGGGGGCAAGGCCCTCAACGTTCTGAAGGGTTTCCCAAGCCGTCTCCATGTCGGCCGGGACAACGAATGAGTTCTGCAATTCCATGAAGCTCTCCTGAAGTAGCGCAGGGGCGTGGTGATCTGGACCACACCTAACGGCCTGAGGTTAGACCTAAGTTGCGCCCACCGCTAGTTGAACTAGATCGTTCGCAATCCGCACGCCGACTGTGTACGGCGTCAGGGGATAAATCGCTGCGGGGCGGCATTCCGGAGGGTTTAAGGTGGGATCATGACGCACGATAAGCCGGTCGATATTCACCTGTTCGCTGCGGCTCGCGCTGCAGCCGGGGTAGATCTCATGCACTGTGTGCCGGGGCCGCTGGGGAACGTTCTCAATCACTTGGCTGCGCACTCACCGGCCCTGGCCGAGGTTTTGCCTAGATGCTCGTATCTCATCGACGGAATTGCTGCTCGCAATAGCGATCGGGAGATGCCAGTGCCGCCTGGCGGTCGCGTCGACGTACTGCCACCATTCGCCGGTGGCTGAGCATGGCCGCTGAGCCACGCTCTTAGCGGGGGCCTAGCCCCCGATTGCGCTCATTGGCCTTATCGGCTGGATGAACAGCGGATCGTTGATCCCGTGACCTGGAAGCTTGTCGCTGATTACCTTGCGAAGCCGACGCTCGACCTCAGCACGAATCTGATCCGGGCTTAGTGACTCGTCGCGAAGGACAGTCATCATGTCCATCTCGTCACGTGCGAACAGGCAGTTCCGCACTTGGCCGTCGGCGGTTAAGCGCAAGCGATCACAGGCTGCGCAGAATGGCTTGCTCACACTCGCGATGATGCCCACAGTCTCAGGGCCGCCGTTCACATAGAACTCCTCGGCCGGTGCTGATCCACGGCCGGGCTTTTCAGTGAGGGTGAACTCTTCAGACAGCATTGCGTGAATCTGATCCGCGGTGATCATGGACGAGCGATCCCACGTGCCTCCTGCGTCGAGTGGCATCTGCTCGATGAACCGCAAACGCCAGCCCTCGGAAAGTGAACGCTTTAGCAGTGACACGGCCTCGTCATCGTTTACACCACGCATGAGGACGCTGTTGACCTTGACGGGGGACAAGCCCGCCGCCTGAGCCGCCTTCATGCCCGCGATCACGTCGTCGAACCTGTCGCGCTTGGTGAGCTCGAGGAATCGTTGACGATCAAGGGTGTCGAGGCTGACGTTTACTCGGGTGAGGCCGGCATCGCGAAGTGGTGCGGCTAGTTGACTGAGGCGCAAGCCATTTGTGGTGACACTGACCTCGGGCGGTTTGGGTAGTGAGGTGATCAGGCGGACGACCTCGACGGCATCGCCGCGTAGAAGCGGCTCACCGCCGGTCAGCCTGATACCCGTGATTCCGAGGTCAACCGCAACCCCAACCAACAGCATCATCTCGTTGGTCGTGAGAAGGCTTGGGCCCGGAAGCCAATCAGCGAAATCTGCAGGCATGCAATAGGTGCAGCGCAGGTTGCACCTGTCGGTGAGCGAGACGCGCAGATCGCGATGAACGCGACCGTACGAGTCGACGAGCGGCTCCGTGCTCACGGCGGTGGCCGTCATGCGCAATTCACCCACTCATCTGTTCCGTCGGTAAAAACCTGATGTTTCCACACCGGAAGGCGTTCTTTGATCGTGTCGACGAGGTCGGCGCACGCTGCGAAAGCTTCCTTACGGTGTGCGCTAGAGACTGCCACTACCAATGCCGATTCGCCAATACTGATTGGTCCGACCCGGTGGATGACCGCGATGGCAACCACGTCATGACGTGCTGCGACCTCGTTCGCGACCTCCGCGGTGATGGCTGTAGCCGTTGGGTGCGCTTCATACGTGAGCGTCGCGACGGTACGTCCATGGTCATGATCGCGAACATCACCGCTGAAGCTCACGACTGCGCCGGCGCTTGGATCTGCCACTAGGGTCTCCACATCGCCCACGACGATGGGGTCAGTTACGACATCAGCGCGCCGAATCACGGTCATGCGAGTCATTATTGACGTAGCACCGTAGAACTGCGCAATGGAGGCCAGAGATTTATGCGTGAAGTACTGCCTGCACTCGTAGCGGCATACGAACGTGGCGACAAGGTCGCCATGGGTACCGTCGTGCGCACGTGGCGCTCGGCACCGCGCCCAGCCGGAGCCTCAATGCTCGTTATCGATGGCGGCGAGGCGGTCGGCTCTGTAAGTGGTGGATGCGTCGAGGGAGCCCTCTACGAAGTGGGCAACGACATCATCGCCGAAGGCGGCTACCGCTACGAGACATATGGCGTCAGTGATGGCGATGCGTATGCGGTTGGGCTCACCTGTGGCGGCATTCTCGAGGTCTTCATCGAGCCGGTTAACGCGCAGACGTGGCCCGAGCTTCCCGGAATCGCCTCGAGTATCGATGCTGGTGAACCGGTGGCAGTGGCGACGATTGTGAAAGGGCCGCATGGGGTTGGCCGTCACCTCGTTGTCCGCGAGAGCGGGGTTGAAGGCGACCTTGGTACGTCACGATTGAACGACACCATTGGCGCAGATGTATTGGGGCTGTTGGAATCTGGGACGACGGGCTTCTTGCACTACGGCTCTGAAGGTGAGCGTCTCGGTACTGATCTTGAGGTGTTCGTGGCCTCGTATTCGCCGGCTCCGCGCATGGTTATTTTCGGTGCGATCGATTTTTCGGCAGCTCTGGCCAAGGCTGGCAAACTGCTTGGCTTCCATGTCACAGTCGTTGATGCGCGCGAGATTTTTGCCACTCGTAAGCGGATGCCTGATGCCGACGAGGTTGTCGTTGACTGGCCGCATCGCTGGCTGGATTCGCAGTCGATCGATGCGCGCACGGTTATCTGTGTTTTGACGCATGATCCGAAGTTCGACGTACCTGCATTGAAGTCAGCGGTCTCGACGAAGGCTGCGTACATCGGCGCGATGGGCTCACGTCGCACGCACGAAGACCGAGTCATTCGACTTAAGGAAGCCGGGCTCACTGACGAGGAAATTAGCCGCATCCACTCACCGATTGGTCTGGATCTCGGCGCCCGTACTCCCGAAGAGACAGCAATCTCGATTGCCGCTGAAATCGTCCAAGCCCGCTGGGGTGGTAGTGGCAAGGCGTTGACGAAGTCCGACGGCCCGATCCATGCCGGTGCGCCGAGATAAGTCGCGGCCGATCCTTCACATAATGAATTCTTAGCCACTGTGATTGCCGCGCTTGTTCTCGCTGCGGGGGAGGGCTCTCGCTTCGGCGGCCCGAAGGCCCCGTACGTGTTCGAAGGCGAACGCCTAGTTGATCGAGCCGTTCGGATCGCGCGCGAGGGTGGCTGCGATCCGGTTCTCGTCGTCCTCGGAGCCTGGGTGGGCGAGGTTCCTGATGCCCAGATCGTGATCAATGACGACTGGGCTACCGGAATGGGC
>Ga0194035_1001423_pt1 | contig 12637 bp, 11 predicted proteins | sample JunL2320m_MetaG_FD_148680 | JGI IMG/M metagenome (GOLD analysis project Ga0194035, IMG submission 148680) | Anoxic zone freshwater microbial communities from boreal shield lake in IISD Experimental Lakes Area, Ontario, Canada - Jun2016-L239-20m | ecosystem: Environmental > Aquatic > Freshwater >...
AGTTAAAAGAATTCCCGAACCATCATCCAGCGCAATCGCATAAGTCATTCCCAATGTAAGAGGATCGAGAGTTTGATTAATCATCATCATATATGCATCTGTTTGCGTGAGTTGAATGTAGGGAGCAGAAGCACTTATTTGTAACACCCAAACGGCAGCACCCGTTGAAGCATCATTACAGACATACGTTGTGCCATTATCTAGTGTCCAAATCGATCCAGCTTTAAATCGTAACGTATTATCATAACTACTATCAGGAATAAGATTAAAGCAGTTGGTTGAATTTCTTATAAACCCATTGTTATCAAACACGTGCCTGATACCACTTTGCCACATATCCTCAAAACCAACAGAACAGATGCGACTAATACCACCATCACCGCCAAAGTCATACGTACCTTGCTTTAATAACGAAGTATTCTCTAATTCAATAGCATCAGCATCATTGACTAGAATATTCTCACCACCCGTTGCATTGCCTAATACTAAAGTTTGAGCAAGAGTTTGAGATCCTCCACCGCCACCAGGACATGCTGCAATTAAAGCATTAATATCTGTTGTGATTGCTAATATTGTAGTTCCACACTCAATAGCATCAGCATCATATATTGTCATTAATGCAAGAGAACTTTCGTATACTACTAATACATTTTGATCTTCAGCCATAGCCGTAGCACAATCACTACAAGCAATTGTAAATATATGATCTAGGCCTTGTGAATCAAGAATCTCATGGATGACAATATCGCTTCCTGAGCTACTTACTGTTATTGAACTTGCCATTGTATTTTAATTTTTAAAAAATAGGCCTTACGGGACCTATTTAATGATTAAGTGTAAATTCTACATTCTGTAAATAACGATGCTGGCAAAGTATATAATAAAGGTAGATCTGCATCTGCCCATTTTATAGTACTTATTGCTACGTTGTTAGACTTAATAGCTTCATCAATTGGTAAAGCAATTGATACGTTTACAGGACTTGCTGGCATCCAAATATAATGCTCAGAAGCAAATGCTATTTTTTTACCTGTTGCATTTTTTATGTAATTGTAAAAATCACGATTAATAAAGAAGTTAGGATCTTTAATTGTTAAGGTATGCGATGTGTTACCGTTAGTAAACTCGTTATCACCAAAACCATCTTCTTCGGATGTTTGACCACCATCGTAAGTTCCTAAAACATTTCTGATTATGTCAGCTTTACCAGCATTTAGTAAAGAATTCCATTCAGCAAATGAAGTAGGATCAACAAATGAATAATCTTCATCGTAAAGGATAGCATGACGAACACGACCTTTGTCTTTTGGTGTACAATCAGAACATACATAACGCTGAGGAGTTAATTCGCCTCCGCAGCTATAAGGTAAGTAATATGCCATTTTTTTTATTTTAAACTGTTAACAATCCTCACAAAGTGTAATACATTGCGAGTTATATTCTGAAATCACGGTGTAGTTCACCCCAAAGAAAATATGATCAGGATGTAGCTTGTATGCTTGTCCATCATATTCCTGCGCAAATAGTCTGAAACTATCTACTGTATCTGATTGTAATTCTATTTGAGTATTCGAGAATGTAGTAACATTCAATGAACTAGGAATGAATGCTGTAATATAATCTCGTAACTTAGTATCTGTCATTTTTAATTTTCGCCCATCTGCCCATACAACCATTAACATAACGGTTTTTTTTAGTCGAGCATCATTTGCATCACCGTAACTTTCAACATCATCAAATGATTCTGATATTACACGATGATAAGTAATGATTGAATATTTTGAATCAATAACTGCTTTTGTTTCATTTAAAATAGTTACAGAAGCAGGATAACGAGCTGCGGATGCGCCCTCTTTAACAATCATCTTACATAAACCGTAATTTTTACGAATAAATACAGATGAATTAAGACGAGCAGCAATAGCCGTATCAATAAGATTAATTGTTTTCTCTAACATTATACTTTTCCTCCTATTGATTTACGTACAAAATCTGTTGCTACATCCATTAAGATGTCAATTTCTTGTTTGGTAAGGTCAAATACACGACCATACTTTTCTTGCAACCATGACTTTTTATCTCCATTAAAAGAATTTTGAAAGCCTAATGTAATCTGATTACCTTCAACAGCTCCTATGCTAAAATCAGCATGCATCTGTCCAGTAAAAATAAAGTTAACCTCTTTATTATTTCGGTTCTCCTTAGCCCTTTGCTTCATATAAGCAGCCGAATAAACTCCAATTAATTCTCCATTAGAATTGTTACCACCCCTTGCATTGAATACACGTGATGAAATTAATTCATGAGCTGATGCTGCCATTGTACGAAGTAGATTTTCTTTCTTCGCATCTAAGTTCAAACGCTCTTTGAATTTCTCTAAGGGTGCAGTATTAACTGTTAATATCATCTTTTTGGTCGTGGTTTAGTCTTAGTACCACAGCATTTCCTTTTCATGGGGTAATCTCTTTAAGTTGAAATCTTTCATTACATGTTATACACATATCCGAAGTATCTAAATTAAATCCAGCTACTGCATTCATTAATGCTGCTTTATAATCAGCTAATACTTCAGGAAGTAATTTCTCATTAGATTGCGCCATTGATGTAGTAGTGCTTGATAGTACATCACTATTCAATGCTTCTTGTAAATACTCATATCCGTAGCAATACAATAATGTACGCTTAAACGATGCTTTGTTTTGACATACCACCGCTTCAAATGAGCAGTTCTGTGATACTATTCCACTAAACCCATGTAGTTGTGTTGTCTGTAAAATTGCTAACGTGTCATCAACTGCTGTTGCGCCATTAATTCTTAACGTGCCATAGTACTGATTAGATAAAAATGGATCAATAGTAGAAGATGCAAAAGTGATACTAGTTGTATCAATAGCACAAAATAATAAACGTGAACGGTCCATCATGTCATTAGAAAAAGATTGATATACATCAATAAGATTCCAACCTTCAGCAATAGTGATTATCTTAGAAAATAACTTTTCTCCACTTGTTAAATCAAATATTGCTACTTCATTAGTTGATGCTACATCGTTTAAATTAGCATAAAAAGAAAGCGATTGGATTGATATTAATGATAATGCCGAGTATTGATACATAGCATCATTATAAGGTCGTAAATCAACCGTGAATCCTTTCCATTTAACACCATCGTCAGGATTAAATGTTGTTGAATCTAATTTCCTTGTTAGGTTGATAGATTCTAAAGTATTATTTAATTGAAATCGTTTACCAAACTCAGCCTCTATATCATCCGTAAAGCGAAGCAAAGCTCTTGTTTCAATATCATTATAAACGTTTTGTATTCCATCTTTATCGCTATCAATTAAATTACTTAACTGAACAGAGTTGATGAAAGGAAGGCTATTGATATACAGACCTGAAGCTGGGGGAGTTACCTCCCCACAGCCTTTTAGTCCGATATAACCACGCAAGCAGTCCATATCTTAATTAAACGTTTGTAATGCTGAAACGCTTGATACCTCTTTGACCTGAGATTACATCTCCACCATCATAAAGATCGTTAGGAGCAACCCAAGTATCGTATACCTTACGGATATACACCGCATAACCACGATCATACGTGCCAGAAGCACCTGTATAAGCATTAGTTAATGTAGTAGGACAATCGATTTCTTTGATTTGAATTTCCCAAGGGAATCCAGAGTAAACGTTTCCAACTTTACATTGGAAGCGAGGATCAATAAATTGACCAAAATGTGAAGTACCTAAACTTCCTGAGAAAGCTCCTACTTCAAGATCTTGGTATATCAATTCAACAGAACCTGGATCAATAGCTAAGATATCATTCGTAGCTAATAAAGTACGCATGTTTAATTGGTAGTAGAAGTTCCAAAGAGCATTCGCATCTACCATCATACCAGCTTGATTCATTCCTAATGCTGAAGAATTCTTCATCATGTTGAAGTTACGGAATAAATTAGATCCTCCGATAATGTCAGGAGTTCCGCAGAATTCCACATCTTCTAAAGCACCTAATAATTGTTGCATGCCTGTATTAAGATCAAGAGTTGATCCAGATAACGGTAGATTGATTGTTGCAGTTACAGGAGCAGCAAGGATAATATCCTGCGCTATTCTACGGCTCATCTTCTGATACATACCGTTTAGTTTGGTAAGGATAGCCTCACGAACAAACTTCATTACAGGAGTAGCTGGTGTTGTCCAATTAGACTTTTCAGCAGCAGCACCATCAGAACAATATTGACGAATGGTAGCAATGTCAAAGAATAAAGATTCTTGAACTTTCTTGCTTACAGGAACCGTTACTTCTTTATAACCTGGAGTTTGTCCAGTATCACAAGAGAATGATTCTTGCACCATAGCTTCAACACCACGTTGCATATATTTAATACGTACTTCACGAACATAACCACCTTCTGATTGAAGATTGTTAATCATTGTCGTAGAAGATTTGCGATTAAGGAGCATGTTTAATACTCCTGTTTCAGTAACTTTTTCGCTTGGAGCGATGTCAGGTGAATACCAATTTTTAATATCACCTAATAGGTAAGGACAGAATCCTGATGCCATGTTTTTTAGTTTTAAATGTTAGAAATAGTGAAAACGGATTCTTGCGTAGCACGGCCAAAGCCCAATTTATTCTCGCTCCCTTTCGGGACAACTTATCCGCTATTTCTAGCCAACTATATTACTGCAATCAGATACTCAATTTTACTGTCCTGCCATTGCTGCTTTCTGTCTTGCGATAGATTCAGCAATTTGATCTGTTAATGATACAGGAATTTCTCTCGGAGTTCCTGCCTTATCAACATAAGGTCTTGGTGGTACTGGTGGAGGAGTTCCTCCACTTACTTTTAATAACTTATTCTCAGCCATTGTACCATCTAAAAAATCCTTAAATGCTACTTGATTGTGATTCTCTGTATAAGGCAAAGATACATCATTTATATTACGTAATTCAAATTCTTGCTTCTCAGCATTAAAAATAATCTTTGCACCCTTCTTAGATGCTGCTGTGTTGACCGCTTCACGAGCAACCATTACATTTAGATTAGCATCAGGGTAAGGATTAGCCCAATCATAGCCGTTTAAGTTGTATTTAAGAGCTAATTCTGAAAGCTGTGATGTAGTAGTAGATTTAATACTATTTATCTCTGTATCTTTAGATAATACAACTGCATCAAGTTGACCTTTCAACTCATCATATTGACGTTGTAATTCATCCTTATCTACTTTCTTACCTGAATACTCAGCCTTAGCCTTTGCTGCTTCTGTTTTTTTAATTTGTTCAATTAAAAGAGGAAACTTAGCATAAGTAGAAGTATTTGAATTAAATGAAGTTAAAAAATCGGGATCTGATAACTCTGCTGCAAAACGCTTTAAATCTTTATCGATTGGATCAAGGTTATCTGCTTTAAAAAATGCCTTTACTGCTTGTGAACTTTTAGCTTGTTGCTCATTCATCAAGTTACTATACGTAGTATTGGTGAATGCTTCTGGTAAATTGATCTTTGTTAGTTCGGCATTAGATAAAATATCCTTCATAACATCTTCTGTTATATTGGCTCTTTTCCCTATCTCAACAATAAAATCTGATAATGTAGGCATCTTGCGTGTTATTTATACTGATTTAACTAATTTCTTTGATAATTCAGCAACTTTAGCACGTTGCTCATCTGTCATTACAGGCTTTATAATAAGTTTATTGCTCTTACCATTTTGCTCATAAAGCTCACGATATGCTTGTTCTGCTTTAGCTGTTACTGTTGTTTTGAGAGTATTATCTTCCCAAATCTCAATCATTGGTTCACTATACTTAAATGGTTCTTGCGTATTCATTCGACAAATATAATTATTATTTTATTAATTATTCAAACATTTGCCTTAATTCTTTTGGAACCATTGCCGAAGGAACAGATTTAATTAAATGCTTACATCCCCAACCTCCACGAAGCGTAAGAAAACTACTTGCATTGGTACCCTTAATAAACCCTTTAGGTAAGTTTGTCTTAGGATTCAACTCAACCGTTCCACTACAAATCAACCCTTCTAACAATGTAGGTATTTGCGATTTATGAAAATATCGCATACAACTGTTCTTAGCTTTTATCATTTCAATACAAAACTCCCTAGAAGTCGTTTGTAGTCCTCCATCGTAGGCATACCAAACAAAGTCTAGGTCATCAGTTATTGCTTGATGATAATTAGCTGAATATTGATGTAGCGCATCGGTAGTATAAGTCTTAGCATAACGAACTAATGATCCATCTCCTTCAGAAGTAGTTGTCAGTTGTGTAGTGAGTTGTTTTACAAAGTCTGTGTATCTTCCTCCTGTGGTGATGTTCTGTCTTAATATATCGGCCAATGGATTAGTAACATTTGCCTCTAGTCCCGACTTAGTAAGTCCTACAACCGTAGCATTAATAGATTCCTCCTTGATAGCTGTATATAAATCTTTCATTCCAAAGGAAGAAGATACTGCATTAAAATAGTTGTTATGAAGATCAGCAACAGAATCAAAGGAAGTAACAAAATCATTAACACTATTCATGTATTTCTTATCAAGAATAATATTAGATAATTCCTTTCTAATCTTACCAACAATACGAATGTTCTTGGCAGTTACTTGTATCTTGCCTTCTTTGACATCTAAATCCTTTGTCATCAAAACTACTTCATCAAGGATTCTACGTTGTGCTGCTGGCATAGCATCGTTGAATGTATTAACTGATACATCCAACGCTTTAATCAACTGCTTTATTATCTCATCAGGACTATCCACCTAGTTGTTGTTGTTGGAATGTTTGCGATGCCTTTAAGGCTTTATCTTGTGCCATATTTAATTCTTCATCTGCCATTGCAGTTAATATTGCTACCTGCTCTGATCTCATCATATCAAAGAAATCTTTATTCTCATCAATAGCTCTTTCTAAATATTCATTAATATTAAAATGCAAAGTAGCTGTTGAATCTGTAATCCATCCACTTTGAGCTGCTGATAATATCTCATCAGGAGTACTTCCAGATAACGGATCTAAAGAAACTATCATCTCGTACTTTCTTTTAATTTCTTTATTTGTCGGGAATAACTTTGTAGCTAGATCAATTTGAGCAGCATTAAATATTGCTGCACTCGCTCCTGATGTTTTTAGTTTCTCTAAATCATCCAGCATTGATTGTGCTGATATCAAATCATATTTATCAGGAACATTAATTGTCGGCTCTAGTTGTTTAAGTTTAGAATAGTCATAGTTTAATACCATTCCATAACGCTGTACGATAGTATAATCACAAACCGCATCTAAAACCCTTACTAAATCTTCAGCAACAGAATGAATCCAACTATTCTGATCTTCACGATCTATTGATTTTGCTATACCTGAATTTACTGCTGGGACATCAGCCATGTCTTGCATATTGATTGCTGAAAGAGCGTTGTAAATATGCGCTTCTACCCCATCAGCCATGAATCGTAATGCCTCAACAGGAGGAGTAATAAACCCGATTGGATCGCCTGATAGTGGTAACTCGTCAGCAGTTGGTGGTGTGATCTCTAAGATATCAAACGGATTCATAGGAGCAGTTCCTTTGCCCATACAGGTAGGGCATTTAATCTTAACTCCATCAGAATTTTTAATCATTGAAGATCCATTACATCCTTTACATGGTTGTTGTTTGTAAATCCACATCTTAGGAATCTGATAAAGTTTCAATCCTACTAGATCAGAGTATTCACGGATTGCTTCTTGTAAGAATGGAACCATTGATTGTATGCGACTTTCGGCAAGTAATGAATCTTTTGTATAGTCTGTAACTATTCCTCTCATCATTACAACAGGAATATCTTCTCCTCCATGTTCATAAATCCATTCTTGCGCAAAATTACCATTACCATCTACTTGAATAAACTTAGTTATAGTAGTATCTGTTACACCATAGTAGATCGATCCTTCTATACTATTACGACCATAATAATGTGATTCGTTTGATTTAAAAATATAGAATTGATCTATTACATAATCAATTACATTAGGCGCATTAAATATGATAGGAATAGGTTCTATGTATTCATTTTCTTGCACTTCAAATGATTTAGGCATTACCAATACAAAAGCATTTGCATCAATCAGCATTTGCATCAACTGAATAGAGAATGACCAATTTGTTATGCTGTCATACTCTGGATAATCATCCATAAAATAACATTCAGGACCTTCTTCATTTATAATTGTTGAAGGTACTTTGCTACTGTCAAACTGAATGATCCAATCGGGTGATTTACGAATCTTTTGAAGTGCATTGAATACCCTCATTACTGTTGGCTTAGTATTAGGTACAAAGTAAGCCTCTCTAAACTTACGAATAGCTTCTGTTTCTCCAGGTCGAGCTGCCTTGATTATATCTCCCGGGAAGCGACCAGTAAAATGTGTATTAATAGTTTCATACAACTTAACCGATTCAGCGTAATAACGATGTCTTTTATGTGGTTTAGTGTGATAGTCTTTAATGTTTTGAGGGGTGATGATGTAGCTTTCCATTAGATGAATAGTCTTTCTTTTAATACGGTTGATTTATTCACGTGTGGAGTTGATTTCACACCTACATTATATGCGTAATGTTGAACGTAACGGTTATAAATATTTTGAATGCGTGATGATATATTGTTTCCTCCCATTGATAAGAATGTAAAGTTACTTCTAATATCTACTTCATTTATATACTTGCTTTCTTGTGGTTCCCAAAAAGAAGGTTTAAAAGGTATTTGCATTTTTAACTTAGAGTGAGCTATAGCATAACTAAACGATGGCTCATCGGGTTGCTCTGCTCCTATTTTACGGTTAACTAATGTATTAGCAAGATAGAACTCATTAGCTAATTCAAATACTTTTTTACTTTCTTCTGACTTATCAAAGATAATTACTTCTGAAGATGTATTAAGCCATTGCTTAACATTAAACTCTTTCTTTGAAGCATTTACATCAATCCAATCATTAGTATCTGTAAAACCTCTATTTGCTATCTGAAACCCTTTTATTGATTCTAATAACGTAGTAATAGAATGATTAGGCATCATCACCATATCTGCATCAAGGTATATTGTCTTGTCAAATGGCGACAAGTCAAATAATGACAACTTTACTTTAAATGGATTGCTATCATTGTTTAATATCATCTTATTAAAGATAAACTTTTGTACTGTCGTATAGTCATTAGTACAGTTGTCGTGAATTAAGCAGATAGGCAATAATGGATCTGTATGTTTAATTGATACGGCTAAGTTAAAAGCCATATTTGCATACATACGATGTTTCTTTGCAATGATTACTACTCCTGTTGTCATGATAGTTTTTTAAATAGTTTACCCACTTTTTTTCTTAGCTCCACTTTTAATTGAGCTAGATTACGTTTCATATTAGTAGCCCAAAGAGGCTGAATGTCTTGAATTGGACAAAAATAAGGAACTGTATCTATACTAAAGTTGTTGCTGTATAATTGTATTGATAAGGCATCATGGGTATTCTCATCTAACAGATCAAACCATGCAACCCATTGCTTATCTGCTTCAATATAAGCATTAAAGCCTTCCCCTCTTGAATCAAAGTAATCCTCTCCTTTTATCTTATGCTCAGGAGTAATCCGAAGCACTTTCAAACGTTGGTACATTATAAAGTCATTCCAATTAAAACCAAATTGTTCACCTGTATTTGATCCTATTACCATTCTTGTACATGGTAAATTTGTAGATGAATAATGAATTAAAGTATCTGAGATATATTCTATTGATGCACAATCATCTGTAAACATTATACGATAACACGCAGTAGGTAAGTTTACTGGAATATCAAACAAAGTAAGATCACTTAACTTAATGCACCATGTGATATATTCATTATCGTATATAACAGGATAATCAATAGTTGTATTATTATAATGATCTGAAATATCGGTAGTGCCATCTTCTGAAATAATAGTAAAACTAGATCCAACATTCATTTCTTTTGCTGAAATTAATCCTATGCATCCATCAAAAGTAGAATCCTCAATAAATATCAACTCCCCATTTGCTGCTGCGTTAATATATTGTGAAAATGTACCGTTACCATTAACCGCTAATCCATTAGTTGTTCCCCATTGTGGAGTAATGCTCCCCAATGTACGGTTATTAATCTCAAAGGTAATATTTGCTGTACCTCCTATATTAGCAGGAGTGTTAGTGCTTACAATAGGAAATAGATCAATTCTACTTTTGCATAATTCACCATCGTTATTAATAATCCAATATAGGTTAGGATCAATAATATAAGCTGACTCAATTGATCCGCTAAAAGTAGGATTGGCAAGAAAAGCAAAAGTATCTATTGCAAACAATCCTATATTTTGATATAATGTAATATCATATTCATAATATCCATTGGCTGAAATAGCAGCAATGGCATTATTACCATAACTAACAACTAAACTTCCTGCTGTATAATCCGTTATTGTAAATGCTACTCTATATGCTTGTTTTTTATCTATGGTTACATGTTGAGCTGCTGACCTACTTAATCCTGGTGATGGTGTTTTAGTTATTTTATTTGATCCATATGACCAACTTGTTTGTAAATCCCATCCTGTTGCATTGCCGGTAAAGTCAGGATTTGTATTCATTATCTTACCAAAAGCAACATCAAGATTGCCGTTATTAGTCCAATCAAAACAATCAAGCACCAACTCAACATCAAATTTTTCAACTGTAAATGTTCCATTGATGCTATTATCAACAGCATCTACTATATAAATATCTTGAATATACGTTCGTGCCGTATGGTAAAAAGTATGTAACCCAACAGCATCAATTGATGCTACTAGTGATTCTGAAACAAAAACAAGTAACTTACCCGTTATCGCTGATACGTTGATAGTAATCTTAAAATGATTGCCTAATATGCCTCCCATGATACTTCCTGCCATTGTTTGGGATGCTGTTTTACCAAACCCTGAACCAGTATAGATAATATTATCGCTTCCATACGCCCAGCCAGTAACTAATGTCCATCCAGAAGCATCGCCTGAGAAATCGGGATTTGTAGTCCAGTTTGTTTCAGGATCAAAAATGGTACACATCTGCTCATAACCACATGGCTCTTGTTTAACTTGAACGCACATCATATCATCAGGTTGCATCATCTGAGCGTATGCCTTGTTATCATTATTTAAACATGACTGACTATTGTCAGTAAATATGATCGGTTGATTGGGTATAAATTCAATTGGCATTTTGCGTTCTATTTGTAAATAATGTAGCTTGCATTATTTGTGTTTGATGATTGTAAGTTATTGATTTTATCCATGCCGTTCTGATATTCTCTGGCATAGAAAAAAACTTGTATGACATTGCAGGATCTTGAACGATTAAATTAAAATCTTCTTTTGTTAATGGCATGTTGAATATATGTTGCTCAATCGCATAATCATCTGTTGAGTAGTCAGCAACAACACCACCTCCTATTGTATTGGCTATACATGACCAGTTAGTGAAGTCTTTAAGAATTTTAATATCAGCATCACCTGGTCCAAATGTTTCATAGATCAAAATAACTGCTTCTAAATAATTACCTTTATTTAATATAATTCTTTGAGAGCCAATCATATCAAAAACACGATTTCCACTTACGTATGAATACGGAGGATCATTAATACCATTTGTTTGAGGATAATGCTGTGTTAACAAAGAACCAGTATCATCATATTCATTAAACCACATTTGACATAATACATCATGATTCACAGCTTGTATTACTTCAATTCTAAAGTTTAAAGTAAAATCATAAACACCATACTCTAAAGCTGTATATCTTGTTGTTCCATTATAAAAACCGCCTACATTACTAATCACATTTGAATTGGTATAAGGATTAAGATAGATCGAAAATCCTACGGTAGATACAGCACTATCAACAGGAGTATTTGCTTGAAATAATCCATCGCCTATATCTCCAAAGAATGAAGCAAGATTATTTGGAATTGATCCTTTGTAACGCTTTGCAATGTTGTTATTGGTCAAGTGTTCATTGACAAAATATACATGCACATCAAAAGAAGGATTTAAGTTTAAATAGTTTGTATTTCGTGTTCTACCAACATAAGCAGAAGATTGAACAGATTCAATAAGCACTAATTGACCATCATAAGCCTGCTCTCCGTTCATTATGCAATCATCAATAACATTAGCAGAAGTGATCCATTGACAAGATAAATCTAATTGCATATCAATATTACAAGTTCCCAAGACATGAAATTCTTCATCTTTAAATCCTAAGAATGAAATATCTTCAGGAAAATAAAGATAAGCATTAGATGATGTTGTAGATGTGCCAAACTTAACTTTTGAATAAAGTTTAGAAGTATCAAACCTCGTTCTAATTTTATCTATATTTTCAAAAACAACTGCTGAATTTGATTTAAGAAAATAATCTAAATTTTCAATTCTTATACGTGGACTACCATAAGGATCTTCTACTGTCATTCCAATAGGTATTCGCCTTTTAATTTCTTTGTATAAATCTGCAAAGTTAAATGGTGGTATAGGTGGTTGATTATATATTGATGGATTAGAACCACCTAGTTTATCGCCTGATGTAATTAGTAGATG
>Ga0194035_1001433_pt1 | contig 12582 bp, 10 predicted proteins | sample JunL2320m_MetaG_FD_148680 | JGI IMG/M metagenome (GOLD analysis project Ga0194035, IMG submission 148680) | Anoxic zone freshwater microbial communities from boreal shield lake in IISD Experimental Lakes Area, Ontario, Canada - Jun2016-L239-20m | ecosystem: Environmental > Aquatic > Freshwater >...
ATCTCGATATCGGCGGTGGCCCAGCGGCTCGGGAAAAACTGCACCGCCCCCTGCAGTCGCTGCACCTCTTCGACCGTGCGGGGGACCAGTTCCGGGTTGTCCCGCAACAGATCCCACGAGCCCGGATTGCGCAGCAGCGTCATGATCGAGTTGGTGATGGTGTTGACGGTGGAGTCGTGCCCGGCGATCAGGAGCAGCATCGCGTTGGATGCCGCCACCTCCTGCGATACCGGCCCGTCCGGTCCGTCGTCGTGCAGCACCGCCGACAGCAGGCCCGGACCGGGCTCGCGGGCGAGGCGCTCGACCATGGCGCGCATGTAGGCGTCCAGCTCCGCCATGCTCGCAGCCGCCTTGGCCACCGCAGCTTTGCCGTCGGCGGTGCCGCGTTCCGGACCTACGTCTGCGCCCTGCATGAAGTCCACCACCCAGGCGTGGAATTTCGGTTCGTCTTCCACCGGCGCCCCCATCACCCGGAAGATCACCGATACCGGGATCGGGTAGGAGAAGTCGTCGACGACATCCATCCGGGTGCCGCCGCGCGCCTTCACGTTGTCGAGCAGTTCATTGGCCAGGTCGACCACGAACGATGCCAGCGAAGGGATCAGATCCGGGGTGTGCGGCGGCCCGAAGTGGCGCATGAACTGCCGCCGCATCGTGTCGTGGCCGGGCGGGTCGGAGACCAGCATGCTGCTGTCTTTAGCCTGGGCCGCCTCGGATGCCTCGAGTTTGGCGTCGCTCTCCCCGAACAACCCGGACGGGCTGCGGCCGATATCGGAGCTGATCCGCGGATCATGAGCCAGCGCAAGCACTTCCGGGTAGCCGGTGACGACGTAAGTGTGCTCGGCAACCTTGGCCACGGGGGTCTTGCGCAGTTCTTCGAAGTAGGGGTACGGGTTCGGGCGGTTGGAGAACTTCATCGCCTCGGCCCACGCGGTTGCGGCATCCATGGTCTTCGTAACTCCTGCTCGTGGCTCAGTCAGCGGCTGCGGGGCCGGAATTCGGCGTGGCGGTCAGTGGGGTCATGTCCGGTGAGCACGACATCGGGATTTCCGGACGGTTCCCGGGGATCGGGGAATCGGGCCGGCATCACCTCGTGGTTCACCGGTTGGTCATAGCCGGGCGGCGGCGGCGGGAACGGCGCGGACCGCTCGATCAGTTCGGCGTAGTAGGGCAGCCACTTGCCATGGTTGAACGTGACCGCCCCGACGATGCGGCCGTTCCTTCCGTACGCGGCCGCGAACCGCCGATCCTCCGGTGACCCCTGGGTGAAGACGATCTCGTCGCCGAACGAGCACACTCCGACACTCTTGATGTTCACCCCGAACTGCCCGGACCAGAACGACGGCAGCGGCAGGTGCGGTCGACGGCCCACCTCCAGGTTGAGCATGTTGTTGGCGGCGACTTCGGCGCCGAGAACTGCGTTATCCCAATGTTCCAGGGCCAGGAACTCGTAGCCGTACAGCACATGCGGAGCGCGCGCGACGTCACCGGCCACGAAGATGTGGTCGGTCACCACGCCGTTGATGTCGAAGGCCCGGCAGCCGGCGTCGCAGCCCACGCCCCACTGGCCGGCCGCCAGGCCGGCGCCGTCGAGCCATTCCACGTTGCGGATCGAGCCCAGCGACGGCACCACCACGTCGACGTCGAGCACAGTCCCGTCCGACAGTGTCGCCGAGCGGACGTGGCCGGAGTCGTCTCCGTGCAGGGCCGTCACGGAGGTGCCGACGCGCAGGTCCACCCCGGCGTCGCGCATCATGGCCGCCGCGATATCGCTGATTACCCCGCCCAGCGCGCCTTTGAGCGGGCCGCTGCCGCGTTCGGCCACCGTCACCGGCAGGTCCAGATCGCGGCACACCGAAGCGATCTCCGAGCCGACGAAACCCGAGCCGACGATCAGAACTCGTTTGGGGTGTGCCCTGAACGCGGCGGCCAGTGCCGTGGCATCCTCCACGGTGCGGACGGTGAACACGCCCTGCAGCGCCGCCTCCTCCGGATTCGACCACGGCCGGGCCCGGGTTCCGGTGGCGATCAGCAACCGGTCGTATTCGACCTCCTCGCCATTGCCCAGTTTGACGACATGGTTGAACCGGTCCAGGCTCACCGCCGCCACGCCGAGTTTCCAGTCGGCATCCACCCTGCGCAGCCGGGGCAGTTTGGTGTGATCGGCCGGCACCCAGCCCTTGAGCACCTGCTTGGACAGCGGCGGGCGGTCGTAGGGTTCGTGCGGCTCGTCGCCGATGATCGTCAGCGAGCCTTCGAAACCCTTCTCCCGCAATGCTTCTGCGGCACGCAGTCCGGCCAATGACGCTCCGACGATGACGATCCGGCCCTCGGCTCGGAACTTCTTGACGATCTCATCGAACGAATAGGTACCGCGCAGCCCGGAAGTCACTTGGTGTCCCGGTCGGCCGGCGGGTCGAGTTCGAGGATGATGGCCTGCACCGGGCACGACGCAGCAGCCCGGAGGACCTGCTGGCGCTGCGAATCGTCCGGGTTGGGGTCGTAGGTGACGGCTTCCTCGCCACTCAGGTGCAGCACGTCGGGCGCAAGGGGAATGCACTGCGCATACCCCTGGCACTTGTTGAGATCGATCACCAGGCGCATTCCTCAAAGCCTAGTGAACCCCGGCGGTCATAATCAGGCCCATGGCCGATACTTCCCCCGCTGTCCATCCATTCCGGATCGCCGTGCCCGACGCCGACCTCACCGATCTGCGTGAGCGGCTGAAGCGCACCCGGTGGCCGGAGCGCGAATGCGTGCCGGACTGGACCCAGGGCATCCCACTGGACTACACCCGGGAGTTGGCCGCCTACTGGGCGGATGGGTACGACTGGCGGGCCAGGGAGGCCGCGTTGAATCGCTTCGATCAGTTCGTCACCGACATCGACGGTGTGGATATCCATTTCATTCACCAGCGCTGTGCGAAGCCCGACGCGCTGCCGTTGATCATCACCCACGGCTGGCCCGGTTCGATCGTCGAGTTCTCGAAGGTCATCGAGCCGCTGAGCCGTGACTTCCATGTGGTGTGCCCGTCGCTGCCCGGCTACGGTTTCTCCGGCAAACCCACCGCCACGGGCTGGACCGTCGAGAAGATCGCGACGGCCTGGGGCACCCTGATGGCTCGGCTCGGCTACGGCCGCTACGGCGCCCAGGGTGGCGACTGGGGCGCGGCTGTCACCACCCAGATCGGACGTGACGCCTCGGCCGATGGCGGCAACGGCTGCATCGCGATCCACACCAATATGCCCATCGCCATGCCGACGCCAGAGGCGATGGCCGACCCCACGGCCGGTGAACAGGCGGCCCTTGAGGCCCTGATGTACCACCAGCGCTGGGGCATGGGCTACTCCGAGGAGCAATCCACCCGGCCGCAGACCCTGGGTTACGGGCTGGTCGATTCGCCGGTGGCGCAGATGGCGTGGATCGTCGAGAAGTTCTGGGCGTGGACCGACTGCGACGGTCACCCCGAGAACGTGCTGAGCCGAGACGAGTTACTGGACAACGTCATGCTGTACTGGGCCACCGCGTCGGGCGCATCGTCGGCCCGGCTGTACTGGGAGAGCTTCAAGAACCTCGCCGAAGGCGGCCGAGTCGAGGTGCCGACCGGCATCGCGGCCTTCCCCAGGGAGATCCTGCGGGCGCCGCGGCGATGGTGCGAGCCGAAGTACAACATCACGCACTGGACCGACATGCCGCGCGGCGGCCACTTCGCCGCGTTCGAACAACCCGAGTTGTTCATCGACGACGTGCGTACCTTTTTCGGTGCTATCGGCTGAGAGTCACGTCGCCGACGCGGCCGTCTGCAGCGTGTCGCGGATCGCGCGTTCGAAGTCCTGACTGAGGCCGCGGATGGCGTCGTCATCGACTGCCAGCGAGGCGGCGTCGTGAATGCACCGGACCATCGTGGATCTGTCGATTTTGATCTGATGTCCGGCCGTGAACAGTTCCGCCCGGCGCCGAGCCGCGCACAGGATCGTCTCGTACGCCGGTAGTAAACACATCAGGGAGGCGATGCGATAACCCTTGGCCCGGTGCGGCACGTCAAGCACATACGCTGTGGCGCTTCGCAACTCGGTGAGGATATCGTCGAGCAGGTCCCGGACCCAACCGACCGGCGCGCCGCCCAAATTTAATGGTGTGTGGTCGATGTCGCGCAGCCACTCATCGGGCAGGTAGCAGATCTGACGCTGGAGGTCTTCGGCGAAATCCTTGAGTACGTTGGTCTTCTGCAGTGCGCGGCCACAGGCCTGGCTTCCTGCCAGCAGGCTCGTCGCCTCAGCGCACGACAACCCGTAGTGGTCGATGACGAGTTCGGTGCCCATCCCGCCCACGGTGCCGGCCACCGAATAGCAGTAGTCGTTGTAGGCCTCGACAGTCGTCAGCACCCGCACGTTGCGGCGCAGGGTCACCGACGCAGACTGTGCCGGGTCGCAGACCGCTTCCATGCCCGTGGCCATCACCGAAATCCAGTTCCGCAGAATCGAGCGGGTGCGGGTCGGAAAGCTGGCGTAGATCAACCACAGCGGTAATCCGCCCTCGAGTGTCATCAACGCCCGCTCGTCCGGCGACAGCCCGGGCCACGATGCCGCTTCCCATTCGGCCAGCCGGGCGGGCGCGGACTCGGGCTCGGCCAGCAGTCCGGTGAACTCGGCGAAGCGCTGCTGCTGCCAGGCCAGGGGCTGACCGCAGTCCTCGATATTGTCCAGCGCGCGGCAGAGCAGGTAGGCGGTCGCCATATAGTCCTGTAGTGGGTCCTCCAGCCAGGGGACGACCAGTGCGAAGGACCGCGACACCCGGTCCATCGTGATTGTGAGATAGCGACGCTGCATCGGTTTGAGTGTGTAGACGTCGAAAAGCATGGAGGTCATGTCCGGTTGCCTTTCACAAAACACCGGCGTGAGCGGGTGCTGGCTCACGAGTGCGATGACGTTAGCCTAGATCCCGCAGGTTCCGGGCCCACCCCGGGCCGGATTCCGGAGGCCTTCTGATCACGATCTGTTCTGCCGACTGTGCGCCGGACCCCGCAGTTATGCGAAGTCCGGGCGGCTTCACCTGGTTTTACGTCGACATCGTCGACGATCGGGGCCAGGGCGCGACCCTCATCTGGTCCTGGGGGCTGCCCTTTTTGCCGGGCTACGCCGCGGCGTCGCGCGCCGGTCGGCCGCAACTGCCCCTCGACCGTCCCAGCGTCAATCTGGTCGTCTATGGCGGCGGCCGCGAGCGGTTTTATCTGCTCTCCGAATTTCCGCCCGATCAGTGCTCCTGGGGTGATGACGGAAGGTCCTGGCGGATCGGCGACTGTTCCTTCGCCTGGACCGACACCCCAGGTGCTGCCGGTGGCGCCCCGACCCGTGAGTTGCGGGCCACCCTCGACCTCGCCCTGCCCACCGGCGGCCGGGCCACCGGGCAGTTGTCGCTCTCCGGGTCGCTGCGCCGCGACTCGGAGAGCGCCGACGCCGGTGTGCCCGCCGATCCGGCGTGCACGCACCGGTGGACGCCGATGATCGGCGCGGGTCGGGGCCGACTGGAATTGCAGACCCCCGGCGGAGCGCTGCGGGTCGAGGGCAATGGCTACCACGACCGCAACAGCGGCGCGCAACCCCTGCACGGACTGGGTGTTCAAAGTTGGTGGTGGGGCCGGCTCGCGCTGCCGGGCCGCGACCTGATCTTCTACCGTCTGCAGCCCACTGCCGACGGGGCCGCCGCGCGCGACCTGGTTGTGGAACTCGCCGCCGACGGCACCAGCCGTGTCCGCGAGGATGCCGGCCTTGCGGTCAGCGGCCTCCGGCGCAGCGCGTGGGGGCTGCGCTGGCCCACCGGTGCCACCTTCGCCGATCCGGACGGACAGCCGGTCAAGGTGGACGTCAGTGCGCTGCTCGACAACGGGCCGTTCTATCAGCGCTATCAGCTGCGGGGTCGGTGCGGGTCGGATGAGGGCTACGGGATCGGCGAGAACCTGGTACCCGATCGGGTCGATACGCACCTGCTGCGGCCGCTGGTGCGGATGCGCGTGCACCGGGCCGCCGGCCCCAACTCGATGTGGCTGCCGCTGTTCTCCGGCGACCGCGAGGGCCGGTTGGGCAGGTTGCTGAGCGGAAGATTGCTGAGCGGGACCTCGGGGGCGCGGGTATGAGCTTTAGCGGACCCCGGGCGTTGGCCGCCCTGCTGGCCCTGCCCGCGCTGATGCCGCTGGGCCTGGTGGCGTTCAACGCGGTCTGCTGGACCCGTGGCCGCGCGCTGCCCGAGGCGGCCGCAGCCGCACCGGGCGGCATCAGCGTGCTGATACCGGCACGTGACGAGGTGGCCAATATCGAGCGCTGCGTCCGATCCGTCGACGCCGCGCACGGGCCGATCACCGAGATCATCGTCTATGACGACGGCTCCACCGACGGCACCGATGCGGTGCTTACGCGACTGCAGGCCGAACTGCCACGCCTACGGGTGATCACCGGTGACGCTCTGCCGGTCGGGTGGGTTGGCAAACCGTATGCGCTGCAACGACTTAGCGCGCTGGCCGACTGCGACGTAATTCTGAATATCGACGCCGATGTCACACTGCGCGCCGACGGTGTACTACGAATGCTGTCATTGCTCGGCTCGGCCGAGCAGGTGACGGGCGGACTCGGCGCCGCGGTGGTAACGGCGGTGCCCCGGCAGCGCACCGGAAGCTTCGTCGAACGGTTGATGATGCCGCTGCTGCATCTGTCCTATGTGGCATGGCTGCCGATGCCGCTGGTCTACCGGACCCGCGACCCGCGGGTGCTGGCGGCTAACGGACAGCTACTGATGATCCGGCGCAGCGCACTGGATGCGGTGGGCGGCTGGTCGCGGGTGCGTGCCGAACTCGTCGATGACATGGCAATGTGCCGCGCGGTCAAACAGGGCGGCGGGCGGGTCGTCTTCGCCGACGGCGACCGGATGGCCGAGTGCCGGATGTACCCGGATGCCACCGCACTCATGCATGGTTTCGCCAAAAACTTCTACGAGGGCATCGGCGGACATCCCGTGGCGATGATCGTCGTGATGGGGCTGCACCTGGTGTTGTTCGTCGCGCCCTACGTGGCGCTGCCCCTGGCGCTGGCAACCGGCGCTGGGCAGTTGGCCGCCGCCGCCGCGGTCGGCGTGGCAGCCAACGTGTGTCTGCGGCTGATCATGGCGCTGCGATACGGCCACAGTCCGCTCAGCGTGCTGCTGCATCCGGTGGCCGTACTGGCCATGATGGGCGTGCTGGGCACCAGCTATCGGTGGAGCCGCCGCGGCGACATCCGCTGGCGTGGGCGTTCCTACCCCGCCCGCGCCGAGCGCGCGTGAACGCCGATCGTAAGGCCCTGGCACGGGCCGGGGACTCCCGCCGACCCGCCTTCCTTCGCGTCACCCGGCCATATGCGCGCCGCCGCGTTGCATGCGGTCTGGACGGGCTGTGGGTCCACGGCTTACCCGACGCCCGTGCCGCCCTGGCTGATCGACCGATCATCTTCGCGGCCAACCACGTCGCCTGGTGGGACCCGATGCTTCTGCTGGTGCTTGACGAAGCCCTTGGCGGAGTGGGCTGGGCGATGGTGGATGTCCGGAGTATTCGCACCCTGCCGTTCCTGGGCTGGCTCGGCGCTCTGCCACTGGACCGCAGCACCCCCGACCGCGCCCGGGAATGCCTGCAATCCTGCGCCGCCATTCTGGATCGGCCCGGCCGCGCGCTGTGGATGTTTCCGCAGGGCCGGCAGCGTCCGGCACACCTGCGTCCGCTGGACCTCAAGGGGGGTCTGGGCATCCTGCATGACCACAATCCGGTCGATCTGGTCGCGGTGAGCCTCGACTATGTGTTTCTGGAACGGGACCGCCCGGCCGCGCTGGTGCGCTTCTCGACGCCGATCTCCGGCGCGGTCGTCGGTGGGCCGATGCCCGCGGTCGAGAGCGCACTACTGGATGGGCTGGACGTGATCGACAGCGCGGTGAAGGCGGCGACCGACGGACACCGGGCCCGCACCCACCCCCGCGACCCACTGCCCGGCTTCAGCGCACTGGTGGCTCCGCGGGGACGAGCGACCTGGGATAGCCTCGGCCCGCGGATGCTGCGGGCCGCCGGACGCGGGGATCCGCATGTCAGTTGAGCGTGGTGCCGATGTGCTGGTGATCGGCGCCGGTATCGGCGGACTGGCCGCCGCACTTGCGCTGGCTGCCCGCGGAGTGGGCGTGCGGGTACTCGAGGCCGGGCCGCGGCCGGGCGGCAAGGCCGGCACCGTCGTGTTGGACGGGGTGCAGGTTGAGACCGGCCCCAGCGTGCTGACCCTGCCCGAGGTGTTCGGTGGGCTGTTCGCCCGTGCCGGTGTCCGCCTCGACGACGTGGTGGGACTGCGTCGGCTGGATCCGGGTTTCCGCTACCACTACGCCGACGGCGCTGTGCTGGACGTCGCTCACGATCCGCACCAGACGCTCGCCAACGTCCGATCGACACTTGGGCCGGAGGCGGAGAGTGAACTCGCGTCGTTCCTGGGCTACAGCCGCTCGATCTGGGAGTCGGCGGCACCGCACTTCGTCGAGGGTCCGGCCCCGACATGGGCGGCAATGGTCGGCCTCGCACTGCGCCACCCGCGTGCCGTTGCCGCGATCGATCCGATGCGCAGCATGGCCGCCGGTATCGACCGCCACGTTAGCGAGCCGCATCTTCGGATGCTGCTGCGCCGCTACGCGACCTATAACGGCAGCGATCCTCGCAGCGCCCCGGCCACCCTGAATTGTATTGCACACGTTGAACTTTCACTCGGTGGCTACGGGGTTCAGGGTGGCATCAGTGCCCTGGTCTCGGCGATGGCCGCCGCGATCGAGTCCCGCGGCGGTGTCATCGAGTGCGGAGTCCCGGTCGAGCGGGTGGTGGTGCGCGACGGTGCGGCGGTCGGCGTCGAGTTGACCGGCGGTGGGCTGCGGCTCGGCCGGGCGGTCGTGGTGAACGCGGACGCCGGGTGGCTTCGCCACGGTGGGCTGCCCGATGCCGGCCGGCGTCTGCCCGCCGCGGCGGCGCCCTCGATGTCCGGTTGGACCGGGGTGTTGCGCGCTGCCCGGTTGGCCGACCGCCGACCGCACGAGGTGCTGTTCCCGGCCGACTACGACGCGGAGTTCGCCGATATCTTCGATCGCGACCGCCCGCCGGTGGCGCCGACGGTCTATCTGTGCGCGCAGGAACGCTGCCATGGACTGACCGGGTGGGCGGACGCCGAACCGGTGTTCGCGATGGCCAACGCCCCGGCCGAACCCGCGCACGGATCGCGGGCGCCGGAGGTCTGGACCACGCTCGCGACGGCGATGGAACATCGCATCCGGGCGGCCGGACGCTGGAGCGACGGTGACGCGCTGGTCTGGCGGCGCACCCCGGCAGATCTGGCCACCGAATTCCCCGGTAGCCGGGGCGCCATCTACGGCGCGGCCAGCAATGATCGGTTCGCCGCGTTCAAGCGCCCACCCAATCGGGTGCGGGGTATGCGCGGGCTATACCTCGCCTCCGGCAGCGCCCACCCCGGCGGCGGATTGCCGATGGCCGGGCTCTCCGGCCTTGCCGCCGCCGACTGCCTCGGTGAAGACATCGGACTTTCGACGCTGTCACCGTCACCCGGTTAGCATTGCCGCCCATGCGGCAGCAGGTGGCTCTGATCGCCTCGACGGCCCTTTTGCTCACCGGTTGCGCACACACCGTGTCCGGTGCCGCGCGGTGGGATCGCGCGATGTCGACGAATGGGCTGCGGGCGGCCGACACCGATCAGGTTCTGCTCGGCCCGGCTGAGATCGGTGACGTCGTCGGGGTCAGGCTGCAGGTCGACGCCGACCGGTCCCGTCCCATTGTCGGGGCGTCGGCGGTGCCGGCCTGCTCGGCTCTGGATGCGGTTGGAATGTCAGCATTCATGGGTGACTCCTGGTCGAAGTTTCATGTGCTGTTGTTCACCGACGGCGACACTCACGAACACGTGGTGGCCGAGGCCGTCGCGGTATATCCGGACAGCGGTGCGGCTGCTGCCGCTTTCACCATGGCGACCCGCTCTGCGAAGGCGTGCGACGGTCAGCGCGCCCTGGGCACCGGTGGTGATGCCGCCTGGAGCTTCAGCGTTCCGGCGGTCGATGCCGACACTGTCCACTGGCGCAAACAACAGATCGGCATCCCGTTGACCTGGGTGTGCCACGGCGAGGCGCGGTTGCGCAATAACGCTGTCTTACAAGCGATGTCATGCCGGGCCGACGACGACGGCCGGGTCACCGTCACCGCGATCACGGACCGGATGTCGGCCACGGTGTGGGAGTTGTCGGGCCGTTGAGGCCTGCGGCGAATCGTCGCACCGATCCGGATGCCGCGGCGGCGGCGTCGTCGTGTCCCGGTTGTGCACGTGAGGTGACCGTGCCGCTCGGAGGATCCAGCATTACTTCCGCGACCGGGTCGCCGGTAGTGGGCTCACAGACCGCCCACGCGTAGCAGGCCTGAGTTGCCCACTCGTCGGTGCGAATCGGCAGCAGGTACCACGCACCGGCGTTGATCTCGACCGGGTCCACCGTCGCGCGGTAGTCGGCTACTTGATCTCGGCCAGAACAGTGCCCTGGGTGATGGCCGCCCCGGCCTCGACGGCGAGTCCGGTGATGACGCCGTCCTTGTGGGCGGTCACCGGGTTCTCCATCTTCATGGCCTCCAGCACGACGACGAGGTCGCCGATGCTGACCGTCTGCCCCTCCTCGACGGCCACCTTGACGACGGTGCCCTGCATCGGCGCGGTCACCGCGTCACCGGAGGCCGCGGCACCGCCGTGCGCCCCGCGATTGCGCGGCTTGGGCTTCTTGCGGACGCCGGCATCGGTTGCGCCGCCGTTTCCGAGTGCGAGACCGCCCGGCAGTGACACCTCAAGCCGTCGGCCACCGACCTCGACAACGACAGTCTGGCGTGTCTGGTTCTCCTCGTCGTCGATCTCACCGCCGCCGGTAAACGGTTCGACGGTGTTGTTCCACTCAGTTTCGATCCATCGGGTGTGCACGGTGAAGCCGTTCTCGTCACCGATGAAGGCAGGGTCGCTGACCACCGCACGGTGGAACGGGATCACGGTGGCCAGACCTTCGACGTTGAACTCCTCGAGTGCGCGCCGCGCTCGCTGCAGGGCTTGCGCGCGGGTGGCTCCGCTCACGATCAGTTTGGCCAGCATGGAGTCGAACTGGCCGCCGATGACCGATCCGGACTCGACACCGGAGTCCAGGCGAACGCCGGGACCAGTCGGAGGCTCGAACTTGGTGACCGGTCCGGGCGCGGGCAGGAACCCGCGACCGGCATCCTCACCGTTGATCCGGAACTCGATGGAATGCCCGCGCGGCTCGGGATCCTCAGTGAGAGCCAGCTTTTCGCCATTGGCGATTCGGAACTGCTCAAGAACGAGATCGATGCCGGAGGTCTCCTCGGTGACCGGATGCTCCACCTGAAGGCGGGTGTTCACCTCGAGGAAGGAGATCAGGCCGTCTTGGCCGACGAGGTACTCCACGGTGCCCGCACCGTAGTAACCGGATTCCCTACAGATCCGTTTGGCGGACTCATGGATCTCCTTGCGCTGCGCGTCGGTCAGGAAGGGCGCCGGAGCCTCTTCGACGAGCTTCTGGAATCGGCGTTGCAGTGAGCAGTCGCGGGTTCCCGCGACGATGACGTTGCCGTGCTGATCGGCGATCACCTGAGCTTCAACGTGGCGCGGCTGGTCGAGGTAGCGCTCGACGAAGCACTCGCCGCGACCGAAGGCGGCGATGGCCTCGCGGGTGGCCGATTCGAACAGTTCCGGGATTTCCTCGAGGGTGCGGGCCACCTTCATGCCACGGCCGCCGCCGCCGAAGGCCGCCTTGATCGCGATCGGGACGCCGAACTCGCGAGCGAAGGCCACTATCTCGTCGGCATTCTTAACCGGGTCGGGTGTGCCGGGCACCAGGGGTGCCTGTGCGCGGGCCGCGATATGTCGGGCGGTGACCTTATCGCCGAGATCGCGGATGGACTGCGGGCTGGGACCGATCCAGATCAGCCCGGCGTCGATGACGGCCTGGGCGAAATCAGCGTTCTCGGAGAGGAATCCGTAGCCGGGGTGGATGGCGTTGGCGCCCGATTTCGCTGCGGCGTCGAGGATCTTGCCGAAGTCGAGATAGGACTCCGCGGAGGTTTGGCCGCCGAGGGCGAAGGCCTCGTCGGCGAGGCGTACGTGTGGTGCGTCGGCATCCGGTTCGGCATAGACGGCCACGCTTCCCAGACCGGCATCCCTGGCCGCCCGGATCACCCGCACCGCGATTTCACCACGGTTGGCGACGAGGACCTTGGAGATGGTCTGATTCTGGGTGGGCACCACGCCTCCTGTGGACTCTTAGAACTGCTTTAAGAATAGGGCTCGCACGGAGTGTAGAGCGTGGCCGTTCGGGGATCGCTGCCTACGTCAATCCACAGTCTGGGTTCGTGTCGGTGGGTGTCTCTACTATCGAATGTATGTTCGAGTCCTGTGATGAGCCGGCGTTGTTGGCGGAGATGGCGTGTGCGCTGCGTGATGAGCGGGCGGCGGTGGCGCGGCGGTTGTTGGCGGCGGGCCGGTTGTGTCA
>Ga0194035_1001435_pt1 | contig 12579 bp, 9 predicted proteins | sample JunL2320m_MetaG_FD_148680 | JGI IMG/M metagenome (GOLD analysis project Ga0194035, IMG submission 148680) | Anoxic zone freshwater microbial communities from boreal shield lake in IISD Experimental Lakes Area, Ontario, Canada - Jun2016-L239-20m | ecosystem: Environmental > Aquatic > Freshwater >...
CGGTGACCCAACGTTCCAGCGCAGCACGCTCGGCGGCGAGCCCGCGGGCTCGGATCACCCACCCGCTGAGCCCGATTCCGGTCAGCAGTGATGCCGCCATAATCGCCGCTGTCCAGGTGGGCGCCAGATCGGCAAGCAACCGGCCGAGGGTCAATGCCATGCCCAGCCCGAAGCCGGCACTGAGCAGGGCGGTCACCCGATCGGCTCGAACGCGACCGAACCGTGGCAGGTAGGTCTCCAGCGCCGGGCACGATTCCGGTGCGCCGTCGATCCCTGGGGTGTCGATCCAGGGGATGTCGATCCCGGCGATGTCGAGATCGTCGACCAGACGGCTCAGTGTCGCGTCCAGTTCCGCCACCGCCCGCGCCGATCGGCGGCGCACACCGGAGCAGAATTCGTCGACTCCGCGCCGGCTCAGCCCGGCCGCATCGCGGCGCAAGTCGGCACGCATCGACGCACAGGTCGCGCGAGCCTGGCCGGTCAGTTGCACCCGCGCGACACGCAATTCGCGGAAAGCTACTGCCCTCTCGCGATCCCTGATTCGGCTCTGCGCGTGAGATTTATTGGGCAGCAATTGATTTCGCGGTGATCGCCGGTCCCGCGCCAGCGCCGAATCCAAGGCGGCGATAAGCGGTTCCAGTTTCGATGGCCCGATATGCGGGTCGGCTGCGACGCCCACCCAGGACAACGCAGGCGACGCCGCCAGCGCCCGGTTTTCCTCGAGCACCTGCGGCCAGCCACGGTGCACATCGATTTTGGCTACCGCCGCCACCACCGCGTCGGTGCTCGCCGCCGCGGCGTCGAGAAGGGCGATCTGGGACTGAGTCATCGGTGCGGCAGCGGAGACAACGAACACCACCGCGGCAGGCCGCTCACCAGGGCCCAGGCATTCGACGACGCGGCACCCACCGCGTCGCTGCCGCAGGGCATTGGCCACGCTCGTCGCGCCGGACAGTGCCGGACCGATCACCAGGATGACGCCCCGGTGCTCACTCATGGCATCGCCTCGACGACACCGCCGGCCTGCAGCCATAGCCGCAGCGCGCCGCGGGAGATATCGGTACCGCAGCGGCGATGCAGGGCGGAGACCGGACCCTGCGCGTAGTGCCGCCAGCGAACGGCCCGGCGCAGGTGCGTGGCGCACCCGCCGACAGGGTCGACCGTCGTGGCCGCTGCGCCGGCCGGGTCGACCGTCGTCGCCGCTGCGCCGACAACATCCAGCGCGGCAGCCATCCGGGCCAGCGCAACGGCATCGCCGGCGAGGAACTCCGCCACCCCGGCGCCCCGCGGTCCGACCGCGGCATCAGCCAGGCGTGCCAGGGCGCCGATCAGTCGGCGGTAGCGGATCGGCGCGGCGGCCCGGTCGATCTCCTCGAGCACCGCCGATATGCCGCTGGCCTGGTGCAGCAGCGCCGCCAATGCGGGCGTATCCGCGCCGCGGCCCACCGCGGCCGCCGCGATCGCGGTACCGAACAGGTCCAATTCGGCCAGCAGCCGGTGCCGCATGCCCGGGGCCAGCCGGGCCGGGTTGGCACCCACGGTGCGCAGCGCGTCGATCAGGGATCGCTGTCCGGCGGTGTCGCGCGAGGCTGCGACCGCCAGCAGGGCTGCCAGTGGCCGGGTCGGCACCCCGGTGCGGCGCTGTAATTCCTGGCACCGTGCCGCCGCGACCGCCACGGGACCCGCACCGCGAAAACAGGTGAGATCGGCCTTATTCAGCACCGCCACCGTCGGCCGGTCGACCCCGGCGAGCAGGGCGACGTCGTCCGAGGTGAGGGTTTCGACAAAGACGTAGACGTCGACGTCAGAGGGCTCGCCCGGGTCAGCGAGCAGCGCACCGGCACCCCGCAGGGCCCGCCGCACCATGCCCCGGCCCGCGCCTGCGCGCCCGGTCACCGCCACCCGCACCGGTGCGCTCAGATCCGCCGTCAGCCGGTGCAGGGCCGAATCGTCGAGGACGGCGGCACCGGCACCGAGCAGTGCGGCATGGGGGTGCTGCGGCATCGCGCCATGGTGGCAGCCGCTCGGGTGGGGCGCGAGTCAGGTGGAAAGACAACTGTTGGGTATCAATCTGTATCTGGGTAGTGGTGCGCCGCAGTTCATGGGCCACCATGGATCAATGCACTCGCGCCAGGGCGGATTGAGCACGCCCGAGACCCCGGCGCATCGGCGGATCACCAGTTTCCGGTCCCGGCGCTCGACCATCACCGACACCCAGCAGGACGCCTGGGACCGGCTGTGGCCCCGGCTCGGCACCCTGGCCCGCAGCGGCGGCCCGGAACCTGCGGCCCGGCTCGACACCGCGGAATGGTTCGGCCGCAGCGCCCCCCTGGTGTGCGAGATCGGTTGCGGCACAGGAACGTCGACGTTGGCCATGGCGCAGGCCGAGCCGGATGTCGACGTGATCGCCGTCGAGGTCTACCGCCGCGGACTCGCCCAACTACTCAGCGCCATCGACCGCGAGGGCGTCGCCAACATCCGGATGATCCGCGGCGACGGCGTCGACGTTCTCGAGCATCAGATCGGCCCGGGCACCCTGACCGGGGTGCGGGTCTTCTTCCCGGATCCCTGGCCAAAGTCCCGGCACCACAAGAGGCGGCTCCTGCAGCCCCAGACCGTCGCCCTGATCGCCGATCGGCTGCGCACCGGCGGCGTTCTGCACGCGGCGACCGACCACGCCGGCTACGCCCAGCAGATCGCCGAGGTCGGCGACGCCGAGCCCCTGCTGCGCCGGGCCGGCCCCGGCGAGATGCTGCCGATCTCGAGCGACCGGCCGATCACGAAGTACGAGATGAAGGCACGTCACGCGGGCAGCCCGGTGACCGAACTCCTGTGGGTGAAACGACCATGACCCTGATCCACGAGACCATCGACGCCCCTCCCGCCGTCGAGCAGGAACCGGCGACCATGCGGGTACTGCTGGTGTGGGACGCGCCCAACCTCGACATGGGCCTCGGCTCCATTCTCGGCGGCAGGCCGACGGCGGCCCACCGGCCACGGTTCGACGCCCTGGGCCGGTGGCTGCTGAACCGCACCGCGGACCTGTCTGAGTTGTATCCCGGGATGACGCTGGAACCCGAGGCGACGGTGTTCACCAATATCGCCGCCGGTAGCGCCGACGTCGTGCGGCCCTGGGTGGAGGCGCTGCGCAACGTCGGCTTCGCCGTCTTCGCCAAGCCGAAGGTCGACGACGACAGCGACGTCGACAGCGACATGCTGGCCCACATCGCCCTGCGGCAGCGTGAGGGACTGGCAAACCTGCTGGTGGCGTCGGCCGATGGCCAGGCCTTCCGGGTGCCGTTGGAGGACATCGCGCGCAGCGGCACCCCGGTCGGTGTGATCGGATTTCGCGAACATGCCAGCTGGGCGTTAGCGTCGGATACCTTGGATTTTGTCGACTTGGAGGACATTCCCGGTGTTTTCCGTGAGCCGCTGCCGCGCATCAGCCTCGATTCGCTACCCGAGCAGGGGGCATGGCTGCAGCCGTTCCGGCCGCTGTCCGCGCTGCTGACATCGCGACTGTGACCAACGGCAGACTGTGACACCGGCAGACTGGGACACCGGCAGACTGGGACCAACGGCGAAGCCGCCGCAGATGTGATGTGTAGTGAGGAGATCGCTTGTTCGCCTGGTGGGGTCGGACCGTTTACCGGTACCGGTACATCGTTATCGGTCTCATGGTGACGCTGTGTATCGGCGGCGGCATCTTCGGCATGGACCTGGGCAAGCACGTCACCCAGAGCGGGTTCTACGACGACGGCAGCCAGTCGGTGCGCGCGTCACTGCTCGCCGACGGCGCCTACGGACGTGATACCTCAGGCCATATCGTGGCGATCTATACCGCGCCGGACGGCAAGACCGTCGACGACCCCGAGTTCAGCAAGAAGGTCCTCGACAACCTCGCCCAGGCCCAGAAAGACCACCCCGACGAGATTCTGCGGTCGGTCGGCTACTTCAATAACCCCGAGATGCTGTCGAACATGGCGGATGCGAGCAAGAAACACGCCTTCATGTCGATCCAACTCAAGGGCGACGACGACGACACCATCCTGAACAACTACAAGTTGGTGGCCACCAGCTTCGCGATCCCCGGCGTCGACGTGAAACAGGCCGGCCTGCAACCGCTGGCCAGCGAACTGACCGGAACCATCGGTGAGGACCAGCAGCGCGCCGAGGTGGCTGCCATCCCCCTGGTCGCGGTGCTGCTGTTCTTCGTCTTCGGCGGTGTGGTGGCGGCCAGCCTCCCGGCCATCATCGGCGGCCTGTCCATCCTCGGTGCACTGGGCATCATGCGCCTGGTCGCCGACGTCGCGCCGGTCCACTTCTTCGCGCAACCCGTCGTGACACTGATCGGCCTGGGCATCGCGATCGACTATGGACTGTTCATCGTCAGCCGGTTCCGAGAAGAGATCGCCGAGGGCTACGACACCGAGGTCGCGGTCCGACGCACCGTGATGACCGCCGGGCGGACCGTGGTGTTCTCCGCGGTCATCATCGTCGCCTCATCGCTGCCGCTGCTGCTGTTCCCGCAGGGATTCCTCAAGTCGATCACCTACGCGATCATCGCCTCGGTCATGCTGGCCGCGATTCTGTCGATCACCGTGCTCGCCGCCATCCTGGCCGTCCTCGGCCCGAACGTCGACGCGCTCGGGGTTCGCACCCTGCTGCGGGTGCCGTTCCTACGCAACTGGCCGGTCTCCCGAAAGATCATCGACTGGCTGGCTGAGAAGACCCAGAAGACCAAGACCCGCGAGGAGGTCGAGAGCGGCTTCTGGGGCAAGTTGGTCAACCGGGTGATGAAGCGGCCCCTGCTGTTCGCCGCCCCCATCGTCGTACTGCTGATCCTGATGATCATCCCGCTCGGAAAACTGGCACTCGGCGGCATCAGCGAGAAGTACCTGCCGCCGAATAACTCGGTTCGCGTGGCGCAGGAGGAGTTCGACAAGATCTTCCCCGGTTTCCGCACCGAACCGCTGACGCTGGTGCTGCAGAGCGATAACGGCCAACCGGTCACCGATCAACAGGTCGCCGAGGTCCGGAACAAAGCGATGGAGATCAGTGGGTTCACCGATCCCGACAACAATCCCGACGCCATGTGGAAGGAACGTCCGTACCTCGACGGGGCATCCAAGGATCCGTCGATCCGGGTGATCCAGAACGGTCTGGTGACCCGCAACGACGCGGCCAAAAAAATCAGCGAGTTGCGATCCATCACCCCGCCTCGGGGCGTGGAGTTGTTCGCGGGTGGCACACCGGCACTGGAGCAGGACAGCATCCACAGCCTGTTCTCGAAGTTGCCGCTGATGGTGCTGCTGCTGATCATCACCACGACCATCCTGATGTTCCTGGCGTTCGGATCGCTGGTGCTGCCGATCAAGGCCGCGTTGATGAGCGCACTCACGTTGGGGTCGACGATGGGCGTTTTGACGTGGATGTTCGTCGAAGGCCACGGATCCGGGGTGATGAACTACACGCCCCAGCCACTGATGGCGCCGATGATCGGGTTGATCATCGCGGTGATCTATGGCCTGTCTACCGATTACGAGGTCTTCCTGGTATCCCGCATGGTCGAGGCGCGCGAGCGAGGCATGTCCACCACCGAGGCGATCCGGATCGGCACCGCCACCACCGGCCGGCTGATCACCGCGGCCGCCCTGGTGCTCGCCGTAGTGGCGGGCGCGTTCGTGTTCTCCGATCTGGTGATGATGAAGTACCTCGCCTTCGGTCTGCTGATCGCTCTGCTGCTGGACGCGACGATTGTGCGGATGTTCCTGGTGCCGGCGATCATGAAGATGCTCGGCGACGACTGCTGGTGGGCGCCACGATGGATGAAGCGGCTGCAGAACAAGATCGGCCTCGGCGAGATCTACCTGCCGGACGAACGCAAGCGGCCGGGCTACGGCGAGCCCGAGGTCGCTCTCGTCGGCGCCACGGTGAGCGCTGCCCCGGTGAGCGCTGCCCCGGCAATCGCGCCGGTGCTCACCGAGCACGTGATCGCCGAGGACGCCACCACCGCGATTCCCCGGCAGTCGCCGTCGATCTCCGCCGAGGCGACCCGGGCCATCCCGGTGAGCCGGCCGGGATCCGTCGACTCCGATGTGGCGACCGAACAACTCAACGCACGCGCCAAGGGCCGAGGCTAGACCGCGGGGGTATCCGGTTGAGGCGCCATGATCAGCGGGCCGTCGCCGGCTCCCAGGTGCGCCGCCTCGACGGCGGGGTCGGAAGCGGCCAGCACCCGGATGGCGCTATTAAGGAAGGCCAGTAGCGGCACGGCCAGCAGTGCCCCGACGATGCCCGCCACCACCGCCCCGGTGGAGATGGCCAGTACGATCGCCAACGGGTGGATAGACACGGCTCGACCCATCACCAGTGGCTGCAGGACGTGGGCCTCCAACTGCTGGACGGCGACGATCAGCCCGAGCGTGATCAGCGCGTAGATGAAGCCCTTGGCCAGCAGTGCCACCACGACCGCGATGAATCCGGTGAGCACCGCACCCACCAGGGGGATGAACGCGCCGAGGAACACCAGCGACGCCAGGGGCAGTGCGAGTGGCACGCCGATGATCGCCAAACCGGCGCCGATGCCGACGGCGTCGACCAGTGCCACCAGGAATGTCGCCCGGACATAGCCGATCAGCGATCCGAAACCGGCCCGCCCGGCATCGCGGACCCGGTCCCGGGTGTGCGCGGGCACAATCGTGGTCAGGTATGCGTAGATGTTGCGACCGCCGTACAGCAGGAAGATCAGGGTGAACAGCATCAGCAGTGCACCGGTGATGATCTCGGTCAGGGTGGCCGCGGTGGACAGCGCCCCCGTCGTCAGCTTCTCCTGGTTGTCGCGCAGGGCAGTGATCGCGGTGTCGCCGGCGTTGTCTATCTGCTCGCGGCTCAGGTGCAGCGGACCCTCGATCAGCCACTGGGTCGCGTTGTCAATGCTGCGGGTGACCTGTTCGACAAGACCGGGCAGGCCTGAAATAAATTGGCTGACAACGAAAGTCATGATTCCGCCGAATACCGCGAGCCCGCCCAGAAGCACCAGTGCGACCGCGAGACCGCGCGGCACACGGCGCAGATTCAGCCGATCGACCGCGGGGAGCAGCAGGGCGGTCAGCATGACGGCCAATGCCACCGGGACCACGATCACCCGCAGCTGCCACATCAGCCACAGCAACGCCGCCACCATCGCGGCAATCACCAGCAGCCGCCATGACCATGCGGCCGCCTTACGGACGAAAGGTTCAACCGCGTCGTCGGCCGACATGGGGTCAGCCTAACCCGGCCGCTGTCCACATCCCCGGCGGAAACACCCTGCACAGCTACCCTGAGCAGTGTGGCCCACGACGCGTCGTTTGGTTCCGCCCGCGAGGGGAACCACCGCGCCCAGTCCCGGGGAAAGTTTTCGTGGCTGCGTTGGGCGGTGCTCGGTGTCGCACTGATCGTGCTCGCCGTGGAGGCCACCCTGGTCTGGGACCAGTTGGCCAAAGCCTGGATGAGCCTGCTGTCGGCGAACCTGTGGTGGGTGCTCGCGGCGATCGTGGCGGCCATGGCCTCGATGCACAGCTTCGCCCAGATCCAACGGACGCTGCTGCGCTCAGCCGGCGTGACCGTGCATCAGTGGCGTTCCGAGGCGGCGTTCTACGCCGGCAACGCACTGAGTACGACGCTGCCCGGCGGCCCGGTGCTGTCGGCGACGTTCGTCTACCGTCAGCAACGACTCTGGGGTGCCTCGCCGGTGGTGGCGTCCTGGCAGTTGGTGATGTCGGGTGCTCTGCAGGTGGTGGGCCTGGCACTGTTGGGTCTGGGCGGCGCATTCCTGTTGGGCGCCAAGAACAATCCGTTCTCCCTGCTATTCACCCTCGGCGGTTTCATCGCGCTGCTACTGCTCGCCCAGGCCGTGGCGAGCAGACCTGAGCTGATCGACGGTATCGGCGTCCGAGTCCTAGGTTGGGTGAACTCGGTGCGCGGCAAGCCCGCCGACACCGGACTGCATCGGTGGCGCGGGACGCTCACCCAACTGGAATCGGTGAGCCTGAGCCGCCGCGCACTGTCCGAGGCCTTCAGTTGGTCGCTGTTCAACTGGGTCGCCGACGTCGCCTGCCTGGCCTTCGCGGCCTACGCGGCGGGCGGGCATCCCTCACTGGCCGGGTTGACCGTCGCATACGCCGCAGCCCGGGCCATGGGTGCGATTCCGCTGATGCCGGGCGGCCTGCTGGTCGTGGAGGCGATTCTGGTGCCCGGCCTGGTGTCGAGCGGAATGACACTGCCGAACGCGATCTCGGCGATGCTGATCTACCGCCTGGTGAGTTGGATCTTCATCTCGGCGATCGGCTGGTTGGTGTTCTTCGCCATGTTCCGCACCGACGGTGCGCTGGACCCCGAAGTCCCGGTGGAAGAGCTGGCCGCCCAAGAATTGGCCGACCAGGAGTTGGCTGACCTCGAGGGTCGGCGTGATGAGCACCATGAAGACTGACAGGGCATCCACGACCCACACGCTGCCCGCACTTGCCGTCGATATTGCTTTCATCGCGCTGTTTGCCGCCGTGGGTCGACGCAATCACGCGGAGGGGTTGAGCATCGGCGGTGTCGCCGAGACGGCCTGGCCGTTCGTGGCCGGCGCGGTCGTCGGGTGGTTGATCTCGCGGGGTTGGCGTCAGCCGACGGCAGTGGTTCCGACCGGCATCACGATATGGGTATGCGCCGTCGCGGTGGGAATGTTGTTGCGCAAAGCCACATTTGAGGGAACCGCGGCAAGTTTCGTCGCGGTGGCAACCCTGACCATCGGGCTGCTGCTACTGGGCTGGCGGGCCGTCGTCACGAGGGTGAGCGGCCGCCGTCGCTAGGGCGAGGGAACGTCGAGGTCGTCGGATTGGCCGCAGCGGGCCTTCAGATCCACCAGTGGCTGGCGGATACCCGCCAGATCCGTCCGCACTGACGGGTTGGCATCGAGGTACTGCCGCACCGAATCGCGCAGTGTGTCGCGCGGCGTGCCTTCCAGTCCGGTGAAGAAATCGTTGACGTCGGGGTGAACGAACAGGTACGCCGATGTCCCGGCGGAGACGCCGGCGGCCACACCGGCAAGGTCCGCGGCGGTGCAGTTCGGTGGCGCGGCGAGCGCCGACGGCGCCATGCCGACAAGAAGGGCTCCGGCAACGGCGCCTGCACCGATCGAAACACTCATCGCGCGACCGACCTGACGGACAGTGATCATCTTCGGACTCCCTCACTTGACGTTGGGATCATCGTAGTGCGCGATGCCGGATCTCGACCCGAATGACACCGGTGGCGCTGCGGTAGGCTCGCAGCACGCACTTCGGGGCAATGCGGGGAGACCACCATCCAGCAGTTCATGATGCGCCTGAGCGGCAGTCTGCGCAGACATCGATGGCTGGTCTTCGCATGTTGGCTGCTGGCGCTGCTGCCGTCGATATACCTTGCGCTGACCCAGTCGAACCAGCTCACCGGCGGTGGTTTCGAGGTGGCCGACTCCCAATCGCTGCAGGTTCAGACCGAACTCGAAAACCATTTCCCACAGCAGGGTTCCTCGCCACTGGCTCTGGTGGCGGCGCCGCGAGCCGACGCGACCTACGACGATATGGCTGCGGCCGTAGCCGAACTCGAACAGGCGGCCGGACAGGTTTCCAGCGTCGAGGTGGTGGCCAACCCCGCGCAGCCCGAACCGGCGCCGGACCGCCCCTACGTGCTGTCGTTGAAGCTGGGTTTCAACAACAGCGGCGCGGTCGACATCGCCCGGCAACTGCGGACCACAATAGGAGTCGACGGCACCCGGCCCGGCACGACCGACAACGGCCGGGTTCGCCTCTACGTCATCGGGCAGGGCGCCCTCGGCGCGGCCGCGCAGAGCACAACCAAACATGACATCGCCGCCGCCGAACGGTGGAACCTGCCGATCGTCCTGATGGTGTTGGTCGCGGTGTTCGGCTCGCTGGCCGCCGCCGCGATACCGCTGGCGTTTGCGATCTGCACCGTCGCCGTGAGCATGGGTGTGGTCTATCTGCTGTCGACGGTGACCACGATGTCGGTGTTCGTCACGTCCACGGTGTCGATGTTCGGCATCGCCCTGGCAATCGATTACTCGCTATTCATTCTCATGCGGTACCGGGAGGAGTTACGCGCCGGACGCGACAGCGATCAAGCCGCCGACGCCGCCATGGCGACATCGGGTCTGGCCGTTGTGCTTTCGGGCCTGACCGTGATCGCCTCGCTCACCGGCATCTACCTGATCAACACCCCGGTGTTGAAGTCGATGGCCACCGGCGCGATCCTCGCGGTGGCGGTCGCGGTGCTGACGTCGACCACGCTGACGCCGGCCGTACTGGCCACCTTCGGGCGTGCGGCGGCCAGACGCTCACCGCTGCTGCATTGGTCGCGCCGGCCGGAGTCGACCCAGTCGCGGTTCTGGACCCGCTGGGTCGGCACAGTGATGCGGCGGCCCTGGGCGTCGGCGCTGGCGGCTGCGACGTTCCTGCTGCTGCTGGCCGCACCGGCGTTCTCGATGACGCTCGGCAACAGCATGCAACGGCAGTTCCCGTCATCACACGAGATCCGGGGTGGTGTGGCTGCCGCCGCCCAGGCGTTGGGCCCCGGTGCGCTGGGGCCGGTACGGGTGCTCGTGGGGTTCCCGGCCGGCGATGCATCCAACCCGGGCAACACCGCGACACTGGATGCCGTCGCCGCAAAGATCTCCGAGGCACCCAATGTCGTCTCGGTGTCACCACCGGTATTCGCCGACGACAACAGCAGTGCCTTGATCTCGACGGTGCTGTCGGTGGATCCCGAGGATCTGGCCGCGCGCGACAGCATCGACTGGATGCGCGCGCAACTGCCGACGGTTGCCGGTACCTCCCGGGTGGACGTCGGCGGCCCCACCGCACTGATCAAGGATTTCGACGACCGGGTGTCGCAGACCCAGCTCCTGGTGTTCGGTTTCGTCTCGCTGATCGCCTTCGTGATGCTGCTGATCTCGATCCGGTCGTTGTTCCTGGCACTCAAGGGTGTCGTGATGACCATCCTGTCGGTGGCCGCCGCCTACGGCAGCCTGGTCGCGGTGTTCCAGTGGGGATGGCTGGCGGACCTCGGGTTCGAACCCATCTCATCCATTGACAGCACCATCCCGCCGTTGGTGCTGGCGATGACGTTCGGCCTGTCGATGGACTACGAGATCTTTCTGCTCACCCGGATCCGGGAGCGGTACCTACAGTCCGGCGATACCCGCGACGCGGTCGCCTACGGCGTGGCCACCAGTGCGCGCACCATCACCAGTGCGGCGTTGATCATGATCGCGGTGTTCCTCGGCTTCGCCTCCGCGGGTATGCCACTGGTCGCCGAACTCGGCGTCGCCTGTGCGGTGGCCATCGCCGTCGACGCCACCGTGGTCCGCCTGGTCATGGTGCCCGCACTGATGGCGATGTTCGATCAGTGGAACTGGTGGTTGCCCGGCTGGCTGGACCGGATCCTGCCGTCGGTGGACTTCGAAAAGCCGCTGCCCAAAGTCGATCTCGGCGATCTGGTGGTGATCCCCGATGAGATCACCACGGTGGCGCCCCCGGCAGCCGACCTTCGGATGGTGGTCAAGGGTGCGGCGCGGCTCAAAGAAATGGCGCCCGACGCCGTCAGCGTGGCCGACCCGCTGGCCTTCAGCGGCTGCGGAACCGGTGCGGGCCGGGGCGTGAAGTCCGGCCGCGGCTCCCGAACCGCGACACTGCGTCCGATTCACCCGGTGACCATGTGGCGGGGCCGGCTTGCGGTCGCACTCGACGCGCTGGAAACCGAGACCGAGTTCGAGCGTCGCTGCCCGGTCGAGACCACCAACGTGCAACTGCCCACCGGCGACCGGTTGCAGATACCGACCGGGGCAGAGACCCTGCGGTTGAAGAGCTACCTGGTGCTGTGCCGGAACAGCCGGTCGGACTACGCCGAACTCGCCGACCTGGCCGATGCCATGAACATAGAGAACGCCGCGACCGTGCTGGCCGGGATCGACGGGTACTACAGTTCTGGGCAACCACACCGGCAGTGGATCGCGACGCAACTCGTCCGCAGGCTGGCTGATCCGGTTCCTACCGACGCCGCCGACGACGAGCGCTGGTCTGCCCCGGACGCGACGGCGGAGTGGGACGATATCCGGACGCGGTGCCTGTCGCTGGCTGTGGCGACACTGGAGGAAGCGGGTTGACGGTGGCCATCGACGACACACCCGTCGAGTTCTGGCCCACATCGTCGATCCGCTCAGCGCTGGAGACCGGCGATATCAGCATCTGGCAACGCATCGTCGTCGCTATCAAACGTGATCCGTATGGGCGCACCGCGCGCCAGGTCGAGGAAGTACTGGAAACCGCTGCGCCGCAGGGAATCTCCAAGGCGCTCAACGAGGTTCTGGTGCGCGCCCGCAGCCACCTGGAAGCCAACGAGCGCGTCGAGGCGGCCCGCCATGTCCAGTTACTGCTGGAGCGATCCGGACTCGGCGAGCAGGAGTTCGCCTCCCGGATCGGCGTTGCACGAGAACACCTTTCGGCTTATCTCGACGCCTCGGTCAGTCCGCCCGCATCGCTGATGATC
>Ga0194035_1001437_pt1 | contig 12564 bp, 12 predicted proteins | sample JunL2320m_MetaG_FD_148680 | JGI IMG/M metagenome (GOLD analysis project Ga0194035, IMG submission 148680) | Anoxic zone freshwater microbial communities from boreal shield lake in IISD Experimental Lakes Area, Ontario, Canada - Jun2016-L239-20m | ecosystem: Environmental > Aquatic > Freshwater >...
CGGCTCGAACGCGATCGGCATCTTCCATCCATTCCGCGACGACCCCGTGCGCCTCATCGGTGTCGAGGCCGGTGGCGATGGTGGAGCCCTCCACGCACGGACGCTCAGCGGTGGTCGCGTCTCGATTCTCCACGGCTCGCGCTCGTTCGTACTCTGCGATGACGACGGCCAGGTCGTCGAGACGCACTCGATTAGTGCCGGACTCGACTATCCCGGCGTCGGCCCCGAACACGCGGCACTGATGACCTCCGGCCGCGCTGAGTACGTGGGCGTGTCCGATGAAGAGGCGCTGGTGGCCTTCGATCGTCTCTGCCACCTCGAGGGCATCATTCCCGCGCTCGAAACCAGCCACGCGCTCGTGACCGCCGAACGACTCGCAAAGGAGCTCGGCCCCGACGCCAACATCGTCGTCGGCCTGTCGGGCCGAGGCGACAAGGACGTCGACCAGATCGCCGCGCGGCGGGACAACGTATGAACATCCCGCGCCCCTCGCTGGCGGTCTACCTGATGGCGAATGAGGCCGCACCCGAGCTCGCCGAGGCGGCCGTGCGCGGTGGCGCCACTGTGATCGAGCTGGGCATCCCCTACTCCGACCCACTGGCCGACGGCACGACGATTCAGCGTGCGGCTCAGGCTGCCCTCGACGCGGGCATTACACCGACACGTGCACTCGAGCTGCTCGCCGAGATCCATCGGCGCGTCGACGTGCCGCTCGTGCCGATGACGTACGGCGCCATCGTCGAGGGCTACGGCGAAGAGGCTTTTTGTCGCGACGCCGCCGCTGCCGGTGCTGAAGGTCTGATCGTGGCGGACATTCCGCCAGAGGAGTCTGGACGTCTGCGCGACGCTGCGGAGGCCGCCCACATCGACCTAATCCACCTCGTCGCCCCGACCTCGCGCCCCGAGCGCATCTGCGCCGCCGCCGAGGCCAGCCGTGGTTTCGTCTACCTCGTCGCTGCCGTTGGCGTGACGGGCGCCCGCGAGAACCTCGATAGTCGCGTCGCCGAGCTCCTCACGACGACGAGGGCAGCTGCCGGAGATACGCCGATTCTCGGCGGCTTCGGCGTCTCCACTCGGGCACACGTGGAGGGACTGATCGCCGCTGGCACCGACGGAGCGATCGTTGGCTCGGCCGCGATCGATGCGATTGATGCAGGTGGCGCTGAGGCGCTCGAGGCGCTCGTGCGCGACCTTGCGGCCGGTCTCGAGTCGTAGCCGCACGGTTAGCACGGGCCCACTCGTACGACGTATGGCCCTACGGGGCTAATCCAGGGTCGACACTCGTTCTCGCACGAAGATTCGATTTTAGGCTGCTGTCATCGCTACGATTGTCCGATGCGAATGGATTTCATATGGAACTAACGTTTTGGCAAGAAGTGCTTTGGGCGTGGGTGGTCTTAACGATCGCGCCTAAATTGATCATCTTTCCGATTATTCATCTCATGCGCGAAGCGCTCAAGGACACGAAGCGGCAAGACGAGATCGACGCTGCGTGGCTTGCCAGCCTCGAAGACTCGGGTGGTGGCGGCGGGAACGATCGTCACCCGCGCAGTCGTCGCCCCTGGATGCCCGGCCCACGCCGCGGCCCCGGCAATGGCTCGGGTGGAGCGGCGCGTGTTGCCCCGCGTTCGCCGCGGCGGATTGAAGCACGCGCTCAGCGCATGCGCCGCCCTCTGCCAGCACGGTGACCGTTGCCCAACTGATCGACGGACTCGCAGCCTGCGAGACGCCGGCGACGCTGATCAACCCATTTCGGCAACAGGTCGCCGAGTTTGACGGTCCGAACGCCCCCACCTTGCGCCAGGCAAATCTGCTGGCCTACCTTGCCGAGCGACCCAAGCCACGCGCACTCCTCGTCGGTGAGGCGATGGGATGGCGAGGTGGGCGTTTCTCGGGCATTGCGTTTACCAGCGAGCGGCAACTGGCCGATTGGGGCGCATCGTTCGCGGCGTCATCGCTCCGCCCTGGCGGTTGGACCGAGAGCTCGGCTACGATCATCCATGGCGTGCTCGACGAGCTCGGGCTCGAGCGCAAGGTGGTGCTGTGGAACACCGTTCCCTTTCACCCCCACCCTCCTAGCAAGCCACTCGGCAATCGAGCACCAAAGGTGCGGGAGATCGCACTCGGCAAGCCCTTCCTCGAGCAACTGATCGGCCTCCTCCGGCCGGCCGAGATTATTGCCGTCGGCCGTGTCGCTGAGGGCACGCTTGGCGACCTAGCAACGGGCCGCGTGCGCCATCCGGCTCAGGGAGGCGCCACGCTCTGTCGAAACGGCCTGCGGACGCTGCTCGGCTAGGCGGGCTCGGCCAAACCCCGCGCACACCAGTCGCTCCACGAACCGGCATAGACCTGTGTGTCCTCGCGGCCGAGTTCCACCAAACGAAGCGCCAGTGCGGCAGCCGTAATCCCTGAACCGCAGTAGACAACGAGAGGCTCGGCGGCCATGAGGACGTCACCGTCGATGGCATCCGGCGCGTTGAACGGCGCATTACGAGCGCCGACGATGTGCCCAGCAACCGGATCCATCGGCTCGACCTCACCACGAAAGCGTTCGGGTGCGCGTGCATCGAGCACGATCTGTCCGGCCTCAATTGCGGCCTGCACACCCGCTGCGTCGAGCAGGTCGTCCGCTCGCTCCACGCCAAGCACAAGGTCACCGGGTGTCACGACAGGATCACCGACGTCCAATTCGGTATCCCAAGCGACTATTCCGCCCTCGAGCACCTGCGATGCGACACCGTGATGACGCAACAGCCACCAGGCCCGCGCGGCACCACCCGTGCCGTCGTCGTAGACCACGATCGAAGCATCACTGCGCAAGCCCGCCCGCTGTAGTGACTGCTCGAACGCGTCGCGCTCGGGGAGCGGGTGGCGCCCACCAAAACGGTCGTCGCGCATTGGGCCACTCAAGTCGTCGTCGAGATCGAGGTACAACGCATCGGGAATATGGCCCTCGCGATACAGCTCGATTCCCGCACCGTGCTGTCCAAGTCGAAACCGACAATCCACAAGTTGCACGGTAGGCAAGGCACGAGCCGCCTCTGCCGAGATCATGTGCATGCTGGTCATGGTGCGCTCCTTGGTTGCGTCAATCGGCGCTGCAACTGCAGCCCGCGCGTGTGATCGACATCGATCTGGATCGTGGCGTGTTCGATCTCATAGTGAACCTGCACGATGTGCTCGATACGGTGCAACATGGCGTGCTGATCGACGCCAGGTTCGATGACCACGTGCATCGCAAGGGCAGGAAAACCGTCTGAGATCTGCCAGACGTGAAGGTCGTGCACATTGCAGACCTCGGGCAGGGCCATCACCGTGCGCGCAATCTGCTCGGGGTCAATGCCAGGGGGCGCCTCTTCCAGCAAGATGCGCACGGCGCTCCGCAGCACGCGGACCGACGCGACGACGATCAAGACTGCGACCACAAGACTCGCGATCGCATCGGCCTGTACCCATCCGGTCAGCACAATCACCACGCCCGCGATCATCGCGGCGACCGAAGAAAGCACGTCGGCAGCAAAGTGCAGCATGGTCGCGTGCGCGTTCAGGTTCGAGCGAGCACCGGCACGCAACAACAGGAGGACGGGAATCAGATTGAGCACCACGGCCAGCGCGCCAATCAGCGCGACGCCACCTCCCTCGACGGGCCGTGGGTCGGCGAGGCGAGCGAACGCCTCCCACGCCACCCAGACACTCAGCACGATCAAGAACAGCGCATTGACGGTGGCGGCGAGAATCTCGGCACGCCGATAGCCAAAGGTACGCATTTTGGTGGCGGGCAGACCAGCCAGCCACGCCGCACCTACAGCGAGTCCGACAGCCACAGCGTCCGAGAGGTTATGAATGGCATCCGCCACCAGGGCGAGCGAATCGAAGGAGATCGCGGAAACAATTTGGATCACGCCGAGTAGCAGCGTCATCGCGAGCGAGATCCAGAGGGCTCGCCCCATGCTGGCACCATGCCCGTGCCCGCTGTGATCATGCCCGTGGTGATGGCTCACGCACGAATCGTATCGTCTCCGTTGCTTTACGCGGATTGCGCTTATGCTGCACGTTCGGACTCGTTCGAAGGGGAAATCTGGTGACGAAGAACACGCAAGCGGTAACGCTGATTCCAGGCGACGGCGTTGGGCCGGAAGTTGCCGAGTCGGCACGCAAGATTGTCGACGCCACCGGCGTCAAAATCGACTGGCAGGTCCACGAAGCCGGCGCTGAAGTCTTCAAGAAGGGGCTTGCCACCGGCGTCCCGGACGACACCATCACCTCGATCGAACAGACACGTGTGGTCCTCAAGGGCCCACTCGCAACGCCGATTGGCTTTGGCGAGAAGAGCGCGAACGTCACGCTCCGCAAGTTGTTCGAAACCTACGCCAACATTCGCCCCGTGCGCGAGATGCCGGGAGTGCCCACCCCGTACTCCGGCCGCGGCATCGACCTCGTGGTCGTGCGCGAAAACGTCGAGGACCTCTACGCCGGCATCGAGCACATGGAGACGCCCGACGTCGCCCAGACGCTCAAGCTGATCTCGCGCAAGGGTTGCGAGAAGATCGTCAAGCTCGCCTACGCCCTAGCCGAAGCCGAGAATCGCACGAACGTCGCCTGTGCCACCAAGGCGAACATCATGAAGATGACCGAGGGCCTGCTCAAGCGCACCTTCGAGGACATCGCTCCCGAGCATCCCGAGATCGATTCGTGGCACGTGATCGTCGATAACTGCGCACACCAGCTGGTCAAGCGGCCTGAGCAGTTCGAGATGATCATCACGACCAACATGAACGGCGACATCCTCTCGGATCTCACGTCCGCACTCGTCGGCGGGCTCGGCTTCGCACCGTCTGCCAACCTCGGCACCGATGTTGCAATCTTCGAGGCAGTGCACGGCTCGGCACCGAAGTACGCGGGCCAAGACACCATCAACCCGACGGCCATGATTCTTTCGGCCGTGCTCATGCTGCGCCATATTGGCGAGCTAGAGGCCGCCTCCTCGATCGAGAACTCCGTTATGGCAACGCTCGCCAGCGGCGTCCGCACGCGCGACGTGATGGGCGACGAGGGCAGCGTAGGCACGACGGTCTACACCGAGGCGATCATTGCGAACCTTGGCAAGTCTGTGCCCGAGTGGACTGCGCGACCGGTCAAGAAGATCGTGATGCCCGTGCCTCGTAAGGAAGCGGCGTTCGTCATTCCTGAGTCCGTCGAGCTGATCGGCGTAGACGTCTTCTTCCAGACAGAGGAGACACCGGACAAGGTCGGCGAGGCCGCGCAACGACTGGCCGAAGGCACGGTGCTCGAGCTGAAGATGGTCGAATGTCGTGGCACGCAGGTCTGGCCGAAGACGCGAGCGCAGCTCGATCCGACCGATGTCATGCGCGCGCGCTTCATCTCGCGCGGCAGCGTCATCACGAGCGACGACATTCTCGAACTGCTTGGTCGCTTCGGCGGGCGCTTCAACTGGGTCCACGTCGAGAAGCTGCGCATGTTCGACGGCGAGCCTTCCTTCTCGCGTGCACAGGGCGAGATCTAGCAATCCTACGCGGTAGGTCTTTGGCGTATTCTGCGAGTAGGCGAGCGTCATAGACCGACCGAAGGGATCGAGACTGATGATTTTCGAGCAACTGATCCATAACGACCTGGGCTGTGCGAGCTACCTTGTCGGCTGTCAGCAGGTCAACGAGGCGGTCGTGATCGACCCGCCGCTGGATATTCGCCCGCTTGAGGCCGCGCTCGCCCACCACAACGCGCGTCTCGTTGGCGTGATTGAGACGCACACGCATGCCGACCACGTCTCCGGTCACGGCATTCTAGGACTCGAGTTCGGCGTCCCTATCTGGGTCTCGCCGATCGCCGAGGTGGCCTTTGAGTCGCGCCCAATGCCCGATGGCACCAGCATCCGCGTCGGCAACATCGAGCTCGTCGCGGTACACACTCCGGGGCATCGTCCCGAGCACACCGCATTGCAGGTGATCGACCATACGCGCTCAGACGAGCCTTGGCTGGTGCTGACAGGCGACAGCCTATTCGTCGGCGATGTCGCCCGCCCCGACCTGGCCATTGCCGGGCAAGAGGGCGCCGCTGGCCTCTATCACTCGCTGCAGGAGCGCCTGCTGACGATGCAGGACGGCGTCGAGGTCTTCCCTGGCCATGTCGCGGGCTCGCTCTGCGGCAAGGGTATGAGCGCCAAGCCTTCGAGCACGCTTGGCTTCGAGCGGCGCTTCAACGACATGCTGCAACCAATGGGCGAGGACGCCTTCGTTGTTGCAGCCAACACCGGTCTGGCCCCCAAGCCGCCGAATCTCGCGCGCATTGTCGAGTACAACCGCGGCCCGCTCGTGCCACGCCCCATCCAGCCGCAACAGCTGACGGAGTTGCCCGCCGACGCCCCGCTCTTGGACGTGCGCGCCACCGCGGACGCCATGTACAGCCTCGTCGCAGGCGCCTATCACGTGCCGGCCGACCAGAATGGCTTCGGTACCCGCGCCGGGTTCTTGCTGGACCCGGACGTCCCGACGGTTCTGATCGCCGAGGATGAGCCGCAGGCGCTGCGCGCTGCTCGCCGCCTACAGGCGATTGGCCATCTGGAGCAACGCGGTTGGATACTCGCCAGCGACGCACACGGCGCAACCGTGCTGCAGCCACTCACCATCGAAGAGTTCCTCAACGAGCGCGACGCATTGCAGATTGTGGATGTACGCGCAGACGATGAGTTGCCGGCACCGCTCGTCGGCGCAATCCAGATTCCGCTCACCTCGCTCCACGATGCTTCACTCGACGCGCTCGACCCCACGCGCCGCACGGCCATCATCTGTCAGTCGAGTCAGCGGGCCGGTATTGGCGCTTCGATCCTCGCGCGCCGGGGCTTCAGTGACGTCCACCCCGTGCTCGGTGCCGGGATGGGATCGCCGCTGCTCGTCAGCGTTAGTTGAGCGACATGCGTTCGGCTGGGTAGCCGCTCGAACGGATCCGTTCGAGGACGTGCTCGCCGTGCGCGTGATCTTTGGTCTCCACCGTGATGTCGACCGCGGTGTCTTTGACGCCGAGGTCCGTGCCGTCGCGGTGGTGGAACATGTCGACGATGTTGACGCGCTCTGCCGTCAACACATCGAGAAACTCGCGCAGCGAACCGGGACGGTCGGCCATGCGGGTCGTAAAGCGCATGTAGCGTCCGGCCGAGGTCAGCCCGTGGCGCATGATGCCCTGCAGCAGCAACAGATCGATGTTGCCGCCCGAAAGCACGATCACAACGCGCTTGCCCGCCACGTCACCAAGTTGACCGCTCATCAACGCGGCGACGCCGGCGGCACCGGAGCCCTCAACGACGAGCTTTTGTCGTTCGACGAGGAGCGTCATGGCAGCAGCAATTTGCTCGTCGTCGACCGTCAGCATCTGCTCGACATACTGCTGGACCAGTGGGAAGGTGATCTCGCCGGGTCGCTTGACCGCGATGCCGTCGGCGATCGTTCCCGCCGACGCAGCGGCCGTCACAGCACCCGCCGCCAGCGAGGCAACAAACGGCGCGCACGCCTCTGCCTGCACGCCCACGATGCGCGTCGCCGGGCGCTGTTCGTGGATCGCGATCGCAGTGCCAGAGATCAGCCCACCGCCACCACACGGCACGATCACCAGGTCGGGGTCGGCCAGTTGATCGACCAGTTCAAGCCCCAGCGTGCCTTGCCCAGCGATCACGTCCTCGTCATCGAACGGCGAAATAAAGACGGAACCCTCTTCGGCACAGATTTCGCGAGCCCGCGCCAGCGCGTCGTCGAAGGCGGCCCCACCGAGCTCGATCCGGGCGCCATAGCCTCGTGTCGCCTCAACCTTCGTCAGCGAGGCGTCGATTGGCATGCAGATCGTGCAGGGCACTCCCAGCGCCTGAGCGGCGACGGCAACGCCCTGCGCATGGTTGCCTGCGCTCGCAGCGATCACACCACGCGCACGCTCCTCGGCGGTCAGCAGCTGGACGCGATTGGCGGCACCGCGCACCTTAAACGACCCAGTGCGCTGGAGGTTCTCGGCCTTCAGCCAGACGTCTGCGCCTGTCACATCGGAGAGAAAACGCGAGTGCAAGAGCGGTGTCACGAGCGCGACGCCCTGAATCCGCGCGGCGGCTTGGCGGATGCGGTCGAGGTCGATCATGCGTCTCCCCCAGTATGCCGCTCAAGGAGTTGCGCGAGAGCCAGTGGGTCGAGTGTGCCTGCGTGGAGTTGGGCCAGTGCTTCCTGGATCACGGGATTCTGATCCATGGCGTGCTGCGCGCGAGCGCCCGCTCGCGTCGCGGCAGCGGCGACCGCCTCGCGCTCGAGCCCACCCTGACGACGCGCTTCGATCGCTGCTGCGCCAAGCGCTTCGCGGCAGGATAGGACGGCAGTCCACAACTCATCGACGCCAGTCTGGTTCGGAGCAGAGACCTCAACCAGGCGCGGGGCCTTGTCCGGATCGATGCTCAAGGCCAGACGTAGCTCGCTACGAAACATGTCCACGCCAGGCAGATCAGCCTTCGTCAGCGCCACGATGTCAGGAATCTCCATCACGCCGGCCTTGATCGCCTGAACGCTGTCGCCACTCCCCGGCTGGAGCGCGAGCACCACGATGTCAGACATGTCCGCAATGCGAATGTCGGATTGACCCGCACCAACCGTCTCAATCAGGATCACGTCAAAGTTGGCCGCTCGCAGCACCGCACTCGCGAGCGCCGTCGCCTCCGCCACTCCACCAAGCCGCCCGCGACTACCCATCGAGCGAAAGAAGACGCCAGCGTCCGTGTCGTGTTCAACCAGCCGCACGCGATCGCCCAACACGGCGCCTTGCGTAAACGGACTCGAGGGATCAACTGCGACCACGCCGACCGTCTGCCCCGCGTTACGGATCTCTCGCACCAGTGCACCAACCAGCGTCGACTTGCCGACGCCAGGTGGGCCAGTGATGCCCACCACGAGCGCACCGGCGGTCTGCGGCCACAGCGCAGCAACCAGCTCGCCGGCCGAAGCATGCTCGTCCTCGATCCACGAGATCGCGCGTGCAATCGCGCGGCGATCACCAGCACAGACCAACTCGGCAAGCGCCGCGGGTTGTGGGGGAAGAGGAGCCATAGAAGGTACGGTAGCGATGCAACTCGCAGCGGCGCGCGGCTGACGCGGTCTAATCTTCGAAGAGATCAGTATGGAACTCCCGATTTTTTCACTCGAACTCGCCCTCGTCCCCGGCGAACCCATGCCGCTTCACATCTTTGAACAGCGCTACCAAGACATGGTCGTGTGGTGCGAGGAGCACGACGAGCCCTTTGTGATCGTCTACTCGGACGAAGACGGAATGCGAGACATTGGCTGCACAGCCGAGATCACCCAGATCCTCGAACAGTTCCCGGACGGGCGCTCGAACATCATCACACTTGGCGGCATCGTGGTCCGCATCGAGAGCATTCACGACGAGCACTCCTACCGCTCTGCACTCGTTGAGCCGGTCACCGATGCTCCCGCGGAGGCACCGCTCGACGCGCAAGAGGCCGCAATTGCCATCTACTCCCGACTCGCTGGCGAGCTCGACGGCACAGCCCCTGAGGCTCCCGAGCCCGGCCCCGGGCTGTCCTACGCCCTCTTAGCCCGGGTCGATATTGGCCACGACATCAAGCAATCACTGCTCGAAGATCGAGACGAGGTACATCGCCTCGAAGTCGTCACGGGTCTCCTCACAGAGATTCACCGCGGGATGGTGCTGACACGCGAAACACAGGAGCGGGCACGACGCAACGGACGTGTGCGGACGCCAGAAGAACTCGCGCGCGAACTCGGCCTCGACGACTAGTTACTTGAGAAAGTCGGGTACGTCGATCGCGTCGGCGTCACCAGCCGTCGCAGGCACGTTGAACTCGGGGATCATCGCTGCACCACCGGTCATCGAAGCCTCCATCGGGCGCGAGCCCGCCGGACGATCGAAGCCCGTCGCAATGACAGTCACCCAAACCTGGTCGCCCAAGCTCTCGTCAACCGTCGCACCGAAGATCACGTTGCACGACTCGTCGGCAGCCTCGCGCACGATCTCGGCGATCTCCATCGCATCGTGCAGCGACAGGTCGGGACCGCCGGAGACGCTCAAGAGAATGCCTGTCGCGCCACGAATCTGATGACCGACCAGTGGCGACTCGACTGCTCGCGTCGCCGCTTCGCGGGCACGATTCGAGCCACTCGCCATGCCGATACCCATCAGGGCAGTGCCGGCATCGCGCATCACCGTGCGGACATCGGCGAAGTCGAGGTTGATCAGACCAGGCGTCGTGATCAGGTCGCAGACACCCTGCACGCCTTGGCGCAGCACGTCGTCGGCAACCTGGAACGCGTCGACCATGGTGACGCTGCGATCGAGCACCTGCAACAGGCGATCGTTGGGGATTGCGATCAGCGTGTCGACGTTGGCCTGCAGCATGTCGATGCCCGCATCGGCCTGGGCGCGACGCTGTGCACCCTCAAAACGGAATGGCGTCGTCACGATGCCAATCGTCAGGGCGCCCATTTCGCGAGCGATGCGTGCCACAACCGGGGCCGCGCCAGTACCCGTGCCGCCGCCTTGGCCAGCGGCAATAAAGACCAGGTCGGAACCCTGCAACGCCTTGCGGATTTCCTCTTCGGACTCCTCGGCCGCCTCGCGACCAATCTCGGGTCGCGCACCAGAGCCGAGGCCCTTGGTCAGGTCCTCGCCGATGTGAATCCGCGTCGGTGCCTCAGACGAGCTCAACTGCTGGGCATCCGTGTTGACGGCAATAAACTCGACATCGCGAATGCCTGCTTCGATCATGCGGTCAACGGCATTGACACCCGCGCCACCAACACCAATCACGCGAATCACGGCGAGGTAGGCATTGCCAGAAACATTGCGGGCGAGCGGTGAACCCTTGGCGTCACCACGCGCGAACATCGCAGCGGGACGCACGGGAGTCGTCTCGCGCACCGGCTCGTCAACAGGGTCGGGGACGGGCTGAATGTGGGACGTAACGGGCGGAGCAGCCGCAACGGGTGGCTCCATCAGCTGCGTTGCCTCAATCGTCTCTTCAGGCGCAGGAGGGGACGGCTCGGCCGTGTTGCCTGCCTCTTTCGAAGCATCAGTCGACCGAAACAGGTCCGCGAGCGGACCGTCATGCATGCTGGCTCGTTTATTCGTCACGGCTAAGCACCTCCTCCGCAAGGGCCCGATACGACATTGCGCCGGGACCGTCTGGTTGATAGGTAAGCACGGAGCCCCCGCGGACTGGGGCCTCGGCGAGCTTCACCGTCTTGCGAATACGTGTGTTAAAGACCAAATCGCCGAAGTTCGCCGTCAACAGCTGCAATGCCTCGCGGGCATGGACAGTGCGCTTATCGACCATCGTCGGCAAGATGCCTTCGATTTTGACGTTGGCGTTGAGGTTCTCGCGAATCATCTGCAGCGTCGATTCCAGCTGCACGAGTCCACGCAACGAGAGGTACTCGCACTGGACCGGGACGATCACGCCACTGCTGGCGGTAAACGCATTGATCGTCAGCAAGCCAAGCGATGGCGGCGTGTCGATCAGGATGTAGTCGTAGTCCTTCTTGATCGGCGCGAAGGCCTTCTCAAGGGCGCGCTCGCGACCAATCGCGGAGGACAGCGCGAGCTCGGCACCAGCCAGATCGATCGAAGAGACGGCGACGTCGACCTCCTGGTGATGAATAACCTCGGTAATCGGCAGGCGATGCACGAGCACGTCAAACATCGACTGCTCGAGGTTTTCAGGATCGACACCAAAACTCATCGTCAGGTTCGACTGCGGGTCGAGATCGACCACCAGCACGCGCTTGCCCTGCTCTTTGAGTGCGGCGGCGAGGTTGACGGTCGACGTCGTTTTGGCAACGCCACCCTTCTGGTTCGCCATCGAAATGATGTGGGCAGGACGCGCTGCGTTGGACGCAACACGCAAACGGCGCGGCGACGCGACAGGAGGCGTTGCCGTAGCAGTGGCAGTCGGAGTCATGTCAGGGCTATTCGGACTCTCCTGCCGTTCTCCTTCCCGGCTCTAATGCAGCGTTTTGGAACTGGTACCAGACCTGCGATGCTTGTGGTCATGCTGTTTGAACCTGCGCTGAGTCGATTAGGCGATCCGCTCGATGACGATCGCGTGCTTTTGTTCGTCGGCAACGCGTTGATCGTGGCGACAGGTGATGACATGCGGCTACCGACGCGGGCCGAACTAGCTGCTCTGGTACCAGCCGAGACCGTTCATGTGGGCGGTCTCGCCGGCCATGCCGTCGAGACCGCCCACATCGATACTGCTACGCAACTGCCAAGCGGCTGGGTCCACGAACCCTTGCGTCCCCTCCACGGGCGACTACCGGACGCCGAGTGGGCCGTGGCGGGCCGCGCCTTCCAGTTGGCCGAGTGGGATCGCACGCATCGTTTTTGTGGCGTCTGTGGTGCGCCGACCGAGCGCCTCGCCGACGAACGTGCCCGCTCCTGTCCTCAATGTGCGCACCGTGGCTATCCCCGCCACTCGCCCGCCGTCATCATGCGCATCACCCGTGGGGACGAGGTGCTGCTTGGCCGCTCGAGCCATTTTCCACT
>Ga0194035_1001438_pt1 | contig 12563 bp, 4 predicted proteins | sample JunL2320m_MetaG_FD_148680 | JGI IMG/M metagenome (GOLD analysis project Ga0194035, IMG submission 148680) | Anoxic zone freshwater microbial communities from boreal shield lake in IISD Experimental Lakes Area, Ontario, Canada - Jun2016-L239-20m | ecosystem: Environmental > Aquatic > Freshwater >...
GTCGATGCACACCACCGAAATCAGCCCTTTGCGTAAGCGCGGCTACGCTATTGCCGGTCTTCTGCTCCTGCTGTGGGCGACCGTGTTGACGGTGATTGCGCTGACCGTGGTCCCCGACGGCTACTGGTTCTCCTACTACGCCGTCGACTACGCATTAGGTTTCGTGCGCCGCGGTCTCGCTGGTGAACTCGTCGGCCTCTTCCCCGGCGATGATTACTTCGGTGCCCTTCGGATTCTGCGCTGGTTTCCCACCGTCATCTTCGTGCTGGGCCTCGCCGTGGTGGCGTGGACGGTAGCGGTCAGATCCGGGCGCTCGGAGCGACGGCTCATGATGGCCCTCCTGATTCCGTTGCTGCCCTTTGGATTCGCATTCGCGCTGTTCTCGGCACGCCCCGATCTGTTCGGCGCAACCGCCCTGGCCGGATTTGCAGTTGCGCTGAAATTAACTGACAGAGACCGCTCGACACTGATCGCCAGCGCCGTCTACGGCGGAATTACGGCGGTACTCACGCTGACCCACGAGGCTATTCCGTTCCTGTACAGCCTCGGCGTTCTGGTGGCACTGGCTGTTCTCGCAAGGCAACGCAGTGCGAACACTCTGCGATTGAGCGCTGCCCTAGCCATCGGTCCGGGATTGGTGATCGCGCTTGCGGTGGCGTTTCTAGGCCGGCGTGGGATGTCGGCGCAGCTGTGTGAACGCGTCCCGCACGGACCAATGAATCACCCGCTGGCAGGCAAACCCAGTCTCGGCGAACTCCTGCGGGGCTTCCGCTTCGATGTCGACTACCACGACTGGCTGTGCCGCAACATCCTGCCTTTGTACGATCAGACTTTCACAGATGGCGCCCGCTTCGTGGCGAGTATCGGAGTGATCGCACTGAGCGCCTCTGCGGCGTTCGGCATCGCTCTGTTTGCCGTCACAATCTTGGCCATCAGCCACGTCTCGGGCGTCCCATTCAGCCGAATGCGCTCGTTGTTGAGGAACCGGATCGTCTGGGTGCTCATCGGGTTCGCACTGATTCTGCCGATCTTCATGACCGGCGTCGACTGGATTCGATGGTGGGTGATGATCACTTTCGACATCGGAATAGTGTTTTTGCTCTTCGCAAGTAGCGAGCAAGAGTCCGCCCTTCCGCCGACCCGACGGACCCGGATCGTCTTCGCCTGCGGAGCGATTCTGTTGGCCGTACTGCCGCTGGGCATAATCCCCGTGTTCGGCGCCCCGGTGCCAATGTGAACGGGCCACCTGGGACTCCGTGGCGACCTTGCTGTGCGGCGAGCACGACTACAGGGCGCGCCGCACACCACACAAACGGGAGTCGATGACCGGCGGTAGTGTTCGGGATCATGTGGACGACAGTCATAGTCCTCGCCCTCGCGTTGAATCTTGAACCAAATCGCCTCGGAGTGATCGGGCTTCTACTTCTGCGTCCTGAGCCAATCCGGCAATTACTGGTCTTTCTCTTCACCAGTTTTCTCGTCAACTCCAGTACGGGGCTGATCGTTCTTTTCATTGTCAATCGCGGCTCGGTCCTTAAGGGAGAATCGAGCAGCGCCATCATGCAGATCGGCGTGGGCGCGCTGGCATTGATCGTGGCCGCTGTGTTGTTCACCAACATCCGAATGCCCGGAAGCAAGGCACGCGCCGCAACAGCGGCTGCCGCATCAGGCGAATCCGCGGCCGTGCCGTCAAGTGGACTCGTACTCGTCGACAACTTCACGAAGCGCATGGGCCGACTGGTAGAGGGGCGTTCGTTGTGGTTCGCCGGGGCCCTGGGCGTTGGCATCGCACTGCCCTCTGTAGATTTCGTCGCACTGCTCCTACTCATCGCTGCGTCGGGCGAATCGCTGGAGGTACAGACGACGGCACTGTTCACCTTCTTGATTGTGGCGAACACCATCTTGCTGATTCCCATGATCGGATACGTCGCCGCGAAGGAAAAGACGATCCGCATCCTGGAGAACCTGCGCACCTGGGTCCTCGCCCGAAGCCGCCGCGACTATGCGGTGCTTCTTGCCATCGCCGGGGCCCTGATGATCACCGTCGGGCTCAAGCGACTCTGATGGTGGTCAGTGACTAGTCGATGGCTGCGCTGAGTCCGAACTCAGCCAGCGTCTGCTCGACCACGCCGCGAAGGCGCGCCTTGGAGTTCTCCGCATCGAGTTGGTAAGCCTCCACCGAGATCGAGATCTTGCCGTTGATCCGGCCGGAGACAACCACTAGCTGTCCGTGCGAGCGTTGCAGTTCGCCCAACGTGACGCTGCTGTCCAATGCCCGAATGAATACGAAGTCGGCCGGGCTGCCGTCGGGTCGCGCGAGATCCTCCGGCAGGTCGCCCAGATTCGAGCAGGAAATCGGGAGATCCTCGGAGTAGGCGAACATCAGATCGGCTAAACCCTTGACCGCACCGCGTGGCAGCCACGGCATCAGCGGCATGATCTCCATGGCCGGGTCGGGTTCGGACTTCGCCCTCGCCCGCGACTCTCGAACCGCGTTGCGGGCCTCGGTGAGATCAACGGCGACTTTCGTCGGATCGACGGGCGCACTGGCGAAAGCCATCGCCAGGGCACGGTCGTCGTCGAGGCTTTCGCGAAGGTTGATCGCGATGGTCAGAGTGACCGCACCGTCTGAGGCGCGTCGCCGACCCAGGTGCTCACCAAGCTTCGCGGCGAATCCCGCCAGTAACGAATAGCTGTTCCCGCCAAGGGATTTAGCTTTCGCATCCCACTCGGCGATATTCAGGTAGACGGCGACAGACGGAATCACAACATGACGGTTGTCCGGAGTTCCGGTCTTCGCAGCCCGCGTGCGGGCGAAGTCATCGCGTTTGGCGCGGGCCATCTTGGCGGCCTTGACCGCCGTGCGCGCGGTCAGTGGCAGGTCACGGCCGGCCTGCCGCAGGTCGGCCACGAAAGCCTGTAGGCGCGAACGAGATTCGGGCCGGTCATAACCGGTCTGCCGAATATTGCCGGTAACTGCCTCGAAGACCGCCATCAGGGCACCAACCCCGTCGCCGATCACGTGCGAGGCGATGATGCTGGCGGCCGTCGAGCCGTCGTCGAGGGGTTGGACTGCCAGGTACCAGCCCGGCCCGCGTTCCGGGTCGATGGGTAGGTTGGCCAGCTCATCGGCCCAGTCCATCAACTCCGCGCGCGGCCTGGCATGTTCATCTCGGTGGATGGGCGGAAGCGAACCAACCGGTTGCACCCACCGCGGCCGCCCGAACGGCAGTGGCGAACGTTCGATAAGCCTGCTACCCAGCGACGCGTAGAGATTCTTGTGGAAACGTTTCAGACCATCCTCGTCGAGAGGACGCTCATAGACCCAGACGATCTGGATGAGCTGATTGCGACCCGTCGCACGCAACAGTTCGAGTGCGGCGTGATCGAGGAACGCAAGTCGATGCTCCGCGGGTTGCTCGCGCCGAGACCGACGAAAGAGTCCGCCGGCTGGCCGGGCTTGTGTCGTCATTTCAGTGTCACCTCATACTATTTGGCCGGAAAGTCCGAAGTCTTTCAGGGTTTCGGTCAGTATCCCGCAAAGCTCTGCCCGCGAGTTTTCCATCCCGGGCTGGTAACTGATGACGGTCATTGTCATCGTGTCGGCGATCTGTCCGGACGTGACGGTCATGACACCGCGTCGGCGTTCCAGGTTATCGACGGATGCATGCCGGTCAACTCCCCGGAAACACAGGAACTCGGCGGGAGTTCCATCCACCCGGGTCAGCTCGGGTGGCAGAACGCCGAAGTTGGAACAAGACACTGGTAGGTCAGTGGAAAATCCGAATGTCGCATCGGCGATCCGCGCAATCCCCCGCTTGGGCACAAAAGGAATCAGAGGAAGTAGTTCCACCATTTCGTCGGGGACTTCGCGCGCGTTCTTCAAACCCTCTCGGATCGCGGTGCGAGGTCCCGACAGATCCGTGGTGACCAGAGCAGGGTCGAAACTGACGTTGGCGATCGTTACAACATTGCCGCCGGTGTCATCAAGATCGGCGCGCTCGCTCACCGGAAGCATCAGCGTCACGGCGCCGTCCGAGGCTCGGGCGCGGTGGAGGCGCGCAGCGAGCTTGCCGGCAAAGCCTGCCACTAACGAAAAGCTATTGCCGCCAAGGGATTGCGCCCGGGAATCCCACTGTGTGGCGTCGATGAAAACTGACACCGTCGGCATCCGAACGGTCCGGGACCCGGTGCCGGGGACTGATCGTTCTGGCGCTGGCCGACCAAGTTCGGCGCGACGCCCGACGGCGACTTTGGCGGCCCGGCGCAGCGTCCGGCCCACCTCGGGGAGATCACCTCTGAGCTGGCGGAGATCCTCACGTATCCCCTGCGAACGCGTGCGTGCGCCGGCTGGCGGAAGCCCCAGATCGCGGGTCGCCCCCGTGCTTGCCTGGGCGATCGCCATGAAACTGCCCGCGCCGTCGGCCACACAGTGCGAAACCACCAGGCTCACCACGGTGGTGCCGTCGTCGAACGGTTGGACGCCCAGTCGCCAGGCCGGCCCCCACTCTGGGTCGAGCGGCAGTTCGACCTGCTCGTCGGCCCAGGTATACATCTCATCGCGGGACCGGGGCCGCTCGGCTAGGTCAAGGTTGGAATCGGTGAACGGCTGGGACACCCAGCGGTGCCGCCCGAACGGCAACGGGGATGACTCGATCCGGCGGGCCAGCAGGGTTCCGAAGAGGTTGCGATGGAAGCGCCGAACACCATCGAGGTCGACGGGGTGCCGATAAATCCACAGCCCCTGCATGACCGCCTCCTGGCCGGCGCCGCGCAGGGCGAGGAACAGCGCCTGATCTGCATAGGGCACCACGTTGCCGGCCTCGGATCCCGAAACGGCCTCCGCCGCACCGTCTAGGCGGGTCACGCCGAAGCCTTCGGGATGCGCGGTGAGGTGACGGAGTCGGCGCGGCCCTCGGCGGCGCGCAGGAACATCATTTTCATCAGATCGACGTAGCTTGCCACCGACTCTCGGGCGACCGGGTTATCCGGGTAGGCCACAGTGACGGTGGTTCCGGTGTCACGCCGGGTGACCCACATACCGATCTGGTTCGCGGCACCGAGGTCGGTGTACAGCTGACCATTACGCGCCTGCCACTGACCCATCACCACCGGATCCAGTGGCGGCAGACCGACATCGAGATACGACAGCATCGGCACCCCGGGCCCCGGTTTCCTGATGCCGGGCACCGCGGCGGCCAACTCCAGCACCCGTTCAATCGGCACGTTGGCCATCGGCATCCCGGCATCGAAAGCCGCCTGTGCGGCCCTTGCCACCACGGTGAACGACATCCCCGCCACCGGAACCGAAATCGGCACCACGCCGGTGAACCAACCCGTGGTCTGGAAGTCCGCCGGCGTACGCCTCGTCGTTGTCGGCGTAATCACGTTGTAGGTGTCAATGCCGGCCAGTTCGCGTTCAGCGATTGCCGCACAGGCGAAAACACCGCCAATGAATCGCACCCCCGCGGCAGTGCAGACAGATTCGAATCGGTCGCTGTCATGGGCGTCCATCAGCGTCACGGTGATCAGGTCGCCTGTGCACGGCACTGACGGATCCCCCAGTGGTAGGGGGAATTTCGGCAGCGTGCCCCCATTGCGCTCCAGGAAGTCGACCCACTCGGCGACTTCCGACGACCCCAATGTGAGCGCCGACGTGTAGTCACGTTGCCGAACGCAATAGTCGCTGTAACGTCCCGTCTCCGGGAGCCGGATCGGTGCGCCACCTTCCACCAGAGCGGCGTAATTCATGTTCAGCTCCACAAACAGATTGACCATGAACATCGCATCGGCATGTACGTGGTCGATACAGGCGTAGAGCGTGAAGTGATCGGCGCGCTGAATCACACCGAAGGTGAAGCAATCCCACCGCAGTGGGCTCGGCGTGGCCAGAACGTGTTCCCGCCACTGCGCCGCGGTCATCTGCCCATGCTTCGTCGCGACGTACTGGATATCGGTCGGCGTTGGCGTCGTATGCCGAACCACTCGGTCGTTGTCATCGAACTCAAACCAACTGTGATACGTGTCGTGGCGCCGAAGGTAGGCGTTGATCACATACGTCATCGCCCGGATATCGCAGCGGCCCGGGATGTTCCACGACGGAATCAGCAGCCGCGCCATCTCCAGGCCGTTCGTCGAGTGCTCACGAAACGTGCGGATGTGTTGCTCCTGCTGATAGCTGGCAGGCACGTCTGTCGCCGGGGCCTGTGCGACCTGGGCTGCGGAGGCCGGCGAGGGCGCCCACGACACGACCGAACCCGGCGCGTCCACCCAGTCATGGATGGCCGTTAGCGCAACCACAGTGCACTCGCTCCCTCAGTCGGTTCCCGTCAGCATCCGATCCTGTTAGCGAGCTGACGTCAGAACACCGGCCAACGTTTCGCACAGGGTCTCGGCCAGCGCACGAACCGTCGTGATGTCCATGGAACGGACCCGGACACCGGTCTCCGTCTCGATTCGGGTGCGTAGCTCGAGGTTGCCCAGCGAGTCCAAACCATACTCTGAGATCGCCCGATCAGGGTCGACCGACCTGCGCAGAATGAGGCTGAGCTGCTCGGCCACCAGACGACGGACCAGGGTGGGCCATTCGTCCCGCGGAGCCGTGTGCAACTCGGCACGGAAGCTGCTGGTGTCGGCCGGCCGATCGGAATTGGACTGGAACGCCTCGGCGAACGGGCTGCGCTGCGCCAGGTCGGTCAGCCACGGTGTACCGATCACCGGTGCGTAGCCGGTATGCGCCCGGTTGTGGCGCAGCACCGCCTCGAATGCTTGAGCACCCTCGGCCGGGCTGATCATCGTGGTGTCGCCGGCGGCGGCCAGGTGGGCGCCCGCGCCGATCTCATCCCACGCGGCCCATGCGATCGCCGTGGCCGGCAGGCCCTGAGCGCGACGCCAGTGCGTGAAGCCATCCAGCCAGCTGTTGGCCGCGGCGTAGGCACCCTGCCCGGGTGAGCCGAGCAGCGCCGCAGCCGAGGAGAACGAGCAGAACCAGTCGAGCGGCTGCGTGATCGTCGCCCGGTGCAGATGCCAGGCCCCGTACACCTTCGGCGACCAGTCCCGCTCGATCAGCTCATCGGTGATGTTGGCCAGGATCGCGTCCTCGACCACTGCCGCGGCGTGCAGCACACCGCGCACTGCAAGACCGGTCGACGTGGCCGCCGACACCAGCCGGTCAACCGTCTCGGGGCAGGCGATGTCGCCACTGACGACCTCGATCTGGGTTCCGGCCTTCCGCATGCGCGCGATGTGCGCCAGCGCATCCGGTTTCGGCTGCGACCGGGAGTTGAGCACGATGCGACCCACACCCGCCGACGACATTTTGCCGGCCAGGAACAAGCCGAGGCCGCCGAGGCCGCCGGTGACGATGTAGGCGCCGTCCGAACGGAACACCTGTGCCTGCTCCGGCGGAACTACGACCTCGCTGTGCCCGGTCCGCGGGATCGTCAGGATCAGTTTTCCGGTGTGCTCGGCAGCACCCATGACGCGGATGGCCGTAGCCGCGTCGGCCAACGGGTAGTGCGTGGTCTCCGGCTGCGGCAGAACACCTTCGGCGGTCAGCCGGTACACGGTGTTCAGCAACTCGCGGATCTGAGCGGGATGTGTCAGGCACATCAACGCAAGGTCCACACCGTAAAAGGACAGGTTGCGACGGAATGGGAACAGGCCCATCCGGGTGTCGCCGTAGATGTCCTTCTTCCCGATCTCGATAAAGCGGCCACCAAAGGCCAGCAGTTCCACACCGGCACGTTGGGCGGCACCGGTCAGCGAGTTTAGAACGACGTCCACGCCGTAGCCGTCGGTGTCCTGGAGGATCTGCTCGGCGAAGTCGACAGTGCGCGAGTCGTAGACATTGTTGATACCCATGCGCCGCAACATCTCCCGGCGCTCCCGGGTACCGGCTGTCGCATAGATCTCCGCCCTGGCAAGCCGGGCGATGGCGATCGCGGCCTGGCCCACACCGCCGGTGGCGGAGTGAATCAGCACCTTGTCGCCGGGTTTGATGTGGGCCAGGTCCACCAGCCCGTGCCAGGCCGTCGCCGCTGCGGTCGATACCGCTGCTGCCTGGTCGTCGCGGAGACCGGCCGGCAGCGTGACCGCAACGTCCACATCGCAGGTGAGGAAGGTTCCCCAGCAGCCGTTCGGCGACATACCGCCGACGTGATCGCCCACCTTGTGCGAGCGCACGTTCGATCCGACCGCGGTGACCACACCGGCGAAGTCGATGCCCAGTTGCGGCTTTCCGTCGTAGCTCGGATAACGACCCATAGCCACCAGCACGTCGGCGAAGTTAAGGCTGGACGCGGTCACCGCGACCTCGATCTCACCCGGCCCGGGAGCGGTCCGCTCGAACGCTGTCAATTCCATGGTCTGAAGGTCACCCGGTGTGCGGATCTCCAGTCGCATGCCGTCCTGAGCGTGATCGACGACGGTGGTGTAGCGCTCCTGAGGCCGAAGTGGAGCCGGGTACAGATGCGCCGTGTACCACTGCTGGTTGCGGAATGCGGTCTCATCCTGATCCGAACCCAACAGCAATTGCTGCGCGATCAGCGCGCCCTCGGTGGCATCGTCGACATCAATCTGAGTCGGACGCAGCGCCGGGTGTTCAGCACCGATCACCCGAAGCAGGCCGCGCAGGCCGGCCTGCTCAAGATTGGGGCGCTCGCCGGCTACAACCATCTGGGCGCCGCGGGTGACGACGTAGAGTCGGGGCGTATCGCCGGCCGCCTCTGGCAGATCACGGACGATCCGGACCAGATCGCGGACATGCTCGCCACCGCGTTGCGCCATCTGCTCCGGAGGGCAGCTGGTGCGTGGTGCGGCAACCACGACCATGTTCCCGAACCGGCCTTCGGCCAGGTATGCCCGCAGCCGAGCGGCGTTGGCGGTGTGGTCGGCGTGCTGCGGCCACGACATCGTCGCCACGTCCGCGTCATTGAGCTTGAGCGCGTCGGTGAGCTCAGAGGCCAGGATGTCGGTGGTGTCGGAGGTGCTGACCAGCAGCCAGCTGCCGGCGTTGAAGTGCGAGGCGAGATCCGGCAACTCTTCCCTACTCCACTCGACGGCCATCAGGCGCTCGTTGAGCACACGGTCACCGTCGGCCGCGCCACTGCCCATCGACAGTCCGTCTACCGACAGCAGAACCGTGCCGTGATCGTCGATGAGATGGATATCGGCTTCGACACCTGAACCATCAAGGGAGACAACGCGTGTCAGGCAGTAGCGCGCTTTGTTGGCTGAGCCGTAGTCGCGCAGCCGACGCACGCCCAGCGGCAGCAGCAGACCGCCGGTTCCGGTGTTCTGCACGCCGGGATGGGCTGCGACCGACTGGAAGCACGCATCCAGCAGTGCCGGATGGACACAAAAGGCACTCTGCTGACCGCGGATCGCGGTCGGCAGGCCGATCTCGGCCAGCACGGTATCGCCGGCGTTGTCGGTCGCATTGATGGCATTCAGCGCAGTGAACGCCGGACCGAACTGCACACCCCGGGTGTCGAACCACTGCCGGACATCGGCGCCGTCGGCGCGATGTGGATGATCGGCAAGCAGTGCGTCCATGTCATAGGCGGCGGGCTGATCGTCACCGGAGGCGAAATCCAGTGCCCGCAGTACCGCACTGGCCCGGCGCTCACGCTCGCCGTCGTGGTCGGTCTCAACTAGGAACTCAAGCGTGCCCGGGCGCACCGCGGCCGCCTGCGCGCTGATCGCGGTCTCGTCCTCCAGCAGCATCATCCGCTCGAACCGCACATCGCTGACTTCGACGGCGTCGCCGAGGGCGGTGCGGGCGGCGGACAGTGCCATCTCGCAGAACGCGGCACCCGGCATCGCGGGCACATTGTTGATCTGGTGGTCGACCAGCCACGGCAACGCCGCGACACCGACCTGCCCGGCCCATACGTGGCGTTCCGGTTCCTCAAGCAGGCGCACATGCGAACCCAGTAGTGGATGGGCCGCAACCAGATGCGCGCCCCGAGCCTGATCGCCGGTCTGTCGCTCCAGGATCAGCGTGCGATGACTCCACGCCGGCAACGCGGCATCGACCAGTTCGCCCTCGGGAAGCAGAGCGGCGAAATCAACGCGGGCACCGGCGGCGAAGAGATCACCCACTAGCGTCCGCAGTCCGTGCGGCATCTCCTGGCCACGACGCATGGCGGCAATGGCGGCCACCGGGACGTCCAGTGTGGACGCGGTCTGATCGACGGCACGAACCAGCAGCGGGTGCGGCGAGAGTTCGGCGAAAACCCGGAAGCCGTCTTCGAGCGCGGCCTGGGCCGCGGCCGAGAACCGGACCGTGTGGCGAAGGTTGTCAATCCAGTAGTCGACATCGCAGTTCGGCTGCTCGCGCGGGTCGAAAAGGGTTGCGGAGTAGAACGGAATCTCCGGAGTCAGCGGGGTGATGTCATCGAGCATGCCGGCAAGCTCTTCGAGGATCGGCTCGACCTGCGGGGTATGCGATGCGACATCGACGGCCACCTCGCGCGCCATGATCTCGCGCTGCTCCCACTCGGCGACGATGCGGCGCACCGTTTCCGTCGCGCCACCGATCACCGTGGAGGTCGGGGAGGCCACTACGGCGACGACGACGTCCTCCACGCCCTGCTTTTCCAACTCCTCCCGCACCACCTGAGCGGGCAGTTCGACCGCGGCCATGGCGCCGCCGCCGGCGATCTTCAGACACAGCAGCGACCGACGACAGATCACCTTGACGCCATCGGTCAGCGACAGAGCGCCCGAGACGACAGCGGCGGCGACCTCGCCGAGCGAGTGGCCGATGACCGCACCGGGCGTTACTCCGTGGGACGCCATAGTGGCGGCCATCGCGACCTGCATCGCAAAGATCGTGGGCTGGACCCGGTCAATGCCGGTCACCGTCTCCGGTGCCAGCATCGCCTCGGTGACCGAGAAACCGGACTCGGCGGCAATCAGCGGCTCGAGTTCGGCGATCGTGGCAGCGAACGCCGGTTCGGCGGCCAACAGGCCGGCGCCCATCGTCGCCCACTGCGACCCCTGTCCGGAGAACACCCACACCGGCCCGCGGTCATCCTGGCCGACTGCCGCCTGGAACGGATCGTCACCGTCGGCGATCGCCAGCAGGCTCTCCACCAGAACGCTACTGCTGTCAGCAGTCACGGCCACGCGTACCGGCCGGTGGCCGCGGCGACGCGCCAGGGTGTACGCCAGGTCACCCAGAATCAGATCATCGCCGGCAGCCTCGACCCAGTCAGCAAGGCGCTGTGACGTCTGACGCAGTCCATCGGCCGACGAGGACGTCACCGGGAATACCAACCGTCCCGAATCCACCACCGCGCCCGCGCAGTCTCCGGCGACCGGTTCCGGCGCCTGCTCCACAATGGCGTGCACATTGGTGCCCGACATGCCGTAGGAGGAGACCGCCGCGCGCCGCGGGGCGATGCTGTCGTCGACCGGCCATCCGATGGCCTCCTGCGGTACGAACAACCCGGTCTCGATCGTGGCCAGGTGCTCGGGCAGCTGATTGAAATGAAGGTTCTTGGGCACCACACCGTGGTGCACCGCGAGCACCGCCTTCATCAGGCCCAGCACACCGGCAGCCGACTCGGCATGGCCGAAGTTGCTCTTCACGGAGGTAAGCGCGCAGCGACCCGACGTGCCGTACACGGTCGACACACTGGTGTATTCGATGGTGTCACCCACCGGCGTGCCAGTTCCGTGCGCCTCGACCATGCCGACGGTCGCGGGGTCGACATCCGCGACGGCCAGGGCCGAGCGGAAGACGGCAACCTGAGCATCACCGGACGGCGTCAGAATATTGTCGGTTCGGCCGTCCTGGTTGGAGGCGGTACCGCGAATGACGGCCAGCACCCGGTCGCCGTCGCGTTGCGCGTCATCGAGTCGCTTGAGCATGACGACGCCGCAGCCCTCGGCGCGCACGAAGCCATCCGCCTCGACGTCGAAGGAGTGGCAGCGGCCGGTCGCCGACAGCATTCCCTGACCGGAGGCCGAGGCATAGAGGCGAGAGTCGAGCATCAGCATGACGCCACCGGCGAGGGCCATATCGCTCTCGCCGTCGTTCAGGCTCCGGCAGGCCTGATGTACCGCAACCATGCTCGACGAGCAGGCGGTGTCCATGGTCAATGCGGGACCGTGCAGGCCGAGGGCGTGTGCCACCCGGCCCGACGCCATGCTGAACGGATTCCCGGTGAACGCGTAGGCCTGGTCGAAGGCGCCGGCGTCGCTGGTGACCATGGCGTAGTCGTCGTGCGACATACCGATGAACACACCGGTGGACGTACCGGACATCGACGCCGGCGTGCGGCCGGACTGTTCGACTGCCTCCCAGCAGGTCTCCAGCAGCACGCGATGCTGCGGATCCATCGCGGTGGCCTCGCGCTCGTTGATCCCGAAGAAGTCCGGGTCGAAGCCGGTGACGTCATCGATGAATGCGCCCCACTTCGACACCGACCGGCCCTGCACACCGGACTCCGGATCGTAGAGTTCGTCAGCGTCCCAGCGTTCGGCTGGAACCTCGGTGACCATGTCGTCGCCGCGCAGCAGGGCTTCCCACAGCTTGTGGGGGGAATCGATAC
>Ga0194035_1001444_pt1 | contig 12542 bp, 12 predicted proteins | sample JunL2320m_MetaG_FD_148680 | JGI IMG/M metagenome (GOLD analysis project Ga0194035, IMG submission 148680) | Anoxic zone freshwater microbial communities from boreal shield lake in IISD Experimental Lakes Area, Ontario, Canada - Jun2016-L239-20m | ecosystem: Environmental > Aquatic > Freshwater >...
ATTCTTCCTCGTGGGGCTCGTAGGCCTGATTTCATTTGCGATCGCAATGGTGGAAGCTACCGGTCGCGTTATACCGCTACTACCAAGTTGGCTCAGTGGGTTTTATGGCCCGACGAGCCGCGCTTGGGAATTTGCAGCAGGAGCAATCTTGGCGCTCTTTGCTCACAAGATTGAGCCGCTCATCAAAAGAAACATCGGTTTAGGGCTTGGCATCCTTGGCCTCATCGGGCTTGTCATCTCTCTTTATCTTGTAAATGACGCGTCGATCTGGCCTGGGCCACTCACAATTTTGCCCGTGGTCAGCACCATGTGTTTGCTTGTAGCTGGATACGCTGAATCGAACGCAGTGAGTAAATTTCTCGGACGATCACCATTCGTACATGTCGGAAACATTTCATATTCCTTGTATTTATGGCACTGGCCATTCATTGTTTTCGCTTTGATTCTTTGGCCCACAACTCCAGGCATAGCAGTGCTCGCGGCAGTAGCATCCTTGTTGCCTTCGCTGGTCTCTTATCGTTGGCTAGAACAGCCAATTCGTAATTTGCGTAATGTAAGTAAAAAGAAGATGACATTAATCGTAGCCGTCACGATGGTTCCACCAATTGTTCTTGCACTGGGGCTTTGGTCAGCCGCTGATCATGGATTCTGGAATCAACGAGTTCAACAGTTTGTAGCATCGGTGCAGCCAATGCACGCTGGTAACGCGGCAGGTTGCAATAAATCAATTGCTCCAAGCGAGCGCAAGTCGACCAAATGCGTATGGAATGCGGATGGCACAGGCACACCCGTCTATCTCGTGGGTGATTCACACGCTGATCATTTAAGTGAAGCTGTTATCGCTGCGACAAAGCAGCTCGATCAGCCACTGTCCATTGCAACAGCAAATGCGTGTCCATTCAACGATGTTTATTTCTCGTCAGCTGCGGCTCCACGCTCATCTTGCCGTCAGTTTGTGCAAAAAACCTTGCGGTGGCTTAAGCAGCAGCCGCCAGGCGTCGTGATTGTTTCAGCATCGAGTGTGTATTGGAATTCAAAAGTCTTTAGCGCGGGCCCAACGGCCGACACAATGACCAACGATCTTGAGACCAAGCGTGCGAATCTGAAGGCAGGTTTGATGTCGACGGTGAAGCAACTTGAGGCCACGGGTAATCGCGTTGTGCTGGTTCAAGATGTTCCCTATTTCGCGAGTCCGTACGCGTCAGATCCGCGCCAATTCTCCGCTCTTGAAATTGCCAGCGGTCGTGATCTAGGAAGCCAAATGCCTCTGGACTTTGCAGACAAGAATCAGCAGGCCGCGCGAACCGCGGTTACCTCAGTTGCACAGATCACGGGGGCGGCAGTTCTGGATGTGCGCGAGTTCTTTTGCCCGCAAAATCTATGCCGAACCCAGATAGGCGAAACCTACTTGTATCGCGATGACGGACACATTTCGATAGCAGCGGCAAAGCAGTTAGCGCCGCTTTTTCGTAAAGTTCTCGTTTAAGCAAGTCATCAGGAAAGTGGTCCCTCCTAGCCAGTTGTTCGAGGTGTCGTAGCTCTTGAGTGTGGATTGATCCCTAGAATTAGAACATGTCTCAACGAAACGTGTTCGGCGACGAACTTCAGGTCTGCAGTCTTGAACCCATCACGGGCTTCTATCGAGATGGTTACTGCAATACCGGGCCAGAAGACATCGGGTCCCACACTGTGTGCGTTGTCGTGTCTGAAGAATTTCTTGAACACCAGAAAAACATCGGCAATGATCTTTCAACACCGATGCCTCAGTTTGGATTTGTCGGTCTGCAGCCGGGGGATAAGTGGGCTGTTTGTGCTGGTCGCTGGCTGCAGGCATTCGAGGATGGCGTGAAGGCACCAATCCTGTTGTCTGCCACCAACGAGCAAGCGTTAGAAATTGTGCCGAATTGGGCCTTGCGTGAATGCAGCGCAGATGTGCCTGACGATATTTCTGAATTGCTTGGTGATTAATCGAGAGATTCTTCTTTTGCCCGCTTTTCTAACTTGTGCCAGATCCAGAAGATAAAGGCTGCAAATGCGGGCCATTCAAAGGTGTATGCCCAACTGCGCCCATTGCCGTCGACAGCTCTGGACAGTTCCACGAAGGTCATAAAAATGCAGACGATGATGCCAACGACACAGCAGATCGCCAGCCATCGATCCTTTGGCGGCGTGAACTTTGGATCGCTCATGCTTCTACCTGCGTCTCATGCTGGGCTTCTCGACGAAGTAGTCGATCGAGCCGTTTCGTTCGAATACCTTCTTGATCAAACCAGTCGCTCACAGCGATGGCGATCCAAGCGACATCAATAAACATGCTTGTAGACCACATCAACACGCCGCCAGTTCGCTGTTGAGCCAGCGGGTCTTCGCCAAGGAGATTTGCACCGACAACAAAATGAGTGTGTAGTGGAATAGAGGCTGAATAGAGAAAGAATCCTGTCATGGTGGCGGGGATCATGATGAGAAATAAACTCATAACGCGCTGGGCGGGCGGAAGTCGATTGCGTGCCGGATTGCCGGGCAAGAGCGTGTAGTAAAAAAGCATGGCCACCCCGAGGTAGATGCATATTTCCAGTATTCTTCCGAATATTCCAAGAGTCATTAGTGCATCCATGGCGGTTGTGAAGTGCATTCCGACCACAACACTGGCAAATGCGATCCAAGCAACTACTGGATTTGTCGCGAAGCGAAATATCCGACTATTCAATGCAGGACGAATCCGATTGGTGCGGGTTGGTGAGGTTTCACTTCTCATGAGGAGCAAGACCGGTGCGCCCAAAATCAGCAAGGGCGCGGCGATCATCATCAGAACAATGTGTTGCACCATATGAAATCTGAAGTCATGAGTTGATGCAGACGCGATTGGCCCGATGAGAACAAGAGCAATAAGGCTAAGTCCAAGAAAGAAAAACCAAGCAAACCTTCTAGGCCAAGGTTGTGATGGATGTTCACGATTCACTTTCAACAGCATTCGCAGATACCAACTCGCAGCGAGAAATATCGCAACAATCACAAGAACATTTGAGATAAGGGAAGTGTCTGAATGTATATGTTTTGACGTCAAATCGTATGAATTGCTCACAGAGGAGGAAATATTTACTGAAAACATTTTCCCTCCTAAAAGCAGTTGCATTTTTGTAAATCTTCCATATAAATACGTTTCTTTCGCGCATTTGCCTACTAAACTTGCTTTGATCCATAACAAGATTAAGTGAATATCTCTTGACAGATAGTCATTGCTGAACAGGTGAGGCTCACGATTGTGAGTCAAAGTAGAAGTGAGGGCTCACGTGCGCAGGTTCCTTTTTCTACTACTCACAATCGTTATTGGCGTTGGATTCGTCGCATTAACGGGCACCTATTTTTCCCGAGCCTCTGCAAACAATTCTCTGCCCGTTGAAAGTGCAAAAAGCGTTGGAACAGTTGATACTCCTCGCGGGAAAATGCAGCATGCAATGTTGGAAATCTCCTCCTGGCCAGACAGCATGGGAGGATGCCATGGCGAAGATGGGGGTGCGCATCCTGATTGGGTTACCTTCTGCCCGACCACAGATTTTCAGCTTCCTGCGCACTCGTTGGTAACTATTCGCGTGAAGCAGTACGACGGTGGTGAACTCATCACGAATGCTTACTTCGCAAAGGTGCATGGCACCGTTGATGGCACTGCGAAACTGAACGGCGCAACTATTAATCGAATTTCGCCGGATACGGTTGGTCACACTTTCACAATCCACGGGATCTCTTCACCGACCCAAGAAGACCTTTTTGTGAGTGTCCCACTCATGGCGGCTGATGAAGAAAAAATGGGTGCCAACGGTTATCCACTGCCCAACATTGTGGAGTTTTCTTTTTACACTGCGGGGCCTGGCGTGTATTTCTGGAATTGTGAGTTCCCTTGTGGAGATGGAACGTATGCGCGATTTGGCGGTCCTATGTCGGCCCAGGGTTATATGGCCGGCGAAATAACAGTTATCTAAGGAGCTGACGTTCTGTGACTGATGTAGAGCTGGTTTCTGCGCCACAAGAAGACGCTCAGTATGCTTGGTGGCGACGCAAAGATGTTAAAGCGATATTCCTAATTTGGTTGCTGCTAACAGTTATTGGTTTGAGTTTGTGCTGGGTGCCGGCCCATTTAATGGGTGAAAGTGCTTCTGAGCAAATGGATGAAACCAAGCAAACGATGACGTTGTTCACGGCGATCGCTGCACCCGTCGGTGCCTTCATCTGGGCAGTGATGATCTATAGCCTTGCTAAGTGGCGGTACACAGGAGAAGGACCGCCCCCAGATGATGCGCCTGAATTTCGCACGAATACACCGTCAGTCCTGGTGTGGACTCTAGGGTCAGCAATATTGACGATGGTGGTCTTCGTCTGGGGTTTGCTCAAGATCGCTGCGATTCCAGCGGCAAGTGGGTTTGGACTGCAGGTCGTTGATGCTCCTCCAGCCATGGAAATTGCGGTGACGGGAAATCAATGGGTCTGGAACTTCACCTACCCAGAATTTAATGAAATCCAATCCGATGTGTTGTACCTGCCGGTCGATACCCCTACCACGTTCGATGTCACCTCAAACGATGTCATTCACTCATTTTGGATCGTGCAAATGGGTGTCAAAGTTGACGCCAACCCAGGTGCGATCACTCACACAGAAGTGACGCCGCACAAGGTGGGTACTTATGAAATCCGGTGTGCCGAATTGTGCGGCATTTTGCACGCTGCGATGCAGACACAGGTGAAAGTTGTACCAAAAACAGAATTTGATGCCTGGGTAAAAGCAAAGCTGGCTGTTGTTCCGCTTGGCCCCGCCGAGCCAAAAAGTGTAGGGGGTGCCTGATGTCAGTTCTGACACATGATCATATTGCCGGTCAAACGCCAAATTCATCGAATGCTGGAGGGATGCTCCTTCGCCGAATGAATGTCGTGACTGCGATTATTTTCGGCCTGATTTTCTGCGTGGGAATTCATTACATAGCGACTGCAGTTTTCGTAATGCCAGAAATTCCAGAAGGTCAGGATCCCCCTAGTGGACTCGTATGGATGCTTGAAAATCGCGTCACCCTGGCCACGATGGCTGGCTGGGTGTTGGGTTTCATGGTTGGCATCGGAGCATTTAATGGCCCTGTGAGGTGGATTTTAGGTAAGGACCTAACCGATGAAGATCTACTTTTCCAGGCGGGTAAGGATCAAGGAATAAGTCGGTATTTCAGATACACAACGGACCACAAAGTTGTTGGTATTCAGTACCTGATCATCACGATGACTCTCCTAGGCGTTGGCGGCACATTCGCCATGCTGATTCGCACCAATCTCATGACACCAACTTCAACATTTCTTGGGCCAACCACCTACAACACTTTTGTGGGTATGCACGGAATCATCATGATCATTGCAACCATCATCATGGTCACGGGGCCGTTCGGTAACTTCGTTTTGCCGATCATGATCGGTGCCCGAGACATGGCGTTTCCGCGATTAAATGCCTTGAGTTTTTGGTTGATCGCATCTGTGGTTCCTGTTTTGTTAAGTACCCCATTTCTCGGCGGTATGCCGACGGGTTGGGTTGCCTACAATCCTTTGGCGTCACAAGCACCACCGGGGATGGACGCCTTCGTCATCACGATCATCGTGTTTGCTATTTCCAGTGCAATCGCTGGAGCCAACATCACCACGACAGCAGTCAAGATGCGCACAAAAGGCATGACGTGGACGCGGACGCCGATATTTGTTTATGGAGTTGTGGCGAGTGTCGGTTTAGCAATCCCAGTATTTCCGGCGTTCATGGCTTCGCAAGTGCTCTCCGGCTTGGACCGTGCAGCTGGCACCACTTGGTATGACCCTGCCGGCGGTGGCAGTGGGTGGCTCTATGCGAACTTGTTCTGGTTGATGGGTCATCCTGAGGTCTATGTCATTTTGATTCCGGCTTTGGCAGCTTTATTGGAGCTCACGCCGGTGTTCACTCGCAGACCGCTCTTTAGTTTCAAGACAGCAGTTGTTGCAATAGCGGGAATTGTTGGCCTGAGCGTTTTGGTGTGGGCGCATCACATGTATGTGTCCGGATGGGCGCCAGATTTAGGCGGACCCTTCATGCTCACTACCGAAATGATTTCCATTCCTACGGGTCTACTCTTCTTGGTGTTTATCGGGACAATGTGGCGCGGGCGCATTTGGACGCGACTCCCGATGATGGCTGTCTACGCAATGTTGTGGAACTTTGTGATCGGTGGAATTACTGGCGTCTACCTATCTGATATTCCTGCCGATGAAGCGATGCACGGTTCTATGTTTGTCACAGCACATTTCCATTACACGCTCATGGGAGTAGCACTGACTGGTGCGCTCGGTGCTGTTGTGTATTGGTTCCCAAAAATGACCGGCCGAATGATTGATGAAAAGATTGGCTTCTGGGGTTTTTGGATGATCCAGATTGGCTTCCAAGTGACCTTCATGGGGATGTTCATGGTGGGCTTGGGAGGACAGCCACGGCGAGTTTTCAATTATTCAGATATGTATACGACAGGAAATTTTGTGTCCACGATGGGCGCCTACACGATTGGTTTAGGAGCACTCGTGTTTCTTTACACAATCATTAGTTCTTGGCGGCATGGTGAAGTTGCGCCGTCGAACCCCTGGGGAGCAAAAACTCTTGAATGGCAGGTTCCTACGCCGGTGCCGCTGGAGAATTTTGATGTTCTACCAATCATTACTGAAGATGCGTATGGGTACGGAAGGCCAGCATCAGAACCCAAGGAAGGATCGAGCGTATGAGCACCGAAACGCACTCACTTGTTCATCGCGATTCCCCCGACGAAGTCGGACGCCGCGACCGAATGGGTGTGGTCTTACTTATTGTTGCCGACATTGCATTTGTTGGCTGTTTGATTTTTAGTTACTTGTATCTGCGGTTTCTTAACGTAAACGGTAAGTGGCTGCCGGAGGAAATTACGGCTTCCGCAGCTGGACCCACGTGGGTCATTAACGGCGTGTTAGTTGCAGGTGCGCTCGTATTTGCATTTGGCGTTCACTCTTTAATGAAGGAACGTTCGACTGTATTCAAGGGTTGCTCCCTAGTAGCCCTGGTCGCCGTGGTGGTGGCTTTCTTGCTGCAGTTTCATCAACTCACCACGTATAACTTCCCGGGTGCAGACAACGGCTATTTTTCGAGTGCTTACTCTTCTGCAATAGTGACACTTGCCGGTGCGAATGCGTTTCACTTATTCCTCACCATGCTTATTACGTTAGGCATGGTGACGCGCGGGTGGATGGGAAAATATTCAACAGGAACAACGTGGCAGCCAAGAATCGCAAGTTACTGGTGGTACTGGGTAGCGATTTCGGCTGTGATAGTCGGGCTAGTGACGACGTTCTTAGTAGAAACACCATTTCCACCATCAATGAAGTAATCGACTGAACGATTATCAGGTTACGAGATTCGTCACGTTGTTCCTCCCGATTCCGAGAGCCACTCCGAGCGGAGCGGGCGACGGGAATCGAACCCGCATATCTAGCTTGGGAAGCTAGCGCTCTACCACTGAGCTACGCCCGCGAAGGTGCTCGGTAACCTTACCCGCTTCTTCCGTCGGGTCGACTAAGTTGCATCAACTGTTGATTTTTAGGAGACAACTATGGTCGTGCATCAGCATCCCTCCTCATTGGCGCGGGCGATGTGGGCCGCGGCTGAGCCATTTACTTTGTATGGGCTCGCCAGTCCTGAAATGTTCGAAGCCATGACTGGCCTCGGTATTCATAAACGTGGTGTCTTTCTTGCCGCACGTGGCGCCGTTTTAGGTGAAGCCGGCAGTGCGACGGTGGCGGCGGCTTTTCACGCATTTCCGCGGAGCCAATTCGAAGAGTTTCTATCACCAATCTGGGCATTCACGTCCCCTGCAGAGGTCATAGCGACCCATCACGCAACCATTCCCGTGATGGCTCTGCGGGTATTGCCGCGTGAAACAAATCAGGCAGACTTACATTCACTTGCCAACCAGCTTGGCATTGTGATCGGAAATCTTGACGTTTCTGGTCGTCCGTTAGCGTCTGGCAATCAAGCCATCGAATTACCGGCAGAACCCTGGGCGAAATTCTGGCGCGCTTGGAGCACTTTGCGGGAATATCGTGGCGATGCACATATTGCCGTATTGATTTCGCACAATCTCACCGTTGCTGAAGTACAGGTTCTTTCAACGACATGGGGTGAAGCGAACTACGACGTCAAGATGTTGCGAAAGACTCGGAATATGACTGATGAAATTTGGTCAGCAGCTCAGGTACGACTTGCTGCACGCGGGCTTTTAAGAGTTGATGGTTCATTGACTCCTGAAGGTCAAGAACTTCGAGAGAACATTGAGATTCAAACAGACGAAGCATGCATGAATGCCTGGAACCAGTTCAGCGTCACCGAACTTAACCATCTTTATAACTTTACCTATGCCCTGAGCGAGGCGGTTGTGAGTAGTGGTGCTTTTCCAGCCCACACTGCCGTTGGTTCTCCTTGGCCACCACCTTCGTCACCAACTTTAGAATAATGTTGAGGCATGCCTGACGACTTAGTGATCAATAAGTCCGTGGTGATTCCACAAGCTGAACTTGTCGTGAAGTTTTCTAGATCATCTGGCCCGGGTGGGCAAGGAGTAAATACTGCAGATTCACGGGTGCAGTTGAGTTTTGACCTCGCAACTTCCGACAGCATGTCGGAGTTCTTACGTGAACGGGCACTCGCGCGGTTAAGTTCAAAACTTGTTGACGGAGTCATCACGATTACGGCGTCTGAGCAACGTTCACAGCTACAAAACCGAAAAGCCGCTGAGCAGCGTTTAGCTCAAATTCTGAGGGAAGCGATTGCTCCGCCTGCCCGGACGCGAAAGGCCACGAGACCGACCAAGGGATCTGTTGAGCGGCGGTTGAACACAAAGAAGACTCGCAGTGTTACCAAGCGGCTTCGTCGCTCGGGTGCGAGCAACCACGATTGAAATAACTAGCGTGCTGCTTGATGAATATGAACCCCAAGGTCTTCGAATTCTTGTTGAGATTGATCGAGATCTGACTTAGCTGACAGGGCTTCAAAGAGCGAAAGTTTCGGAGCAATGATGGGCTGCAGTTTTTCCATGTTTGCATTGGAAGCGGCAAATGCGCTGTCATAAGTTTTTGCGACAGTTGCTGCGGCCTTGCGTTGTTTGGCTAGTGGCGCGTTTGTTCTAGCAAGCTTGGCACTCGCTGAACTTTGGTGGTACAGCGTGCCGAGCACTTGATCAACCTGTTTGATTAAGCCAGTCATCTGAGTTCTTTCGGGTTGGCTCAGTCGGCTGCCATATGTTGAATAAAACGAATTCAGTAGTGACGAAACATTGAGTCGAAATGTAGAGACTTCAGCTGGAATGGCGATTGTTGTTGCCGCCTGGGTGGGAGCCGCCTGGGCTCCTGCCGTGCTTAGACCAAACCCGATTACGGAGATAAGGGCTGCAGCAAACCCAATTCTCCACCCCTGTTTCATGAGTCTTGGACGTGGGTTTTGGCCTACTGGTTCCCGACGGTATCTCTCACAAACGTAGTTATCCCAGACCACATGAGTTCGCGCCCTTCGGCGAGATTATGAAAGTGGTAAGACCCAGGAAGGATGGCTGTAACAACTTTTGGCGCATCCACGTAGAGCTCGGCCTCGGCATAAGGATCAAGGAGTGTGTCGAATTCACCGAAGCCGAGATATGTCGGAACACGGACACTTCTTGATGCCGGTACGCACCAATCAGGCTGATTGACTTCATCGCCGGCAGGGAGCACTCGAGTCGTTGCGATTGATTTATTTGCTTCGAATAATTCATCAGGAACGTTGTATCCAAGGTTTGTCACGGACATTCGTGCTCGGTCGCCTGGATCACTAATCGCCTTGATCGTTCCGTCTTTGTACACCATGGCAAGTTGGATACTGCTCCACCCAAGAAGTACGAGAGCATCAAAGTCTTGATAGCGATATTGCTCCGTGAGCACCATGCCCGATCCAAACGAATGACCGACCCCAATAAATGTTTTGCGAGCAAAATCAGGGTGGAGCCGAAATGCTTGCACCGCTTCGTGCATGCGATCGGAACAAAAAACTGCAGTGGTGATTTCTGGTTGTTCTGGTAGGTGAGTGCTATCGCCGACACCTATGTGGTCGGCAGTAATCACTGAGATTCCTCGTCGTGCAAGATATCGCGCAAAACTATAAGACTCGGGGGCCGACCCCTTTACGGTGAAGTCAAAATAGTTACGCGAGCATCCGCCACAAGGCAGACACCACAGAACGGCTGTGGTGTCTACACCAACGGGCTCATAACGGTTCATGGCGATGACGAGGCCATCGCTTGTCGTGAAGCGCTCTTCGCTCACCAAGATGTCGGACGCGACCACCGGTAATTCAGCTGTCGCTAAACCCTGATTCGCAAAGGTCATTACTTTTTCCCTTCATTGTGAGCGCCACGGTATCCCGAAGGCGTGGGGTCTAGGTGGACTTTAGATAGCTAGCCATCTGTGCAAAGACATACTGGGTTGGATAGCCTCATCCCGTGCTGCTTTCAGATGGAGATTTCAAGGCCGAGCTCGCCTCAGGTCGCGTTGTTGTTGAGCCGTATGACGACTCGATGATGCAACCCTCGAGTATTGACGTGCGCCTAGACCGATGGTTTCGGGTTTTTGAGAACCACAAGTACCCATTTATTGACCCGATGACCGAGCAGCCTGAGCTCACTCGACTCATCGAGCCTGAGGGTGATGAGCCCTTCGTGCTGCACCCAGGTGAATTTGTGCTGGGATCAACCTATGAAGTCGTCTCGCTTCCCGATGATCTGGCCGGCCGCTTAGAGGGCAAGTCGTCATTGGGTCGTTTGGGTCTACTCACGCACTCAACAGCGGGCTTCATTGATCCCGGTTTTTCGGGGCATGTGACCCTCGAGCTTGCCAATGTGGCCAATTTGCCGATCCTGCTCTATCCAGGCATGAAGATCGGCCAGTTGTGTTTGTTCCGACTTTCTAGTCCGGCCCAGCATCCTTATGGATCTGAGAAATACGGCTCTCGCTATCAGGGTCAGCGTGGGCCAACCCCAAGTCGCTCATTCGCGAACTTCCACCGCACGCAGATCTAGTTCGAAGTTGCACAGATGCCGACCCCTCGCGAATTAAAAGTCGTGATTGAGGTTGGTCAGAAGAAGGTCTTTGCTTCTGCAATTCATTACCCAGGGTGGGCGCGTTCGGCCAAGACAGAAACCCTTGCGCTAGAACAGTTATTGGCTTATCGGAATCGTTACGCGGCCATTGCTTCATTGGTAGATGTGCAGATTCCAAGTACGAACAAGATCACGATCGTTGAACGCGTCACGGGTAATGCCACGACTGATTTTGGGGCACCTGCCATACCTACTCAAGGTGAAAGCAAGGTGCTTTCTCACGCTCAGCAGAGCACACTGGACCTGCTTGTGGGTGCCTGTCAGTTGGCCTTCGATCGAGTCGTAGCCGGCGCACCTGAAACGCTGAGGAAAGGGCCACGGGGCGGCGGACGAGAAACAAGCAAGATCGCTACACATGTCGCCGATGTCGCCAAGGTGTATGAGCACAAATGCGCCAAGGGCGAGTGGAGCCCGGCCTACACCGCTCGCCGATTTGGGTGGCATCTGGCCGATCACCTCTGGGAAATCGAAGACCGGTCATAATAAAAGTGATCCAGATCACATTAATATCTGGATTCCCTCGGGAATGAATTGACCGGACTTCGAGTTATTAGATATGAGTCCACCCGACTCAAGTCACTTGATGCTCAATTTGCAACCAGTGCCTTGAGCGAGGAAACTTAAATTATTGACCTTCGGACCATCCCGGTCAGATAACGATAAAGGAGTACGACAGTTATGTCCCGTGCAGTAGGTATCGACCTGGGTACAACCAACTCCGTTGTCTCAGTTCTTGAAGGCGGCGAACCCGTTGTCATTGCTAACGCGGAAGGCGCTCGGACCACCCCGTCTGTTGTTGCATTCGCAAAAAACGGCGAAGTATTGGTTGGCGAAGTTGCCAAGCGTCAGGCCGTTACCAACGTAGACCGCACCATTCGTTCGGTGAAGCGTCACATGGGTACCAATTGGACTGTTGATATCGACGGCAAGGCATACAACCCACAAGAAATCAGTGCTCGTACGTTGATGAAGTTGAAGCGCGACGCTGAGGCTTATCTCGGTGAGACCGTGACGGACGCCGTCATTACTGTTCCAGCGTATTTCAGTGATGCTGAGCGTCAGGCCACGAAGGAAGCCGGCGAGATTGCGGGCTTGAATGTCTTGCGCATTATTAACGAGCCAACTTCAGCCGCACTCGCATACGGTCTGGACAAGGGCGATGTTGAGCAGACCATTTTGGTATTCGACCTTGGTGGCGGCACGTTCGACGTTTCACTTCTTGAAATCGGCGATGGCGTCGTAGAAGTTAAAGCAACCAGTGGTGACAACCACCTTGGTGGCGACGACTGGGATAACGCAGTAGTTGACTGGATGGTGACTTCCTTCAAGAACGCACATGGTGTCGAC
>Ga0194035_1001445_pt1 | contig 12541 bp, 8 predicted proteins | sample JunL2320m_MetaG_FD_148680 | JGI IMG/M metagenome (GOLD analysis project Ga0194035, IMG submission 148680) | Anoxic zone freshwater microbial communities from boreal shield lake in IISD Experimental Lakes Area, Ontario, Canada - Jun2016-L239-20m | ecosystem: Environmental > Aquatic > Freshwater >...
AAACAGCGGGTGACGGAGGAAGAGAGGGCCCGCCAGGTTGCGGAGCAAGGCCAGCGCCAGGCTGCCGGACAGCTGGAACAGGCTAATGTAAAATATCGACAGGTCACGTCCGAGCAAATTCCAGAGCTAAAAAACAAACTTGAAACGCAGTATTCTAAAACCCGTGAAGGACAGCATGCTCTTGAGCAACTTCGGCTTGACTTGCGCAAAGACAGGAAAATGTTCCTTGAGACAGCGCGTCAGATCGAACAGGTGCGACAGCAGAAAAAAACTATAGAGCATCAATTGGTGAAGACGCGCGGGATGATGTCCTTTCAACTTGGCTATCTCCTCATTCATGGTTTCAAGTCAGTGAACGGTTTTCTGAGTTTACCAACAGCACTGTGGGCCCTCCGCAAAGAAGCGGTCCAGCGCCGAGAAAAAAAGGCCTTCCTCCCTAGCCCTCCTAAGCCGCCGTCATCTTCTGTGCCGCCATTTTTCCCCTCTCAGCCCACAGCGTTAATTGAGACTCTGTCGCAAGAGCCACAATCGAATGGGCGTACGATCTCGGCGGAGGTTGCCGTGGTCCTCCCTCCCCCGCCCGCGGTGGCATCTGGTGGTGATCGCAAGCTCAACGTCGCCTGCATCATGGATGAGTTCACCTTCAGCTCGTTTCAACCAGAGGCCATCTTGCATCAACTGACTCCGAACAGCTGGAGGGCTGAACTAAAGGACTCCAGTCCCGATCTGCTATTCATAGAGTCGGCCTGGCGAGGGAAGGATGAACTCTGGGGCAACAAGGTCGGCCATACGAGCGTAGAAGTGCAAGGTATCGTCGAGTGGTGCCGTGCGAAGAAGATTCCAACTGTGTTCTGGTGCAAGGAAGACCCGATCCACTTTGAAACCTTTCTCAACACCGCCAAACTGTTCGATTATGTGTTTACCACGGATATCGACTGTATCCATCGGTACAAGGCGGCGTTAGGGCATGACCATGTGTACCTCCTGCCATTCGCCTGTCAGCCGGCGACCAACAATCCGATTGAAACATACGAGCGCAAGGATGCCTTCTGCTTTGCGGGCGCCTACTACGTGCGCTATCCCGATAGAACTCGAGATCTTGGTAACTTTGTCATGGAACTTCCGGCCTTCCGGCCACTGGAGATCTACGACCGTAACTACGGCAAGAACGATCCCAACTATCAGTTCCCAGAGGAGTACCGGCCCTATATTGTCGGCACACTCCCGTTCGACCAGATCGAGAAGGCCTACAAAGGCTACCGGTATGCCATCAATCTCAACTCGATCAAGCAATCGCAATCGATGTTTGCCAGGCGAGTGTTCGAGTTGCTGGGGTCCAATACCATTACCATCAGCAATTTCTCACGCGGCGTCCGCCTACTCTTTGGCGATCTGGTCGTCACCAGTGACAGCGGTCATGAAATTGTCCGCCGTCTGAATACGCTGGCTGACAACGAAGAACATAGCCGCAAATTCAGATTGGCTGCGCTGCGCAAGGTGATGAGCGAGCATACCTATGGTCAGCGCTTGGCCTATGTCGTCTCCAAGGTCAGCTGCAAGGCAATAAAACAATCCTTGCCTTACATTGCCGTGCTGGCCCATGTCGAGAACCACAGCGAGCTGGGGGCCATACAGGGCAATTATCAGCGCCAGCGTTATGCCAATACCTCACTGTACGTTGTCGTAGGTGAGGGGATGTCCCCACCGGTGAGTGATGACCCTCGAGTCCATTTCATCAAAAGTAAACAGGCCAAGAAGATGGTTGTAGGCGGGCTTGATGGTAAGGTCGATCTGGTCGCCAGCATGATGGCGGAGGACTATTACGGTCCCAACTATCTAGCGGATATGGCCTTGGCCACGCGGTATACGCAGGCGGAACTGATCGGCAAAGCTGCCCGGTATGCCTGGGAAGGTGGCAAATTCGAGCTGAAGCAGCCGAGCGAAGCCTATCACCAAGTGCAGTCCCTGCCGGCTCGCGCTGCTGCCATTCGGTGTCAGACTATAGCCAAAGAAAATGTACTGGAATGGGTGCAATCGCTGGGCACCCGTCGGCTTCAAGCTGATCATGGCGTAGCCATCGACGAGTTCAACTACTGTGAGCAGGGCGCTGCTGCCGATTCAGCGCTGGTACGAGAACAAGTCGATGACCTGCCCGGTCTCAATACCGGACTGTCTATCGACAGCTTGCTGGAGAGAGCCGAACGCATCGCACCAGAACGTAACCGACACGATGAGTGCCCGAGCCGAACAGGCCAACAGCTGGCAGTAGACTTTGGCAAGAGCCCCAGCAGCGCGATTACGCTGGCAGTGGACGCCCAAAGCTGGCTGGTCGGATCCACGTTACCGGACGGTAAGCATGAATATCTCTATGCCACGGTAGACCACAGTCCGGAAGAATTGGGCTTCACCGATCAAGTAAAGGTCTATCTGGATGTCACGCCAGGGCTGAACATTCAGTTGGTGATCCAGTTCCTGGATGCCCAGAAACAAAAAATCAGCCACGTCATCCAACAGGCAAATCGCAACCAGGAAGCGGCCATTCCGTCTGGGACCGATCGGATTCGCTTCGGGCTGCGCTTCTATGCCGGTGGCAATGCCGAAATAAAAGGCCTGGTACTCGGACACCGAAACTTGCAGCCGACTGAGATAATCGGCCAGGCAGAACATTTACTCCTGACCAATCACTATCCGTCATATAACGATTTGTACCGCAATGGATTTGTCCATACACGCGTGCGCGCCTATCAAGCGCGCGCGGTGCGATGTGACGTCTTCAGACTGCGCTCTGACGAGGCCGTTTCCTATCATGAGTTTGAGGATGTCAATGTCGTCACCGGCTCCCAAGAGGTGTTGCATCAGATGCTCTACAGCGGGCGATATAAAAGAGTGCTGGTCCATTTCCTCAACGAAGCGATGTGGCAAGTGTTGCAGCACCACATTGAGCGGATTAAGATTTTCGTATGGGTGCACGGCGCAGAAATCCAGCCTCTGCATCGCCGCGACAACTTCGAGAACAAACAACAGCGGGACGCGGCCAAGGTTCAGAGTGAAGCTCGGATGAGCTTTTGGCGAGGGCTGCTGAGGAAGATGCCGGACAATTTGAAGCTGATCTTCGTATCCAATTTCCTCGCTGAAGTCGTGATGGAGGATTTGGGGGTTCGTCTACCTGAGAACCACTATGAGGTGCTCCACAACCCGATCGACACCGACCTCTTTGCTTACCATCCCAAGCCGACTGAACAACGCAAGAAGATTCTCTCAATCAGGCCCTATGCTTCACGTACGTACGCAAACGATCTAAGCGTTAAAGCCATTCTGGCTCTTACGGGCAAGCCTTACTTTAAGGATCTCGAATTCCGCATGATCGGCGACGGCAAGTTGTTCGATGAGGTCTTGGCGCCGTTGTGCGGTTTCAGTAACGTCTATATAGAGAGACGCTTCCTGACACAGGCGGAGATTGCGGCACTTCATCGCGAATATGGGATTTTCCTCTGCCCGACACGCATGGATACACAGGGTGTCTCACGGGATGAAGCAATGTCGTCCGGACTGGTGCCGATCACCAACGCCGTGGCAGCAATTCCAGAGTTTGTTGATGACAGCTGTGGGATTCTAGCACCGGGAGAAGATGCCGATGCCCTGGCGAAGGGAATTGCTCTGTTGTATGAGCAGCCTCTGAAATTTTCCGCAATGTCGAAGGCAGCAGCAAAGCGTGTTCGGGATCAGCGCAGCGCGAAAAAGGTCATTCATGCTGAGCTTGCCGTCGTGCTAAACAATTCAGAGTCGACTACGTGTGATCAAGAAGCAGCGGCGTAGAGACGCTTGAAGGCTCTATAGGCCTACGCACGAGGATCTTACATGATGGGAGAGCTTTATTGAAGCTCGGGAATTAAGATATGTCTCGTGGCGCGATGGACTCAGCTGCAGTACCGGATGCAAGTGCACAGCGTCCACGTCACGTATTTCGATCTGACACGCGTTGGGGCCGCTCGGTTATGGAATGGGGGTCGATTGAGGCCTTCCTTGGAGCTGCGGAGGTTGAAAGCGGAGTCCACTCCATACCGATTGGCGAGTTCGCCGGAAAGAGGGTCAACTACGATTTCCTAGTCACCGCAAGACCCGGGACAACCTTACTGTGCCACTCTTATGGAGTTATGCCACAAGACGGAAATGTCGGCGAATGTATCGGATCGACATTCTCGAGACAGGGGTGCAGGCCAAAAGTATGTCGTGACAACCATGAAAACAGTTAAGAAAACTCTCAACAGATTCGTCGATAACCTGAGTGACTATGCCAGAGGAGCATTTCTTGATAGTTCACCTCTAAATTATAATGAAATTTTAGCAGTACGAATGGACCTAATCGGGAATGATTTTCTTCCATTTGATGCAACGGTTAGCTATTCCAGCGGGACAATCGCCTTACCGCTACATACCGGAGAAATGATGGAGGTGAGCCTGTCTGATGGTGTTCGATGGGACACGACATTCGCTACGCAACCTCATAGCAGCGTCCTGTATCTATTTTCCCTTGCATCGATCGGAAGACTTCTTTCCACCTTCCAGAAGAGAAATGATGTCGGCGCGTTACGGTTCGCGGTTGTTGCGTTGAATAGCTTCTTGGACTATTCGAGCAAACCCGGCCGTCAATCGTCGATTGGAAGAATATCGAGCGCGGATCATTCAGCAGCGATCAGGGTCAGAGTGTTCATTAAATTTATCCAAGTCATGCGAGATCGTCAGGATGATGACTATGCTCTCCTTATCAGGGTTTGTGACTGTTTGAAATATTGGTCGGATTGGCTTTCCGAACCCAAACATTACACGAAGAATAACCATGGGTTGATGGGATCGATCGTATTGCTCCATTCCGCAATTCAATTCGGTTCCACACCCCATTCACGCATATATCTTGACGTGGCAACAAGGAGGATTCTCGAGCTCGGCAAGCACTCTTTTGACCGGGATGGGCTATGCAATGAAAATACGATCGGCTACCACAGTTATAATGTGAATCTTTATCGGGGATTGCTTGAGTATTGCAAACACTACGGTCTCTCGGGCGCTCTCGTCGAGTTTCTTGAGCAGACCATCGTTCGCGCAACGAGAGCGTTAGAATTCTGCGTGTGGCAGGACGGCTCTATTCCACCCATCGGCGACTCAGCCGTATACCGAACTAAGATGGCATCGCGAAATAAGCCTCGGTGCTTTTACGAGAGCGGCTTTGCTGTCGTAAAAAACGACGATCTCTATTTATCGATACTCTGTGGCGCTCCTACGGAAACTCATAAGCAGGTTGATGATTCGAGCATGACGTTACGCTTCCTGAGCCACGATATCGTCATTGACGGAGGCTCGTACTTCTACGACACGACTGATCCATATCGTCGATGCATCGCCTCGAGCCTCGGTCATAGCGGAATATTTCTTAAGGAGTTCGACGGCCTGTTACGCAGGGAAGTGTTGCGGAAATTTGGCCCTGTGTCTGGAAAGATCGAACGGTTCGAGGAGAGTGATGATGGTGTACGAGTTAGGTGCCGATACTCGGTACGGGATGGCGGTGCTAGTTTTGTCAGAAACATTTTCGTGTGCTGGCCTGATGAGGTTGGAATTGTCGATGCGATAGAAGTATGTGACAGCTCCTTCAGCCCTGAGACCATTCAACGATTCCTATTTGGCTCAACGCTTGATGTGCGATTTGATGGACATGACAAACTTATTCTGACCTCGGATGAATTCTCCTGCACTTTATTTCAGCTCTTAGGTTGCGATGGCGTTCTTTATCGGGGTGAGAGTGGGAATCCAGTCCGTGGCTGGTGTTCTCGCAATTACAAGGAGATACTGCCGACGTATGGTGTGGATTTTGTGCGCGATTCACCCATTAGCCGGTTCTCCACGATAATCAAGCTCGCGAAATGCGAGAGTCTATCTGAGTGCTCGACGACCGTACGGAATTTCGCTGGTCTGGTGGATCTCCGAAAATAGTATCAGCGGTTCGGGAGGGCAGACAGATAGGTTCCTTATGCTGTTGCTCTCTGCCAACACGATAGTGCTCAGCCCTAGAATTGCCTAGTCGATCATACCTTCCGAACTGGGCTGCTGCCGGTTTCAAAGACACCGAGTTAGGTGTATGAATGAAACCGGAGGTGAGTCATGGAGCGACGCAAGTTTACGCGAGAGTTCAAAGTGGAGGCGGTGAAGTTAATCCAGGAGCGCGGGGTGACGGTGGCGCAAGCCGCGCGGGATTTGGGCGTACATGGGACGGTGTTGCGTCGATGGGTGCAGGAGTCTGCCGCCGATGCGCAGCAGGCCTTTCCGGGCCAGGGGCAGATGAAGCCTGAACAGGCGGAACTCGCACGGCTCCGCCGTGAAGTCATCAAGTTAAAGGCGGAGCGCGACATCTTAAAAAAAGCCGCGGCCTACTTCGCGAAAGAGGCGCTGTGAAGTTCGCCTTTATCGCGACACACCGAGGAATCTGGCCGACGGAATGGTTGTGCGAGGCGCTCGGGGTCTCGCGGGCCGGCTTCTATGCCTGGCGGACCCGATCGCCGAGTGCCCGGGCGAGGGCCAACGATCAGCTGCTGACAAGGGTGCGAGCCAGCTTCCTCGCTAGCAACCGTACCTATGGAGCCCGGCGTGTTTGGCACGATCTCCTGGCAGACGGGGTCTCCTGCGGCCGACATCGGATTGAGCGGTTGATGCGACCGGCGGCGTTGTGCGCCCGCCCCAGGCGTCGGCAGATGCCGTCGGATATCGGCGTGCGGTCGACAAACGCCGTCGCGCCGAATGTGCTCGACCGGACGTTCACGGCCGCGTCGGCCAACCGCAAATGGGTCGCCGACTTCACCTATCTCTGGACCGCCGAAGGCTGGCTCTACGTGGCCGCGGTGGTGGATCTCTTCTCGCGACGGGTCGTCGGCTGGTCCATCCATGCGACGATGACCACGCAACTGGTCACCGATGCACTGGTGATGGCAATCTGGCGGCGAGGCAAGCCTGAGGCCGTCCTGCATCATTCCGATCGGGGCAGCCAGTACACCAGTGCGCCCTTCCAGCGGCTGCTGACTGACCACGGCGTGACCTGTGGCATGAGCCGAGCCGGCAACTGCTGGGACAATGCCGCGATGGAGAGCTTCTTCTCCTCGCTCAAGACCGAACGGACGGCGAACAAGACGTATCGCACGCGAGACCAGGCCAAAGCCGACGTGTTCGATTACATCGAGCGCTTCTATAATTCCAGGCGACGGCACTCAACGTTGGGGTATCTCAGTCCAATGGCGTTCGAGCGACAGGCGGAATTAGTGTAGGCTGGTGTCAACTAAACCGGCAGCAGCCCAGAACTGAATCCCATTGCTGAGGCTAAAAGAATAGTCTGCCTTCACCAACGGAAGAGGTTATCCATGCGTAAACTTTCGCTCATGCTTGCATTTGCTGTGAGTATCACATTGCCGGCACAGGGAGTGGCACAAGATGCGCTTCGGAACGATCATGTCCTTTATTTTTCAGTTGGATGGAGAGTAAGCGAGCCAGTCACCCAAAATGTGCTTCAACTCGGGGCCCTATTTCGCTGCGGCGTGGATTGGTGCATGGAATATGAGGAATTTTACGGAAAGGACAATTTGCCTCGCTCACCCTTGCCTTATCGGCACGAAATGGGTGCGCCATACGGTACGGGCCGCTGCACTAATGAACATGTTACAACAATACATGGTGTTATCCATCGCGATGTGCCGGTTCAGGTAACAGACGAAGAACGTGGTTTTGTTTTAAGGGCCGGTATTTACGAATATACTTGGGAGCGGGACACATCACCAGCCGGCGGGTTTGTTCTGGTTAACGCGAATGAAGCTGGAAGCGATGGGGTGTTTGAGCAGCCTGTCGGATTTGCCTACGAATCTGAGGATCAGAGGGGGCGGCAGATCAGACCCACCGATTTGAGCGGCTACTTCGATGGTCAGATTGCCCACAAGGACATGCTGATGGGGGCCATGGATGACTGGTCAAGAAAAGGGTCCAGCATAGATTTCCGCAAGTTTACAACTTCTTCTACTCAACCGTTAATGGGTTGGGACATACCTGCCCTTCCAGATGTTGTGCGGAAATACAAGTGGCCAATGATGTGGGTGCATCATAGTGTGTTGACTCCTCAGACAGGTTCAGGACGATTAAATTATATTCTTCACGAGTATGGCCATGATTTTAACGCCAATGGCTGCTTTGACGAATTCGGGCACAATAAACTCTTGCTGCCGGTATTTCGTAGCGATCTAATATCTGGGTTTGTCTATATCGAGTACAACCCCGATACTCGTGACGGCGTCCCGATGATATCTGTCGGCAGGTATTATAGGAAATAATAGTGGTTCTATTATGAAGAGTCCTGCCAGACTATTGATTTTTGGAAGTTGCGTGTCGCGCGACATCCTCAATTACCCACAGGCCAAAGCACAGTTTGTCCTGGTTGATTACTATGCTCGTAGCTCTATCGCGTCCTTAGGTTCACGGCCCACTGAAATGCCTTCCACAGTTCAAAACATAAGCTCGAAGTTTCAGAGGAAGATGGTTGAACGTGATATCAGAAAAGATTTTCTCAATGACTTGGCAGGACTTCAATTCGATGTGCTCTTGATCGACCTCGTTGACGAGCGATTCAACCTTTACGTGGAGCCAGAGGGAGGGGCCTGCACACTTTCGAGTGAACTTCTTATTTCCGGGTTTCCCACAGATTCCAATAGAGGATCCAGGATTTACTCTGGATCTGATGAGTTCTGGCGGCTGTGGGAGGTAGGCTGGTTGATTCTCGTGAACAAACTTAGAGGTATTGGGGTTCTTGATCGGCTACGAGTCAACCAGGTGTTCTGGGCTCCTCGGACTGAAAACGGAGGGAACTTCGAACCGCACTATTTGAACAGCCAAATTGATCGGGCAAACCGGTTCCTTGACCGGATGTACCAACGTATCAGTATCGATATCCCATCCGAGCAGTTCTTACAATTCGATCGTGGGCTAATGACAGGATCGGTCACACACAAATGGGGGATCGGCCCATTTTATTATATCGACGCCTATTATCATGCAGCGATTCAGCAGTTATGTGCATGGTCCTTGGAAAACAAAGGGATCGCAGCTTCAAAAGAGACAGTGACGAGTTGCACCGACTATTCAATCGAAAAAATCATTCTTGAGCATGAGGCCGATGAGCTTGTGGCAACCGTGGTATTCGAGCCGCCAGAGGGGGGACAGTTCGCGTTTTACGTATTCCGAAACGGAGAACGGATTCATACCCAGTGGTATTCTCCGAACCCTTTACTACGGGTTGGTATCAAGTCGGAGCCAGGTCTCTATCAAGTGTTGGCCTTCTTTCTCTCCCCAAACGGTTCGAGGTTCACGAAATACTCCGATCCTGTCTTTCTGTAACCTGCCATCTCTACGCTAGCCAGACGATCAAACAGTCCGACAGATCTTATGGAATGTTGACGCCATGAAAGTTCGGCGAGAATCGTTGCCCAGTTGCAACCCCAGTCGCAGCCCCCTTCGGCAGCAGCGCGTCTGAACATCCTACAAGATAACCTCTTATTATCCGACCCACTCCATACAGAGCAGTAAAGTTTCAGTGTGGCTCCGAGTTTTCTGTCGACCGCAGCCCTGGCTTGTTGAGCAGGGGGGGTGAATCGTTGAATTTTGTAATGCTCAGACCGATGTCTTTGTCTAAGTGATCGTACAAAATATAGAGACTGATAAAGTAGGTCGATTTAGAAACTCGTGCAGCATGTTCAGGCACATTTCGCTAACTGCGTACCATGGCGCTTAGTGCGGGCAAATCGTCAAATATTTCCGGCAGCTCCAATCTGAAATATGTTCGACAGGTATCGATAGGTATGCCATTTTAGGCTGTACTGCAAAGCGCTTGGCAGGCCACTGCCACTGTTGAGGTTGTCGTTAGCATGGCTGATTAGTGACCCTTGTGGCCCCGCCTTGATTCGGAGCAGATTGTGCTAGAGATCTTGAACTTGGTCGACCAAGATGTACTCACCGTATCATGTCATGCAGACTGTTCGTGCATGTGAGCAATGAATTTTGGTGTATCCGCTCGGTTTGGTTCCACTGCAACCCGAGACAGACCACCTGGCAGACTTCCAACCACTCTGCAGATGACGCATATGCTTGAGAAACTTGGTGCTTCTTTTGGTTTCCCTCGGGCAGCTCGGAGTGGAGCACTGTGCAGTTTGAAGGTGGCGCTAAAGTTGATCGGAGGGTCCTTGGTAAAGAATGAAATCACAGCTTCAAAAGAGGAGACAATGACTACGAGTTGCGCCAACTATTCTATTGAAAAAGTCATTCTTGAGCATGAGCGAGACGAGCTTGTGGCAACTGTGCTATTCGAGGCTCCACAGGCGGGGCAGTTCGCATATTATGTATTTCGAAATGGAGAGCAGATCCATATTCAGAAGTACTCTCCGAACCCTACGTTTAGGGTTGGCATAAAAGTGGAGCCTGGCCTGTATCGAGTGCTCGTGCATTTTCTTGATCCAAATGGCAACACCATCAAGAAATACTCCAATCCGGTGTTTCTGCATCCTGTCGTGTATACACTAGGAGCCTCATCCCGGAAACTTCAGCCTGAGGAACGTGCGCTTCTCCTACATGGCCAGTATTGGAAGTATCCAGCACTGTACTATGCAGGAAAAGAGCAGCAACGGCTTTTCGTCATGTTGAGCGCAGCGACGCGCAGAAGCGAGCAACGTTTGCCGGTATTCAACCGTTGGACCTGGGCTGAAAAGAAGAAGTTTCCCGGGCATGTACTCTGCGTCGCAGACCCTACTCTTGAGTTGCATGGTGAGATGAACTTGGGATGGTACCTCGGCACAGACGGGCACGATGTCAGCGAAGAACTTTCGAGGTTCATCCGGCGCTTTGCGGAAGCGCTGGGTATTCCGGAAGACAAGATCGTCATCTGGGGATCATCCGGGGGAGGCTTTAGTGCCCTAGCAGTGACTAGTCATATAGAGAAGGCAACCGCTGTAGCGATTAATGCACAGACCGACATATTCGCTTATGAGATTGCTCAATACATAGAGACTGTTAGGAGATGCTGCTTTAGTAACCAAACGGCACAGCACATTCAGGAGCATTTTGGCCCACGCGTCAATATGGCCCAAGCGTGGAAAAACAACAGAAGCTCGCGAGCGATCCTCATACAAAATACGCTCGATACTCATCACTACACGTGCCATTTTAAGCCTTACTGGGAGGCCCTTGGCGGGACTGCTGAAGGAGGAGCCAGTGCTGACGGTCGCCATTATGCGTGGATTTATAGTGACTCCCGTGGTCATGCGCCGGAATCGGAGCAGATGATTCCAGACATCCTGGACTTGATCAATCAAAACTCATTCACAGCATCAATCATAATGCCCACGATTCGTGTATCTCAAGGGTAAATGTGCTTGGCGCCAACGTTACACAATGGCCTGGAACATTATTCTGACATGGTTGCACGTCTAACGAAAAATTACTCACATCCGTTCATGGCTTGATGCTTGGCCCAATGAGCATGTTTCAGATTCGTGTGATGATGCCTCTCATTTGGCCAGATAGCATGCTGCCTGTCGTTCCAAGGTCAAGATGAAGCATCTAGTTCAGACATTGGGCGCATCTTTTGGCTTCCAGGGAACAGAGCCGATGGGGGCATTCCGCCATCTGAAGGTCGCGCTGATTGCCGATGAGCTGACCCGCTCCTGTCTCGCCTTCGAGTGCCAGGTGCGTGATTTGACCCCACTCAATGCTAACTGGGTGCTGAAGTTTTGGAAGCCGGATATGTTGTTTGTAGAATCCGCTTGGGAAGGACGAGGCAATGCCTGGAAGTACAAGATTGCCGCGTATCCGGACAGGCCTGAGCGGAACAATCATACGCTTCGGAAAGTGGTGGCCTCTGCACGGGAGCGCGGGATTCCCTGTGTGTTTTGGAACAGGGAGGACGGGGTTCATTTTCATCGCTTCATCTCCAGTGCCGCTCTCTTCGATTACATTTTCACGGTAGACCAGAACTGCATTTCTCGGTATCAAGAAGTGGTTGGTCCCACTGTGCCGGTCGCCCCATTGATGTTCGCCGTGCAGCCGGCGATCCATTTCCCATCCCCTCATGGATATACGCACCGTCAGGCCTGCTTCGTGGGCAGCTATAGCTCGCACGTTCACGATCGACGACGGAATTTGCAGGAGATGCTGTTTGCCGGCTGTTCCGACATAGGCGTGACCGTGTACGACCGCAACTCGGGACGGAGTTCCCCGAACTATCGCTATCCTGATTTGCCGTGGCTTCAGGTTCGTCCGAGTGTGCCCCACACGCAAACAGCTCAGCTCTACCGAGATTATATGGTGTCATTGAATGTGAACACGGTGGAGGACTCAGTCACGATGTTTTCCCGCCGCTTGGTCGAGATTTTGGCATGCGGAGGATTAGCGGTGACCACGCCTGGCTTATCGGTCGATCGTTATTTTAAAGACTACTCCTATGTCGTTGGGTGCGAGGAAGAGGCACGGG
>Ga0194035_1001447_pt1 | contig 12534 bp, 10 predicted proteins | sample JunL2320m_MetaG_FD_148680 | JGI IMG/M metagenome (GOLD analysis project Ga0194035, IMG submission 148680) | Anoxic zone freshwater microbial communities from boreal shield lake in IISD Experimental Lakes Area, Ontario, Canada - Jun2016-L239-20m | ecosystem: Environmental > Aquatic > Freshwater >...
GTACCGGCTTCGCCCACTGAGCCGGCTCCAGCAAGTTATGTCCGCCGACCGGAACGAGTGTGCCTCCGACGAACGCCACCACCGCTTCCCCGTAAATCGAGGCCAGTTCGCCCCGCGAATCGAGCAGCACCACACGGGGTCCGGTAGACCGTGGTCCGCCGGCCTGCCCGATGGCACTGCGTCGCTGCACGGCAATTCCACGCGCCCGAATCATTGCCTCCACCGATTCCGCTCGTTCGATGTGTCGAGGAGCCAGCAGCAAGACTGCCGAGGAACACTGTGTCACGAGCGCCTGATAACATTCCACGAGGGCTTCTTCTTCACCGGGATGAGTACTGCCTGCCACAAATAGCTGTTCCGTCTCCTGAAGCCCAAGACGATCCCTGATCCTCCCGATCTGCGTAACGACTGGCACCGGTTGGTCGAACTTGATGTTTCCTGTTCGCCTGACTCGCGAGGCCTCTGCTCCCAGCGCAATGATACGGTCGACATCCCGATCCGTCTGCATCAGGCAGAGACTGAGCGTCTGCAACATCGTCCGGTAAAACGATCGCACGGGCGCCCACTGCTGACGTTCAAAAGACCTGGTTGAAAGCCGGCCGTTCACGAGAGCGGTCGGCACTCCGCGCCGACGCAGATACCACAAGAGATTCGGCCAGAGTTCGGTCTCAACGAACAGATAGAGGCAGGGTTGCAGTCGATCGATAAACCGGGAGACGACCCAGGGAAAATCGAGCGGCGCATAACAGTGGTCTGCCACACCGGCCAACCGTTGCTCCACAGCTTCCCGACCAGTCTCGGTCACCGTCGAAACTACCAGGCGGTACGCAGGGTGACGGCGATGCAGCTCGTTGACGAGCGGTGTCACCGCCACGACTTCGCCGAGAGAGACGGCATGAATCCAGATGACTGGTCTATTTGGTTTGTTTGATTCATTTGGTTTATTTTGTTTGTCTGGTTGGCTCCGATCCGAGGAACGAAACAAACCAAATGAACCAGTTTCACACCCGAGTCTTTGGGGGAACCCGCGACGGCACCGTGGCTTGGCCAACAGAACCGCCACGATGACCGGCGAGACGACCAGCAACAGTATATTGTAGAAGAGACGCCACATGGCTTTGGGCGTTAGACGTGAAAGGTGAAAGGTGAAACGAGGGTCAGCCTCGCATCTAGCCGCGCCACCTTCGCCTCGTCACGAATGGCAATGTTGGACAGGCTCCCAGCCTCCCTACCCTCAACGTCTAACGTTTCACGTTTCACGTTTCACGGCCTTTTCCGCTTGATCCGTCAGTCGATTCAGGACCGTCTCAAGCTCCTGGCATGCCGCCGCCAATGCCTGTTCATCGGAATCCCGCGAAACCCAGATGGGGGCGCCCCACAGATAGAGACCTCGGGACCATGGATACGGGACCATGAACCGATCCCAGCTCGCAAAGAGTTTTTTTTTGAGCAGCTAAAGGCCAGCGGTACAATCGGAAGCCCGGTCGCCTTCGCCAGCTGCACGACCCCTAGTTTCGCAACCTGGCGAGGTCCCTTGGGTCCATCGGGGGTCACCACAAGATCGGCGCCGGATCGTCCAAGACGGATCAATTCCCGCAAGGCAAGCGCCCCACCCCTGGTGCTCGATCCACGAACCGCCCGATGGCCAAATCGAGCAATGATGCGTGCGATAATCTCCCCATCTTGATGCCGGCTGATCAACACGTTGGCTCCTGGCCCACGATAGCCAGTCGGGATCATCAGTTGCTGCGCGTGCCAAAACGCAAGGATGATATGCCGGCCCTGACGATACAACGCATCCACCTGCTCGTGGCCCTGCGAATCCATCCGCATCGACCGCCCCAGCCCTCGAATCACCGCAGCCCCGATCGGAGGGAGCACAGAAAGCTTCAGCCAATTCTCGACCCGCTTCATCGCGGGGTTACGCATCGGGGACATCCTGGAACTGCATGGCATGTAACCGCTGGTACTGCCCCCCGTGGCCAAGCAATTCATCGTGTGTCCCCACTTCGACGATCGACCCTCGGGCCAACACCATGATTCGATTGGCCTGTTGAATCGTGGACAACCGATGGGCAATCACGACAGTCGTTCGATTCTTCATCAAATTGGTGAGGGCCAGCTGGACGACCCGCTCGGATTCTGTGTCCAACGCCGATGTCGCTTCATCGAGAATAAGCAAGGGCGGGTCGCGCAAGATCGCACGGGCAATGGCCAAGCGCTGCCGTTCCCCACCGGAGAGTTTTACCCCTTTCTCCCCCACGACCGTCCGGTACCCTTCCGGAAGGCGTTCGACAAAATCATGGGCATAGGCCAGTCGCGCCGCCTGGATAATGTCTTCGTCAGTCGCGCCCTCACGCCCAAAGGCGATGTTGTTGCGAATGCTGTCGTCGAACAAGACGACATCTTGCGACACCATGCCTATTTGCGATCGAAGTGAGCGGAGGGTGTACGACTGAATATCGACCCCGTCGATGAGAATGCGGCCGGCTGTCGGCTCGTAAAAGCGCGGGATCAGATTGACCAGCGTCGTCTTTCCGCTGCCGCTGCTGCCGACGAGGGCCACCATTTCTCCGGCGCGAATCGTCAGGTTGATGTCGTTAAGCGCCGGCACCGATTGGCTCTCATAATGAAACGTCACATCGTCAAACGTCACTGACTGCGCAATCCTCGACAACTCCAACCGGCCCTTCTCCGCATCCTGCTCGGTCTTGAGGTCCAAGACTCCGAAGACCCGCTCCGCCGCGGCCAACGCCTGTTGAATCTGATTATTAGAACCGGACAGCTTCCGAATCGGCGTATAGGCCATGAACATCGCCGTCAGAAATGAGAAAAACTCTCCCGGCGTCATGGAGCCGTTGATCACGAGGAAGCCGCCATACCAAATAATCGCCGCGACCCCCACAACACCGATCACTTCCATATGCGACGATCCGAGGGAGGAGACTTGAATCGCCTTCATGGTCGTACTGAGAAACGAGCGGTTGCTCTGTTGAAATCGCGCCGCCTCCGCCTCTTCACGTCCATAGGCCTTCACCATGCGAATGCCGGACAAGGTTTCCTGAAGTGTGGAGGCCATATCCCCCATCCGCTCCTGGCCGCTTGCCGCCAGCGCCCGCAACCGCTTCCCCATCCGCACCATCGTGAATACGGCCAAGGGAATGACGATCACCGAGAGACCGCCCAGCCGCCAATTCTGATAGAAGATCACGCCCATCATGGCCAGGAACGTCAGCCCCTGTTGAAAAATATCTTTCAGCACTCCCGCCACCGCGTTGGCCATCAACGTAACGTCGTTCACCACACGAGACACCAACCGTCCCGACGTATTCACATCGTGATAGGGAACGGGCAGCCGAATGAGCTTGCCGAATAACTCTTGTCGAATGTCGGTAATCACCTGATTCCCGACATAGTTCATGAGATAGTTTTGCCCGTAGTTGAAGACGCTCTTGAGTACCGCCACGGTGAAGAGCGCGAGCGGGAGCACCAGCAGGAGGCTTTCATTCTTGTTGATGAAAATCTCGTCGAGGACCGGTTTGACGAGCCAGGCATAGGCGCCGGAGAAGGCGGCCACCAACCCCGAGCACGCGAACGCCGCACCCAACCGAACCCGATAGGGCTTCAGATAGCGGACCAATCGTATGAGGCGATCTAGAGTCGACATTCAGACAATACTACCTTTGCAGCCCGGCGGGATGCGCCTGGTTCTCCCAATGATTGCCGTACCTGTCTCAGCCCTTCCTTCATGTCATTATACGCCGACGGATCGCGCAAGAGGCGCAAGACTTCTTGACACAACCGCTCGGCCGTCGCCTCATCCTGAATCAATTCCGGCACGATCGATCGGCCGGCCACCAAATTCACGAGCCCGATCCATTTTACATTGATCAGCCAACGCGCCAGCCGATACGTCACCGGCGTCGTCTTGTACAGCAACACCATGGGGGTCCCCACCACCGCCGCCTGCAATGTCGCGGTTCCCGATGCAATGAACAACGCATCGGACAGGGCCATCACCTCACTGGCTTGGTCGTGCGCCACACGGACCGGCACAGGACTGTGCCGCAACAGGGCCTGGATCAGATTATCGTCAATTGAGGAGGCCTGCGCCAGGATAAACTGCGTTCCCGGTTCAGCTGCAACCAGTTGAGCCGCCGCGCTGAGGAGCACCGGCAAGAGCATTTCGACTTCGCTCTTTCGACTTCCTGGCAACAATCCGACGACGCGGGCGGACTCGCTCAAGCCGAATTCCGCGCGAAGCTTCTCACGATCGTAATGCGGCGCCACCGAATCGAGTAACGGGTGGCCGACGAACGTGCACCGCACTCCCGCCCGCTGATAGAGATCCTGCTCGAATGGGAGAATGACGACGACATGATCGACTCGTCGCTGAATCCACTTCATGCGCCCGGGCCGCCATGCCCACACTTGTGGAGCAATGTAATAGAGCACGCGGCGACCGGCGGCTTTGGCCACCCGGGCGAAATGAAAGTTCAGCCCAGGATTATCGATCAGCACGACAAGATCCCAGGCCTCTTCCTTCAGCACTCGCCTGATAGCGCGCACGCGCTGCACGATGGCGCGGACTACAGACAGCCCGATCAGTCCCATCACATCCACTTGCGGGACCCCCGGCACAAGACTGACACCAGCAGCCCGCATCGCAGCTCCGCCAATGCCGACCAGCTCGGCCTTCGGATCGAGCGCCATGATCGCCTTAGCTAAATGAGCCCCATGGAGATCACCCGAGGCTTCGCCTGTCACGATCAAAATCCTCATTCTAAGATTAGGGGTACAGGGGGTAAGGGATAAAGGGTTACGGAAGTGGAGAAGAAACAGGCTATCACTTTTTTACTCCCTACCCCTCTATCTCTTTACCCATTTTTATCCCCATACTCCGACTACCCCCTTAGCCCTTCTTCCTGGCCTGCCGAAAAGGCTTCAATCGCCTGCAATACTTGATGTGCCACAGCTACTGCAGCCGCCCCATCCTCACCCGACACCACAGGCCTCGCGCCTGTGCCGACTGCGTGAAGAAACGATTCGAGCTGGAGCTTCAAGGGTTCTTCGTCTCCGCCCTGGAACTGCTCAACTTCGACGGTCGGCCGCCTCCCTGCCTCGGTGCTGCGCCGGCAAATCATCCCTTGCCTGGTCTGGAAATCGATCGACAGATAATTGTCTCGTTGGAAGATGCGTAGCCGGCGCATCTTATTCGTCGACACGCGGCTGGAGGTCAGGTTGGCGACACCGCCGCTCCGGAACTGAATGCGGGCATGAGCGATATCGATCGAGGAGGATAACACCGCCACCCCCGCAGCACGGACCTCTTCAACGGGGCCGGGATTCAACGACAGCACGAGATCCAGATCGTGAATCATCAGGTCCAGCACCACATCCACGTCCGTCCCCCGCTCGCTGAAACTGCTGAGACGGTGACATTCGATGAACACAGGCTTTTTGATATGGGGACGCATCAGGGTCATGACCGGATTGAACCGTTCACTGTGGCCGACCTGTAAACAACAGCCCCGCTGCCTGGCCAGCTCTACTAACTCCTGCGCCTCACCAGGCATCACGGCGATCGGCTTTTCGACCAACAGATGCTTGCCCGCCTGCAGACAGGATTTTGCGACGGCATAGTGGCCTGAGGTAGGAACCGCTACACTGACGACATCGACGTGCGGCAACAACTCATCAACTGTACGAAAGACGCGTGCCCCATGCCGGTCCGCGATCACCTGCGCGCGCTCGACTGACTGATCGAGCACACCGACGAGTTGCGCTCCAGGCAAGGAGGCATAGAGCCGCGCATGGTGCTGCCCGAGGTGCCCGACGCCGATGACCCCTGCCCGAAACGGCTTCATCGGACACACCGAGAGTGCTGAGTGTCACGCATCACAGTTCACCCATCAATCCGGCTTGATCCCGACAATGGCAATACGGGCCGACTTGGCCTTCTCCAGTACGATCTCGCGATCCAACAGGATGGTTCGTCCTGCCTCGATCGCCAACACGGAGGCCTTGACCGACGCCATCACCTCGATGGTCCGGGGCCCCACGGCCGGAAGGTCGAACCGCATGTCCTGCTGCGGCTTCGATCGTTTGACCACCACCGCGCCCTCCTTGGCCAAATCACCGCCGCGCTTGATGGCTCCGTCGGTGCCTTCGACCGCCTCGACGGCCACGACCACACGATCTTTGATCACCACACATTGCCCGATATCGAGACGTCCGATCTCACGCACCACATCCCATCCGTAGCGGATGTCCTCCCACTCTTTCTCCGATGGGGCCCGCGCGGTCAACGCCCCTTCTTCTGCAAGGATCCCCTCAAGCCCAAAGGTTGATTCACAGATGGCAATCCCTTCTCCCTCAAGCTCCTTTGCAAATTCGCGCAGAATGTCGTCATCCTTCCAGAGCGCCAAGCGCGTCGCCATCGCCAAGGTGCGAAAGTCCGGACGGATAGTCGTAAAGACATGCGTCTTCTTGATCCCGCCCAACATCACGGCCTGACGAACCCCGTCTTCCTTGAAGGCCTTGATCAGCTTGTTCATCTGGCCGATTTTGATCCAATGGATCCGGTCCACATGGCCGGCCAACTCCGGCTCTGTCTCGCCTTCATGCGCCACAGCCGACACGTGATAACCGAGCTTTCTGGCATTGTCCGCAAAGATGATCGGGAACCGGCCATTGCCGGCAATGAGCCCGATCCGTTCGCCATCGGTGACCTGAGGACGTAATGCCACGCGCTTATTCCTCATCCTCTTGATCTTTACCGACCGGCCGGCAGATGCCTCGCTTTGTCCCCTCCAGGAATCCCACGACCGCCATGACATCTGGTTGGTCTCCGAACTCGGCCTTGGCGAGCTTGGCCGCTTCAGCGGTTCGATGTCCCGATCGAAAGAGCATCTCGTAGGCCCGCTTCAGTACCGAGATTCGATCGGTTGAAAACCCCTGCCGGCGTAACCCCACTGAGTTGAGGCCGTACATCCGCGCACGATAGCCACCCGCAGCCCGCATGAACGGCGGGAGGTCCTGTCCAAGGGCGCAACAGCCGCCGACCATGGAGTACGATCCGACCCGCACATGTTGATGGATCCCGGTCAATCCCCCGATGATGGCATAGTCGCCGATGGTGATGTGGCCGGCTAAACTGGCGGCATTGGCCATGATGAGATGGTTGCCGAGTCGGCAATCATGCGCCACATGGACATAGGCCATCAGAAAGTTTTTTGATCCGAGCGATGTCACCCCACCGCCTTGTACCGTCGCGCGGTTGACTGTGACATATTCCCTGAACATGTTGTCGTCGCCGATCACCACCTTGGTCGGTTCCCCCTTATATCCGAGGTGCTGCGGCGGTCCGCCGATCGAGACAAAGGGATGGAACTCATTCCGCTCGCCAATCTCCGTCCATCCGTCGACCGTCACATGCGACAACAGTCTGGTTCCCTTCCCGATCGTGACATGCTCACCGATCAGACAAAACGGTCCGACCTCTACATCATCGGCAAGACTCGCCTTGGGATGAACAATCGCTGTTGAATGAATCTGCACTCTGAACCTCCAGTAGAAACGGTCATTGGTCACAGGTCATTAGTCATTTGCAAGCTAATCCGTTACCTTCCCACGATTGACAAGTGACCATTGACTATTGACCAGCTTTCTCTTCCGTCACCATCGCGGTCACTTCGGCTTCACAGACGAGTTCGTCCTCAACAAACGCTTTGCCTTGCATTTTCCAAAACGGCGCCCGTTTCTTGATCACGTCGATCTCAAACCGCAATCGATCACCGGGCACGACCGGTTTTCGAAATTTCGCCCCGTCGATACCGGTCAAATACACGACCGGACGTGTTGCGTTTCCCAACGACTTCAACGCCAGAATCGCACCGGCTTGAGCCATGGCTTCAAGAATCAGCACCCCCGGCATAACCGGACGCCCAGGGAAATGCCCTTGGAAAAACGGCTCATTGATCGTTACATTCTTGAACCCGACGATCCGCCTATCGGGGTCCAACTCCTGCACGCGATCGACCAGGAGAAAGGGATACCGGTGAGGCAGAATGGACTGAATTTCTGCTTGTTCCATGACGGACATCTTCGGAACCTCCTCTATCAGGATGCTGAAAAAGTCCGCCAGCGGCGTTCTCACATCGCTCAGAGGCTCAACGTACCGAAGCGTACGCCTCGCCTCTTCGCTCGCTGCGGCCTTGCTGGACGGCCTTTTTGAGCATCCTGACACTTATGTTGACATCAACACCATCAAGTAAGATTTTACTGGCGACACTTCAAATGATCCTTCCAAGCTTGCTCATTACTTCCTCAGGGATGGGGGCTGATTGAGCTTCCACTGCGCGCGTCCAACGAGCACATTCTTATCGTGCGCGTTGCGCGAGCATAGAAGCTCATCAGCCCTCATCCCCTCCCATTATTTATTCAGCCGATCGAACTCCTTCACCACCTGATCGGTCACATCCAACGCGGGCTGATGATAGAGCACGATCTTAATTGCCGCCTCACTCCCCTTGTCGATCACCGCGATGAACCCGTTCTTCTCTCCCACAGCCTGCGCGGCTGCTTGCACTTTCTTCGAGTATTCCGCAACCATTTCACGTTGCTTCTGCTGAATCTCGCGATTGAAGTCAGCCAGGCGGCGTTGATAGGCATCCAGCTTGGCCTGGAACTGACCTTGCTTCTCCTGCTTCGCGCTGTCGGACAATTTCCCGTCTTGAATCGCCTGTTGCAGATCCTTCAGTTCTTGATCGTCGGCATTGATGATCTTTTGCCTGGTCATGGAGTATGCCTTAAGCTCTTCGAAGGCCCGCTTGCCGGCCTTCGACTGCTCAATCACCAATTGTTGATTCATCACCGCGACTTTGAAGGTTTCATCAGACAGCGCCGGCGACAGCATCGCCAGCCACAATGCTACTGCGCCCATCAAACTCATCACTCCCGTTCGTTTCATCAAATCCTCCTCAAATAGTGACGCGAGATGCGCGCGACGTGGAGATCGAAGTTCCGAACTCTTCAGCCTTTAGCCCGCCACCCGTCCCGCTATTCTCGCGAGTCTCGCTCCTCTCGCCGGTTATGGATACTCCCGATTAAACTCTTCGATGACCTGACCCGTAATATCGAGTCCTTCATCGCTATATAACGTGGGGCCGCCTTTCCCCTTATCCATGACGACCTGCAATCCGAGACGCTTCGATATTTTCCCCACAACGAGCCCCACCTTCTCGCGGAACCCTTCGAGCACATCTTTTTGCTTTTCCTGAACCTCCCGGTTCAATTCGCCCGCCTTCTGTTGGTACTCCGCCACCCGACGCCGAAATTGATCTTCGCGTTCCTTTTTGGCAGCCGGACTCAACACGCTGGCCTGCCTCCCGAAATCTTCCTCCATTCGACGAAGTTCTTTCTCATCCATCTCGATCAGGGCCTGGCGATTCTTCGAGAATGCGCCCAAAGACTCCTTGGCCTTCTTACCGGCGTTCGTCTCACTGAGAACACGGGACGGATCGACGACCCCTATTTTCCCTTCGACTTTGGTCCCGCCGGTAGCACAGCCGGACACAGCGAGGAGCGCCATCAACAGACCTCCCGCACAGAATACATTCCGCATGACGACATTAATCCTGATCATATCGCTACCTCTCGTTCGTGGCCATTGCCTGCTCCGTTAGAATATCGTACCGATGGTAAACTCGAAGACCCCTTTGCGTTCTCCTGGGTTTGGATCCAGATTAATTCCGTACGCGGCGCGGAGGGGGCCAAAGGGTGAAACCCACCGCCCCTCCAAACCGGCCGAGGACCGCAAGGGGGTTGAGACGGTATCACCGGCGAACCCTTTTCCGTAATCGAAAAAAATCACGCCGTTGAGTTTCGCCTCAGCTGAGATCGTGAAAATATAATCGAAGTTGAAGATCAACTGACTGGCCGCGCCGAGAAGGGTGTTATTTGACGTCACTGGGCCCGCCTTTCCGAAGACGAACCCTCGCATGGTATTAATGCCTCCAACAAAGTAGAGCTCGGTAAGAGGAACAGGCTGAGATTGGCCGCTGGTATTGAGGCCCTGCACAACACCGTAGCGCGCACGGACTGAGAGCCGTGTATCGTAAGGGAGCGGGGTATACTTGTTGACATCGAAGGTGTATTTAACGAAGTCGTTGGTGCCCCCCAGGTACGACGTGCCGAGACCAACTGCGACAGAAGTTCTCCAACCGGTGCGGGGATCCATGTGGAAGTCTCTCGTGTCGCGAGTCAGTGAAGTCCGAAATCCCGTGGTTGACTGATGCCCAATTTGATTCAAGATGATCGGCGGCGCCGTAGCCGACGGACTGGTGTATTCGATATCTTCTGCGAACGGGCTGATAGTCCCTGATACATACTCGGAGAACCACCGGCCGAACGTCACGCTGCCTCCGGTTTTCCTCTCATAGTAGGTGAAGTAGTTCGTCGCGCTCTTGAAGATGTCCAGCTGCATCGACGTCAAAGAGTCGTTCAGATAGGGATTGCGAAACGTGATCAACCCTATCGTCCGCTGCTGCCCCAACTGACCGCGGACTCGTCCCATCCAGCCATTCCCACCGATGTTTCCCTCCGTGATATCGGCGATCGCGACCAGTTGGTCCAATGTGCTGAATCCGCCGCCGATGCTGAATTGACCGGTCGGCTTTTCTTTCACGCGGACGTTCAAATCGACCTTATCCGGACCTACCTGCGCAGGAAGAATTTCCACTGTCTCGAAAAAGTTCAAGTTATTAAGCCGCTGAAAGCTCCGTTTCAACGCGGGGGTATCGATGACATCCTGTTCATCGACGCGGAGCTCACGGCGAATCACATTATCTTTTGTTTTCTCATTCCCATTAATATTGATCTGACGGATCCGCATCATCTCTCCTTCCTTTATGGTCAGAATGATGGCTGCGGTCCTCTCCGCCGTGTTCGGAATCACATTGGGCGAGGTATCGGCAAACGAATAGCCCCTGCTCCCATAGAGATCGTTCAATCGCGTAATTTCGTCACGAAGTTTCTGGCGCTGAAAAATCTCCCCTTCCTTGATCTTGAGCCCCTGGCGAAGCTCCGGATCTTCAAACACCGTATTCCCGCGGAATCCGATTTCACCAATGGTGAACGGCTCCCCTTCGATGACCGTGTATGTCACGACGAACCATTGCTTCGCGTCGTCGAGTTCCGCGGTCGGCAATCCGACCCGGACGTTTAAATAGCCTTTGTTGAGCAAGACCTCTTTGACCCGCTCGACGTCGTTGTTCATTTCTTCCTGCTTCAAGACGCCGGCATCCGAGAGCGCAGACGGCAACTTCATCTGGGTGATCAACCCATACCAGGGAATCCATTCCCTGGTCGCCATCACCTTGAACATTTCATCTTTTGTCGCCGCGTGCAAGCCATCAAAAATGACCGTCTTTACTCGCGCTTTCTCGCCTTCTTTAATGAGAAACGTCAGGCGCTTCCGATCCTCGTCCAGGGACTGCACGATGGGAATCACCCGGCAATTGAAATAGCCGTCTCCCTGGTAGGCCAGACGAACCTTCTCCGCACTCTCTTTGGCCTGTAACTGATCGAGAAACGCCTGGCTCTTGATCGTAATCTTCTCTTTGAGTTTGTCGTCGCTGAGTGCTTTATTCCCATCGAACACGATTTCGGTGATAAACGGTTTCTCGCGGACCAAAAAGGCCAAAGCCACCCCGCCCGCTCCCGGTTGCGTCTCCACCTGCACATCCTCAAAATATCCGGTTTCGTAGATAATCTTAATCTGCCCACGGACATTTTCAGGGGTGTAGGGATCGCCGGGCTTCAACGTCAATCGGCCGGCAATCGCCGGCGACTCGATCCGCTTGTTCCCTCGAATCTCGATCGCCGTCACTTTGACTTCGGCCTGCTCAGCAGCGACCGCAAGCACTATCGGCATCTCGCAGGTCAGGGTGACGAGCAGCATGACGAAAAGCCAACGAAGCCCCGCTGAGCAACAAACTCCCCTCACCGGATCTGCGTTCCCTGAAAAACGTAGGAAGATATTACCGGCGACATGGATAATCCTAACTTTGACCTCGACCCTGCGCCTCTGCCACAAACTCACACACAACGGATCCGGGGCGCGTGCCATGATCGCGGCTGCGGAAGTTCCCGACGTGAGAGGTTCACCTAGTCGGGGCACACGTGTCCCTCGGCGAACATGCATGCAAAACTCTCGGATTATATTGGGCACGTATTTGAATGTAAAGCTGAAGGCGCACATTATTCGCGCAAAGCGATGCACGCACGCGGGAGGAGCGCGACTCACGGGACGGGCGAGACGGGGAAGAATTCGAGGTTTTCAGAACTTCGAACCCGGAACTTCGAACATCGAGTTGCGCTTTTCCCGCCAGTCTCGCTCGTCTCGCTAGCGCAAGGTATCTGCGCATGCGTTCCTTGACATCGACTACCCCATCACATAGTATCCAAATCATGTCACGCTTAGAAGTGCGCAAAGCCGTGATCCCCGCTGCAGGCCTTGGTACTCGCTTCCTC
>Ga0194035_1001448_pt1 | contig 12532 bp, 15 predicted proteins | sample JunL2320m_MetaG_FD_148680 | JGI IMG/M metagenome (GOLD analysis project Ga0194035, IMG submission 148680) | Anoxic zone freshwater microbial communities from boreal shield lake in IISD Experimental Lakes Area, Ontario, Canada - Jun2016-L239-20m | ecosystem: Environmental > Aquatic > Freshwater >...
CTTGTATGCATAGCATCAAGGATGAGATGACTCGTTACAAAGGCTTCTTGGGTGGTATTGCATTCCTTGCATCTGGAGTTGGTATCTTCTTGACACTATTCAAAGACTGGCTCTTGAAACACTTTTAAGGATTATTATGTTTGGTAAATTAATTGCACTACTTCTTCTCTCTAGAGACACAGCACATCGTCAACACTGGAATACAATTAGCTTTTCGCACCACAAGACTCTCAATGAGTTCTATGACAATATTCTGGAACTGACTGATTCGTTGGTAGAGAAATATCAGGGACGAAATGGACGTATTGAAGTTCCTACATTAGAAGAAAAAGATACCTATACTGAGAATGCTATCACAGTTCTTAAGAAGCATTTAGACTGGATTGAAAAAGCTCGGTATCAAGCTGCACCAAAAGAAGATACTTCAATTCAAAACATCATTGATGAGATTGTAGGACAGTATCTTGAAACCCTTTATTTACTAACACTTGAATAGGAAATTATTATGCCCCTCAAATCAGGTAAATCCCAAAAGACTATTTCTTCCAATATCAAGAAAGAAATGAAAAGCGGTAAGCCACAGAAACAAGCAGTAGCAATTGCTATGAGCAAAGCTGGTATGGCTAAGCCTAAAAAGAAAGCTAGTACTTGGGTAGGCTACTAATGAAACAAGGACTCTATTCTAATATTCACGATAAGCAAGCACGTATTAAAGCTGGCTCTGGTGAAAAGATGCGTAAGCCTGGATCTAAAGGTGCTCCTACTGCTAAAGCTTTTAAACAATCTGCTAAGACTGCAAAGAAGAAATAATGGTTAAGAAGGTATATCAGAACCCTGATGGTGGACTTAATCAAAAGGGTAGAGACTTCTACAACAAGACTACTGGGTCTAAGCTAAAGCCACCAGTGTCCGCTAAGGAGGCTGCAAAGTCTCCCAAGGCTGCAGGTAGACGTAAGAGCTTTTGTGCTCGTATGGAAGGTGTAGCAGGTCCTATGAAGGACGATAAGGGCAGACCTACTAGGAAAGCTCTAGCATTAAAGAAGTGGGATTGTAAATAAATCCTTGACTTTTAAACAAATTTGTGATATAATATTAGGAACTTATGGCATCCCCTACCTACTTACAACTAGTAAATGACGTACTGATAAGGCTTCGTGAAAACGAAGTTACTTCAGTAGCTGACTCTGCCTATTCAAAGCTCATTGGTAAATATGTCAATGATGCTAAAAGACAGGTAGAAGACGCTTATAACTGGAATGCCTTATCCGATACACTATCAGCCGTTACAGGATCTGAAATATTTAACTATGTTTTGGTAGGTTCTGGTCAACGCTTTAGAGTTATTGATGCTGTAAATGACAGCACAGACGATTACTTACGTCTTAAAACAACTCAAGATATGAATCAATTATTCTTGATGACAAGTACTGAGTCAGGTGCTCCTAGGTATTACAACTTTAATGGTACTAATTCTGATGGAGATACTCAGGTTGATGTGTATCCTATTCCTGATGGTGTTTATAATTTAAGATTTAACATCATCAAACCACAAGTAGCTTTATCAGCTAACGGAGATAGTTTACTAGTTCCTCCTGAGCCAGTCATCTTTGGTGCTGTAGCTCGTGCAATGGTAGAGCGTGGTGAAGATGGTGGTTTAGCTGCTAATGAAGTATATGCTCTTTACAAACAATCTTTAGGTGATGCTATTGCTCTTGAGAGTGGTCGTTATCTTGAAGAAGATTCCTGGACTGCTCCTTAATGGCTGAACAATTACTAACAGGTTCGATTCAAGCACCAGGGTTTTCTGGATTAGACATCCAGGATGCTTCAGTACAACTTACAAGCGGATATGCATTAGAAGCTTTTAACTGTGTTATAGATAAGTATGGTCGTATCGGTGCTCGTAAGGGCTGGTCAAAAGTAAACACAACTACGCTTGGGTCTTTTCCAGTTAGAACTATATTTGAATTAGTTAAGTCTGATAACAATGTAGTGTTTAGTTGTGCTAATAATAAAATATATACAGGCACTACTACATTAACTGCTGCGGTAGATACAACAGTTACTAATGCTGCAGGTACTGGTACAACTGCATATACTATTTCAGCTAATAACTGGCAGATAGCTGCAATGCCTTACAATCATGGTGGAAATACTTCTTCTCATGCCATCTTTGCACAACTTGGTCATCCACTATTAGTATATCATAAGCTAGGCAATTCTTCACATAATCATACTGGTGCTTATGGTTTTCAAAGACTAGGTGATGTAGGTACTTTACCTACTGGATTTACAGTATCAGATTTTACACCTAACTGTGCATTGACAGCTTATGGTCGATTGTGGGTAGCTAATATTACTGGTAACAATCAAACTGTTTACTTCAGTGACTTACAAGACCCAGCTAACTTTACGACAGGGACTTCAGGTTACTTAGATATCAGTACTGTTATTCCTACAGGTGACGGTATCGTAGCCCTAGCAGCACACAATGGTTTCTTTATTATCTTCTGTCATCGTAGTATTTTAGTTTATAAAGATCCACAAGTTCCTTCTACAATGACATTGCAAGATGTTATTAAAGGTATTGGTTGCATTGCTCGTGATTCAGTAGTCTCTGTATATGGTGCTGATATTATGTTCTTATCTGAGACTGGTGTACAGTCTTTAGGTAGATTAATTCAAGAAAAATCAATGCCATTGCGTGATGTATCTAGAAATGTACGTGATGATTTAATTGCTAACGTAGCAACAGAAACATTAGAAAACATTAAAGCAGTATATTATGCTTCTGATGCGTTTTATTTGTTGTCTCTTCCTTCTACAGGATTTACTTATTGTTTTGATACTCGTACAATGTTAGAAAATGGGGCAGCAAGAACAACTATTTGGAAAAGTATTAATCCAACAGCCTTTCATGTAACAGAAGCAAAAGAATTATATGTAGGACAAAGTGGATATATTGGTAAATATAATGGATATCAAGATAATGCTTCTTCTTATCGTTGGTCTTACTATACTAACTACTTTGATTTTGAACAACCAACAACTATTAAGATTCTTAAGAAATTAGGAATGGTTGTTATTGGTGGTGGAAATCAAGCAGTTGCTATTAAATGGGGATTTGATTACACTAACAACTATAATAGTAGTGTAGTAACTTTGCACCCAGTAACTGTAGCTGAGTATGGCATTGGTGAATATGGTATTGCTGAATATGCTAACGGTATTGCTCTTGATACATTAAAGTTTAATGCTTCAGGTTCTGGACGGGTATTACAAATTGGATTTGAATCAGATATAAATGGATCTCCATTGTCTATTCAAAAAGTGGATGTTGCTATTAAAACAGGTAAGAATCTTTAAGGATTACATATGTCAGATTATTCAAAGTCAACTAATTTTACTACCAAGGATACGCTTCCTACTGGTAACTCAGGAAAGATTGTTAAAGGTACTGAATTAGATACTGAGTTTATTGCTATTTCTTCAGCTATTTCTTCTAAAGCTGATGTATCTAGTCCTGCTTTATTAGGAACACCTACTACACCTACTGCAACTGCTGGTACTAACACAACACAAATAGCTAGTACAGCTTTTGTACAAACAGCATTAGCTGGTGCATTTAGTTCTGGTATGATTTTAATGTGGTCAGGTCTTATTTCAGCAGTGCCTACTGGATGGTATTTCTGTAATGGTGCTAACGGAACTCCAGACTTACGTGATAAATTTATTATTGGTGCTTCTGCTGATAGTGGTGGTGCTGCTAAAACTAACGTAACTGCATCTTACACACAGACTGGTGGGACTAAAGATTTAATTGTTGTAAGCCATACACACACTGCAACATCTACTGTTACTGACCCAAGCCATTCACATACAATTAGTGGCGACGTTGCAACATATAGTGGCGGTGGTTCTTCTGGAGCAAATAATAGTTTAGGCAGGGCAAGTGGTACAAACGCTGCAACTACAGGTATTAGTGTATCTACGTCAATTGCATCTGCTGGAGCTAGTGGAACTAATGCTAACTTACCTCCGTACTATGCACTTGCTTTTATCATGAAAGCATAATGGTTAAAGTACCAGTAGTCAATAGATTAGACTACACAATGTATCTTGAGCCTTGTGCTGATATGTTGTGGTTTCATACAGATGTACGTAAGTGGACACCAGAAGTAAAGAAAGAATATTTAAAAGATTTAAAAACATTGCAGTCTTTAGTAGCAATTCCCTTAGCAGCTTTAGTAGAAAAAGACAATATAAAGTTAGCTAAGTTTGGTAAGTCCATAGGATGGATTAAGATTAATCAACTAAATATGAATGATAAGAAATATGATGTATATACCAGGAGCGAAACATGGGTGATATAGTAAGTAGTATTACAGGTTCAGGGGGAGTATCTAACGCAGCTAATACTGCAGCAGATCAGCAAAGACAAGCAGCTTTAACATCTGCTAATATTGCTGCATTCCGTCCTGTAGGAATGACAACTAGATTTGGTTCTTCTAATTTTACTCGTGAGATTGATCCAGCTACTGGAGTTCCTTACATTTCTAGTGCTGGATATACTCCTGCTCCTGAATTATCTCAACTACAGAATCAATTGTTTGGTCAGTTTAATCCTGCGTATGCTCAGGGTCAAGGAATGGCTGCTCAGTATGCTCCACTGACAGGTGCTTCTCAGAGTCTGTTTAATCTAGGTCAGCAATACTTAGCTCAGTCTCCTGATCAAGCTGCTCAAGACTATATGACTTCGCAGCAGAACTTACTTGCTCCTGGTCGTGAACAACAATTAGCTAATGTTCGTAATCAATTATTTCAAACTGGTCGTACTGGCTTAGCTACTGGTGGCACTACTGCTGGTGGATTAGCTCAGACTAATCCTGAACTAGCTGCTTATTACAACTCTGTTGCTAATCAGAACTTAGGTCTAGCTGCTCAAGCTCAACAAGCTGGTCAACAACGTACTCAGTACGGTGCTTCATTATACGGTACTGGTGCTGGTTTATTGAATACTCAAGTAGGTGGTCAAGCTGGTGCGTATGCTCCGTTAAATACACAACTAGGATTATCTGGTCAAGTAGAGAATCTATCTCAAATGCCTTATCAAATGGGTGTTGCTTTGGGTGCTTCTCAAGTACCAGGTCAAACTGCAGGTGCTCAACTATATAACCAAGGTCAACTACAAGCTGCTCAGACACAATACCAAGGTGCATTACAAGCTAATCAAATGAATAATAGTTTCTTGTCTTCATTGATTGGCTCTGCTGGTATGGCTGCAGCAGGTGGTGCATTTGGTGGTGGAGGACTAAGCGGACTATTTGGTAGTGCAGCTCCTGCAGCTATTCCTGCATATTCAGGATCTATGAATTTCTTTGGCGGTGCTAGTCCTACAGTAATGGGTGGTAACGCTGGTGTAACTGCTGGATATAGTAACCTTTTCTGAGGAATAATTATGGGACAAAATGTAAACTACTTGTTAGGTAATCAATCGCAGATGTTAGGTGCTGATCCTGAACTATATCGTCAACAACTGATACAACAAGAACAGCAACGTATTGCTGCTCAACCAGTACAGAATCAACTAGGTGCTACTGTAGGTGGTTTACTTGGTCGTGGTATTGGTAATCTTGCTTCAGGTAATAACTTCTTTGAAGTAACTAATCCTGTACTACAGAAGTTAACTAAGATTCAAGACATTTATTCTACTTCTTTAAAAGAATCAGACCCTAATGACCCTTCTTCTTTCTATACTTCATTACAAAAGAACTTTGCTGATGCTGGTCTAGGTCAACAAGCTATGATGGCTGCTACAGAAGCTAAGAAGTTTGAAGGTATTAATGTCAAGAGTAAGTCTGACCTTGTTGATTTATATTCTAAAGATCCTGGTGAATTGGCTACTGCTATTGCACGTGCTAAAGAACAAGGAGATACCACACAGGTTACTAAGCTTACTACATTACAAGATACAATCGATAAGAAGCGTGGTCTTGATATTGCTAAAGAACAAGCTGATATTAATTACAAGAATGCTCATTCAGAGCAAGCTAGAGCTGCAGCATCTAAGTATGCTCAAGAGATTGAGTCTGGTAAGTTTGACTGGAAAGTCATTAACGACGTTACTGGTACTCCTACTCACATGGCTAAGATTAATAAGAAGACTGGCGAAACAACTTACGAGCCTATCGTTCTTCCTTCTGGTGGTGCTGCTGCCCCTGGTTCTCCTGTAGTTCCTGGAGCAGGTAAACCACAATTAAGATACAATCCAGCAACTGGTGGTTTTGAACCTGTAGGTAAATAATGCCAATTATTCAAGTGCCTGTATTAGGGAATGTAGAGTTCCCTGATTCAATGTCGCAGGAAGAAATTGCATCTGCGATTAATAAACAATTAGGTATCACTCCTGGTGAGAAGTTTGGCACATGGGATACACTGTTACGTGGAGCTGAACGAGGTGTAACTTCGTCTTTAAGAGGCGCAGCAGGACTATTAGGAGCAAACGAAGCTGCTCCTTCTGCTGAATCGTATGATCCAATGGGTAACATAACTTCTAATATTCCAGAATTTACCAGCAATGGTCCTATGGATATTAAGCAACAAGCACAACTTGAAATAATGAGAGAACAAAATCCTGTAGCTGCTTATGGTTCTCAGTTTTTTGGTTCTATTGCAGACCCAGTTAACTTACTTCCTATTGGTCGTATTAATTCTATTGCTCAAGGTGCTAAAAACCTAGGAATTGCTGGTGGTATCAGTGGTTTATTAGAGCCTATTTATGGCTCAGATTCTAGACTAGCTAATACAGCCGTAGGAATAGGTCTAGGAGGAGTCTTAGGAGGCGGTATAGGGGGTATAGCACAGAAGTTTGGAAAGTCTGCTGTAGAGGCTCTAACACCTGCTGCTGAGGAAGCTCAACGTAGGGCTGGTGTTCCATATATCCTAGGTGGTACTGGTAGGGACAACACTGTATTCCCTGATGGTGTAGGAGAAGTAGGTCAAGTAGGGGCTAAGTCTCTACAGGACAACATTGCTCCTTGGATGCAGAACATAGCAGACGCAGAGACACGTACTAAGATTGAAGCAGATATCACTGGTGGTGATTATCGTTCTTTCTTTACTGATACTCCTTTTAGAATGGCTGATTCTCCTTCATTCAGAGTTGAAGAAGCTTTCAGTGCCAACAATCCATTACGTCAGCAGAACTTAGAAGCCTACCTCAAAGCTGGCTACAAAGCTGAAGACCCAGAACAACTACTAACTCGTATCGCAGCAGCTAACAAAGCTGGTATCGGTGCAGAGTTAGACATAAACCCAATCAATATTCCTGCAGATTCTGCTGTCAACTTCTTATTGAATCGTAAGGTTCAAGAGATTGGTGGTCGTGACTTAATGACTGCATACATACCACAACTACAACGTGGTGTGGATATGATTCAAAACATTGATGAACTATTCCTTAATGGTCGTGCTGCAGGTATGACAGATGCAGAGATCGCTGCTGTATTTAAAAAGGACTTTGATGAAGTCAAGCCCCTCCTCTTCTCAGCAATTGGAAACGTATCCAATATTGGTCGTGCTCTACAAGCAGCTAAAGCACAGAAGCGAATTATTGGTTCTACTGAAGAAATTATCAAAGGACTCAGCAAAAATGGTGGACAAGAACTAGGAGATATCTTTGCTCTTAGAGATGCAGTGTCCATGATTAAGAATGCTCCTGGTACTAGCTTTGAAAAGAACGCAGCAATTGCTAGTCTTACTAAAGACATGGTTAAACAACCTAACTGGAAAGATAAGTTTGGTGAGTACGTAGTTAACGCATACATTTCTGGTCTTGCTACTCCAATGGTCAATGCTGCTTCTGGTATTGCTAAGTTAGGACTACTCAGTGCAGAGCGTATCATTCAAGCTGCTACTCCAGGAAGTAAAGTAACTCTTCGTGAAGTTGTTCCTGCATTTAAAGGTATGATGGATGGTGTACTAGAAGGTGCTTACTTTGCTAAAGAAGGTTTCTTACGTGGTAGTCCTCTCGATGCATCAATGCCTGAGATTAAAGGTGCTATTGGTATGCAGACTGGTGCGTCTAAAGTAGAGAAAGTACTAGGTCAAGTAGTCCGTACACCTGGACGTGTTGGTGTAGGTACTGACGAGTTCTTCAAAGCTATCTTCCGTAAGATGGAATACAATGCACAGGCTGCTCGACTAGCTAATACTGGTAAGTATGGCGACTCAGAGACAGTATACAATCTTCTGCGTAATGTAAATACTAAAGCTTCTGACTGGAGAGACAACGTACTTAAAGCTCCTGGCTTAGCTAATATGTCTGATGCAACTCGCATGCAGTTAATTAAAGATGTAGGTGACTTTGCTAAGGCTGCTACATTCCAACAAGACTTAGGTAAGTTTGGTCAGAACGTATTGCGTTTCAGAGCACAACATCCTGAGATGGCATGGGTTGTTCCATTTGTTAAGACCCCTATCAACATTATGAAGGACGCACTGTCTTATACTCCGTTAGGTGTGTTCTCTAAGAACCTTCCTACAGATGTTAAGATTGCTCGTACTGCTATTGGTGTTGGAATAACTACTGCTGTCGCTCAAGCTATTGGTTCTAAGACACTAACAGGTAGCTATCCTAAAGATGCTGATAAGCGTAATGCTATGATTGCTGCAGGATTGCCTGAGTATAGTGTTAAGATTGGTGATACATGGTACTCATATGCTCGTGTTGAACCATTAGCAACTATCATGGGTTCTTCTGCAGATGGTATATCTGCTGTGCATAATTACTTTTCTAAGAATCCTTTGGATCGTAAGATTAAAGATTTAACATTAGATGTTGTTGGTGGTATTACTAAGAACATTGCCTCTAAAACATTCTTAGAAGGTATCTCTGGTGTGTTGCAAGCTATCCATGACCCTGCTCGTTATGGTGGTAGCTTCATCAATAGCTTTGCTGGTCTATTAGTACCGTCATTTGTAGCTGCTCCTGCACGTGCCTCAGATCCTAACATGCGTGTAGTAACTAACTTCGGTGAAGCAGTACAGAATCGTTTACCTAATCTAGGTCAAGACTTTGCTAGAGAAAACCTACCTGCTCAGTCTATGATTTATGGCGGTCAACGTCCTAATCCTTCTTATGGTGCTGCTGCATTTACTGGTATTCAAACCACTCCTGCAATACAGAATGAAATACAAAAAGAAACTGCTCGTGTAAAGCTAGACTATAACTTACCAAGCAAGTCTCTCAAGGGTGTGGAGTTAAGCGGTAATGATCAAGCTAACTATCAAGCCATATCTAGTCAGTATGCTGATCAGATACTAGCTACAATCATTGCAGCCCCTAGCTATCAAGCTGCTCCTGATTCTTTGAAGAAAGTTATCCTTGAAAAAGGATTAGCTAAAGCAAGAGCAACAGCAACTAAGATTATGTTTGGTGCTAAAGTGCAAGACCCTGAATTTAGAGCACAGTTTATACATCATAAGCTGGCTAAAAAAGGTGTAGAAGAGGAGTAATATCATCGACCCAATCACAGCTATCCTAGGTATCGGTAACAAGCTTATCGACCACTTCTTTCCTGATGCTAACCAGGCTGCTGCAGCTAAGCTTAAACTCTTAGAGATGCAACAGAATGGTGACTTACAAGTTATGGCTAGTCAGATGGATATCAATAAGATTGAAGCTCAAAATCCTAGTCTATTTGTCTCAGGATGGAGACCATTTGTTGGGTGGGTGTGTGGTGTAGCCCTAACTTATGCAGCGATTATAGAGCCTGTATCTCGCTTCTTCGCAACTGTTATATTCAAATACAACGGAGCATTCCCTGTAATCGATACACAGTTAACACTACAGATCCTATTAGGATTGCTTGGTTTAGCTGGTATGCGTAGCTGGGAAAAAGAAAAGGGAGTAGCTTCTAAATGAAGATAGAAGTGAACAGAGTTAAACTAGGTGATGACTTTACTGTAGGTAAGTTATCAGTAGATGGTAAGTTTGTTTGCTATACTTTAGAGGATAAGGTAAGAGAAGAGACTGGAGTTCCAGTTGAGCAGTGGAAAGTCATGGGTCAAACAGCTATACCTAAAGGCACTTACTCTGTTACAATCACTATGTCTAATCGTTTTAAGACGAAGCTTCCTCTACTTGATAGTGTTCCTGGTTTTAGCGGAGTTCGTATACATACTGGAAATTCTGCTAAGAATACTGAAGGATGTATTCTAGTAGGCGCAGGATGGGATGGTAATTCAGGGTGGATCAGTAGCTCTGCAGTGGCTTTTGCTCAGTTGCTTCCATTGTTGGAGAACACTACTGATCCGATAAGTCTTACTATTAGTTAGATACTCCAGCTATCCCCTTTAAGGAAGGAAGCCATAAGCCTTACAATACCTAAGTCAAGTATTAAATGACTAGCATCTGATTCTTCTAAGTTGACATACTCTATGCCAACCATAAATCCCATAATAAAATGTAGTTCTAATATCATTGCTGCTCCTTATTAAATTTCACAGCCACCTGCAGTGCAAGCCAAAGTTTGTGCTCCTTCGACATTATCGTCGTACTCCTTGAAGTTCTCCCAATCTACTGTAGTTGGTACTAGTAGATTTAATTTATTATACTGCTCTTCAGTACACTCTTCATAAGGTGCTTGCTTGTATGTTCCACCATCCATTGGCAAGAACGATACACCAGTTACCTCATCAAAGTACTTGAACGTCCAAGCTCCTACATCCATCCATTCATTCTCTAATACAGAGATCGTTACAGAAGGCTTATGCTCACAGTAATGACGCTGATAAATCAACCATAAACGTAAGTGTTCAACAGCAGTTAAGTCTTCACGTAGTAATCCACCTTCTGCCACTGCTACAGGGAAACTAAAGATTGTTGTTGTCTCAGGTTTCATGACACAAGGCTCTGCTACAAACCCTGCTTGAATCATAAACTGTGTTAAAGGGTCTTTGTTGTCAGCTCGAACACGACGAATATAATACTTGCTATGTTGAGGGTGAATACCACTAGCAGTACTACAGAGTTGTGATACCGTTCCTTCTGGTTTAACTGCAGTAACAGCAACAGATTGATTAATACCAATGGCAGCAGCGTAGAAAGCGTTAGTATCGACAGCCAGTTCACGTAGTTTCTCCAATCTCGCAGGTAATCCCTCATCATCAGGGTTATTCAATAAAGTATTATCACAGATACCAGTCATTGATACACCTAACAAAGCTTCTTCTTCTGTGTTCTTCTGCCATATCTTACGCAAGTAAGGAAAGTCTGTTAACGATGCTTGAAAAGTTCCAAGGATTGTAGCAAGACGAATCTTGTTAGCAATGCTATCTTCAGTATCAGTAGAGCGAATGATGCAGCTAGACAGATTACAGAACTGGTAAGGACGTAGAATAATTTCTGAACATGGATTTGTTCCGAAGTCATAACTCGAATCACGTCGTCCATTCTTAGCAGCTTGTTTCTGAGAAGCTTCACGATTAAAGATACCACGTTCTCCAGAATGCGACTCATAGATAGAACTCCACTCTCTCATAAACTGTCCAATAGATGGTGTCTCTAGGTACGAAGCAGAGTTATTTGCTAATGCACGTTGAGCCTGACCATCCCACCAATTACCTGCCTTAGCATGAGCCATCTTGTCGTCTGTTAAGTCTGACAAGCTAATCATTGCTGACCGTCTGACTCCACCCACAACAACAACTTCCCCGATTTTACATAGAATATCATGACACTCAAGGGAAGTGAGACGACGACCTGCTGCTCCTTTAAACTTGGTGACACAAAACCTATAAAGTTCTTCCAAAGGTGCTGGTCCAGAAGCTCGTCCTCCAAATGTTTTAAGTCTAGCTCCTGCAGGTCGAACTCGTGATACGTCGAACTTTGGAATCTCGCCAGCGTATAGAAGAGCCAAGAGTTGTCGAAGTGATTTAGCCCATCCTTCTTTAGAATCCGACACAACAATAGAACTCTTACTATCAAACAACTGCTCAGGGACTTCAGGTAATTTCTTGACATACTGTTGCTCCACAGAGAAACCAACACCAGTACCACAGAGAAGGATATACATCGCTTCGTCAAAGGCTTTAGGGTCATCAATAGGTAAATAAGAACAATTGAATGCAGCTACGTTCTGACGCTCTAACGCAGGACCTGCTGTCATTACTGCTCTCATACTGGGTACTACATCTAATCCTACTACTGCTTTTTCTAGCTCTGCACGTAACTCTTTAGGCATTGTGTAGTTCTGTTTGGTAGATAGGTGCTTCTCCATAAAATCAAAATATCGTGCTACTGTTTCGTTCCAATGTTCTCTGCGTCCTTTATCATCTAGGTAACGGCTGTACCTGGACTTAGCAATAAAGGTATTGTAAGGTGTCATGCTGTATGCTGTCATTCTTCTTCTGTCCAATCTACTTCCTTAAGAAGCCTATTATAATTATTTTCAATGATATCACCGAAGGTTTCAACTAAATCTTCTGAAGCTATGTCGAGTAGCTCCAGAAGAATCACTTCATCTAGACT
>Ga0194035_1001451_pt1 | contig 12525 bp, 15 predicted proteins | sample JunL2320m_MetaG_FD_148680 | JGI IMG/M metagenome (GOLD analysis project Ga0194035, IMG submission 148680) | Anoxic zone freshwater microbial communities from boreal shield lake in IISD Experimental Lakes Area, Ontario, Canada - Jun2016-L239-20m | ecosystem: Environmental > Aquatic > Freshwater >...
ATTCAGGATGATTGGGGCGGCTACCAGCCAAAGGTTGAGGACGGCCCATGGCCCGCTTTTCCGGCTGATCTGACGTCAATCGCGCTCGCGTTGGCTACCCAGGCTTCAGGCTCAGTGATCATCCACGAGAAAATGTTCGAAAATCGCCTTTTCTTTACAGACAAGCTGCAGGCGATGGGCGCCGCGATAACGATTTGCGATCCTCACAGGGCGCTGGTTGTTGGCCCACGGCAGCTTCGGGGAGAGCGCCTCGAGTCTCCGGACATTCGCGCCGGCATGGCAATGTTGATCGCGGCTCTCTGTGCCGATGGAACGACGACAATCGGAAACATCAGGCAGATAGATCGTGGATATGAGCGCATTGACGAGCGTCTGCGGGAGCTTGGCGCCAAGATTGAGCGCGTTTCCGACACGGATGAGAGGTCCTGACATGAAGGATCTATCCAGCTCTCGGCCCACACCGAGTGGCACCCGCGATGTCCTCCCGGACGAAATGACTGAACTCCGGCAGATGACCCGGGCAATGCTCGACCTCGTTCTGGCCGACGGATATGGAGAAGTCCGGACTCCAACCCTCGAATATGAAAGGACCACGGCGTCCACTCTGGGCCCAAAGCCTGCATACCGTCTGATCGACGAGCACGGAGACGGTCTCGTTCTTCGGTCCGACATGACAGTGCCCATTGCACGGATTGCCTCAAGCCGGTTTGCTGATGCAGAGGGGCCACTGCGCTTTTCATACCTTGCGCCAACATGGCGGAGGGTCAAGGCCCACCGTGCGGAGGCAACCGAGGTCTTGCAGTTTGGGGTCGAGCTTGTCGGCGCCGCCGAGCAAGATCCGGCAGTCGAAATCCTTTCGCTTCTTGGCCGTGTTCTGGAGGCAGCTGGCCTCAAGGACTGGCGTATCTCCGTGGGTCACGCAGGCATTTCCAAAGAGCTGCTTGACCTCTTGTCTCTGGATGAGGAGACCACGACCGCCTGTCTGGGCGCCCTTCAGGCTGGAAATCTTGTGAGGCTAAGGGAGCTGCTCCCTTCCCAATCTGTTGAGCTGCTTGGTGTTTCGGCTCAGGAGGCTCTGACGCTGCGCCAGCCAGCCGCCAGCGTTCCGGAGAGCTATGCGGCGGACGGAACGCCTGCCATCTCCAGTCTTCTCGATCTGATCGGGAACCTTCCCAGCGACGTCCAGGCGCGAACAATTGTTGACTTTTCTCTTCGTCCTGAGATGGACTACTACGGAGGGATTGTCTTTGAGGTATATGACCCGGCCATTGGGCGCGCCCTTGGATCGGGCGGACGTTATGACAGTCTGTTTGACATATCCCGGCCAGGAACGGTCGCGATTGGTTTCGGGCTTGATGTTGAACGAGTTCACGAAGCGGTGGCCGGCGAAGAGCGCGGAGAGGGGCTGACAACGTGAGTAAACCACTGACAATTGCCATTCCCCGTGGAGCCCTGATGATCGAGGCACTTGATCGCCTTGAAGCCACAGGGATCGACACATCTGAGGTGCGCTCCAATGACAGGAAGCTTCACTTCCCAGATGTGGGCATAGTCACCGTTCGTCCCACGGATGTTCCAACTTACGTTGACTGCGGTGCTGCCGACCTTGGAATAACGGGGAAGGACGTCCTCGTTGAGCAAGGAGAGATGGACTTCATTGAGCTGGCTGACCTCAACTTTGGGGGATGCACAATGGTTGTTGCGAGCATCGCGGGAACTCCGGACCCCATGGAGATCGCCGCCCATCGTCTTGGTGTGGTCCGAGTGGCAACCAAGTACCCCAAGCAGGCCTCGGCCTGGTTCCAAGCCAAAGGTCAGCAGGTCGAAATCGTTGAGGTGAAGGGGTCAGTGGAGCTTGCTCCGCTGACTGGAATGGCCGATGGGATTGTTGACCTCGTGGCTTCTGGGGCCACCTTGAGGGAGAACGGGCTGGTCGCGAGAGCCGATATTGCAGTCACAACTGCGCGGCTGATCGCCAACCCAGTTTCACACCGTCTGAGAGCCGAAGAGATCGATCTTCTTGCAGCAACGATGCTTGGCGCGTGACATGGGAAGATTGTCGGTATGAGCCGTAAATCGACATTCAGCAGAAAGACAGGCGAGACCGACATCAGTCTGGTCTTGGACCTTGATGGTTCCATTGATGGGACCAGGATCACGGGGATTGGGTTCTTTGACCACATGCTTGATCTTGTCGAGCGGCACGCTGGCATCGGCCTTTCTGTTGCGGCCACAGGAGATCTTGAAACGGGCTCCCACCACACGGTTGAGGATGTGGGGATTTGCTTCGGCAAGGCGCTTGATGAGGCGCTCGGCGAGCGGCTTGGCATAAATCGTTACGGATACTCGGTCATCCCTATGGATGAGGCGCGCGCAGCCTGCGCGATTGATCTCAGCGGTCGTCCTTACTGCGGTGTCGATGTCCCACTCCCGAATGGGGTCACCGGAGGCTTTGAACATGACCTTTTGGAGGAGTTCATGCGCGCTGTTGCCTCAAGCGCCAAGCTGACTCTCCACCTTGAACTTCAGCGAGACGGAGGACCACACCACGTCATGGAGGCTTGTTTCAAGGCATTTGCGCGAGCGCTTCGAGTCGCTGTTGCGGTTGATCCAGAGAGCACGGCGGTTCCAAGCACAAAGGGAACCCTCACGTGATCTGTGCCTGCAGCTCAACCCTCGTTTGCTGATGGATCAGGGATGAGCGGCTCAGTCGCCGTAATTGACTACGGCACTGGGAACCTGACATCCATCTGCCGGGCCTTTGCGCGCGTGGGTGTGGAAGCGAAACGCGTCACCAGTCCAGCTGCAGCGGAGAATGCCAGCCATCTGGTCCTGCCAGGTGTAGGCGCGTTCCCCAAGGCCATTGCACGGCTTGGAGAGCTTGGCTTCGATTCATTCTTGACCGCGCGGGCAGCTGAGGGAACACCACTTCTCGGCGTATGTCTTGGAATGCAGCTGTTGTTTGACGCGTCATCGGAGCTAGGTGGCGCAGCCGGGTTAGGACTGATTTCTGGCCAGGTAACACCCTTGGACTCGCGAGGAGAACGCCTTCCGCACATTGGCTGGTCACCTGTGTCCTGGGAGAGGGCTTCGGACCTCGGCGCCGGGCTTGGCTCAACCACTCCGATGTACCACGTGCACTCGTTTGCAGCCACAGTCGATGACCCCGCAGATCTCCTCGCCACGGCAACCCATGGGAGCGAGTTTGTGACTGCAGTAAACCGCGGGTCGGTATATGGAGTCCAATTCCATCCAGAGAAGAGCTCGGACCTCGGACTGCAGCTCCTGAAGAACTTTGCTGGGATTGCCGCATGAGATTGCTTCCAGCGATTGACCTCATTGGCGGAAATACTGTCCGACTGAGGAAGGGCGACTATGGTCAGGAGATCAGGTACGACGAGGACCCGGCCGCTGCTGCCGCACGGTTCGAAGCGGAGGGGGCTGAGATTCTCCACGTAGTCGACCTCGACGGGGCAAAGGCCGGCAGGCCAGAGCAGTTGGATACGGTTTCGAGGATCTGTGCAGCTGTTGGGATCCCGGTTGAGCTGGGCGGAGGCCTTCGGAATCTTGAAGATCTTCGGTCAGCATCATCTGTCGGGGTGAGTCGTTTAGTCCTCGGAAGTGCTGCGATCAGTAACCCTCAGATCGTGGATGACGCTCTCGCAGAGTTTGGCGAGGGGATCGTCGTGAGTGTGGATGGCCGAGGGGGGTCTGTCGCGGTTGAGGGCTGGACTCAAGGTTCCGGGCAGAGCGTTTCTTCCGTTTTGACGCGCTTGGAGTCTCAAGGAGTGACCCAGCTGGTCTATTCGGCGATTGAGAAGGACGGGACTCTCGAGGGTCCCGGGCTTGAGGAAGCGACTGCCGTCTGCGAGATGACAAGCGGAGAAATTACTTACGCCGGAGGCATCGGATCGCTGGACGATCTGCGTTCACTTGCCGAGCTTGGGCTTCCTAACCTCGCTGGAGTGATAGTTGGTCGAGCACTTCACGAGGATCGGTTTACGATCGCCGAGGCCAATTCGGCTCTCCGGTCGCCGGGTGTGTGATGGCGTGGAAGCGTGTCATTCCGTGTCTTGACGTTGACAATGGTCGGGTCGTCAAAGGCGTCAATTTTGTAGACCTCCGGGATGCGGGTGATCCAGTTGAGCTTGCTGAGCGCTACGACCACAGCGGGGCTGACGAGATCGTCTTCCTTGATGTCACGGCCACCACTGAACGGCGGGACACGGCGGTAGAGCTCGCATCCCGGGTTGCCGAGCGAGTATTTGTTCCGTTCACGATTGGGGGCGGCATCAGAAGTACTGATGATGCACAGGCGGTTCTTGACGCCGGTGCGGACAAGGTTGCAGTGAACAGCGCGGCGGTTGCCCGTCCGGTTCTGATAACCGAGCTCGCGGACCGATTTGGAAGTCAGTCAGTTGTTCTTGCCATTGATGCAAGAAAGAGGACTGACGGGGTCGGATGGGAAGTGTTTACCGCTGGTGGGAGGAATGAGAGCGGGCTTGAGGCAGTCTCCTGGGCTGCTGCCGGAGTTGAGCTGGGAGCTGGAGAGATACTCCTGACGAGCATGGACCGAGACGGCACCCAGCAGGGCTATGACATTGACCTTCTGAAAGAAGTGTGTGCGGCCGTGAGAGTGCCTGTGATCGCATCCGGAGGAGCAGGAAGCCCGGAGGATATGGCTGCTGCCCTTGATGCGGGTGCTGATGCTGCGCTTCTGGCATCTGTTCTGCATGATGGCCACTCAACTGTTGAGGAGATCAAGCTCAGGCTGATTGAGCTTGGTGTGGCCCTCAGGCCAGGTTGAGGTCCTTGACCTAGCGTCTGTGAATGGGTTTGAAGGCGAATGAATCGCCGTAGCCGTCCACGAACATTGTCCTTCCATCTGTAACCGCTGGGTTGAACGCTCCGGTCCCGATCTGAAAGGTCTTCCTCCCGGATCTCGCCTTGAGCGCGATCACGCGCTTGTTGCCCAAGTCCGAGAACCAAACAAGATCCCCGATGACGACGGCCCCGCCAGAGATCTTTCCCCCTGCGTTGTAAGTCCAGTTAGTCGAACCTGTCTCGGCGTTCCACGCGTAGAAGCTGCCGTCATAAGAGCCGGCATAGACGGTCGGTCCAAGTCCCGGAATATTGGCCACGGCTGGTGAGCTGTATATGTAACTTCCCGTCTGACGTGCCCACGCGAGCTGACCTGACGTAGTCATTGAGTAGAGGCGTCCGTCGGTGCTTCCCTCGTAGATCCGTCCCCAAGCGACTGCAGGAGTCGAATAGAACCGGCCACCTTGGCTCGATGACCAAATCTGCTTGCCGGAGCTGAGGGAGACCGCCTGAATGTTTCCGCCGTAATCGCCAAAGTAGAGCCGCCCTCCGGACAGGGCTATTGCTGCCTTGACTGATCCGCCCGCACGATATGTCCAGATTGTGTGGCCGTTTCGCTTGTCAAGAGCAAAGACCGTTCCATCCTCAGTTCCGAAGATCATGCGGTTTCCGACCACTAGCGGCGATGATTCCGCCCGGCTTGGCAGCTGCTTGCTCCAAGTGACCTTGCCACTCCTTGCGTTGAGTGATGTCGCGGCCCCATGGCCGCTTCCAGGTGAGCTCAGCAGGGTTACGACATAGACATGACCATCTCCTGGAAGGGCTGGCGAGGATGCTGCCAGCGAACCTAGATTGTGCCGCCAAATCTGATGTCCAGTTCGCTTGTCAAGCCTTCGCACCGTTGCCCCGTTATCCAAGAGATAGAGGCCAGTCGAGTCCAGCACAGGAGTGAACTCAAGGACCTTCTTCCCACGGAAGCTCCAGAGTCTGCGGTAAGGGGGACCAAGATTTACTTTGGTGCGGAACCATTTGGTCCGTGCTGCATCAAAGCCATAAAAAGGCCAGGCCGCAGTTGTTGGCTTAGCCTTTACTGGCTTGGCTGGTGGAGCTGTGAAGGTCGCTGTTGGGTTGCTTACATCGCCGGGCTCGCGGAGAACGAAAAAGGCTGCGACGGCGCCAGCGGCAAGAATTAGGGCCCCTGCCGCGAGGATTCTGCGCCTACGGAAGTTGGGCGGTCTTTCATTGTCCACTCCGAATGATGCTATCGGTGGTCACAATGGAAGCCATGTTGCAGTCGAATCTCAAAATGGCAGTTGTGGAAGGGATGCGAGCGGACGCCCGCGTGGGCAAGCTCATCTCCGCTCTCGGGGATTCAGCATTGGACTGCCACTTGATTGGTGGGGCCGTCAGGGACCTTGCAATTGGACGAGTCCCGTTGGAGCTCGATGTTGTCGTTGTCGGTGATGCAGTCAGCTTGGCCATGGCCCTGGACTCAAAGCACCTTGAGACCCACGAGCGGTTCCTCACAGCCACATGTCAATTCGAGTGGGGGACGGTTGATTTTGCGTCAGCCCGAGTAGAGGTCTACTCGAATCCAGGAGAGCTTCCCGATGTTTTCCCCGCGAGCTTGGAGGAGGATTTGGGGAGACGAGATTTCACGGTCAACGGATTGACCATCCCGCTCACGGCTACGGAGCTTGGTGAGTGGCCGGCGGTTGAAGGCGGGTGGGCCGACCTTGATGCGGGCCTTATTCGAGTTATTCACGACCAGAGCTTTATTGAGGATCCAACCAGGCTCTGGCGAGCAGCCAGATACTGCGGTCGTCTTGGTATGCGCCTTGAGCCAACCACAGCCCGACTGGCCCACGAAGCGCTCACCGGTGGAGCGCTCGAAACGGTTTCCGCTTCCCGGCTTGGGGCCGAGTTATTCCGGACAACGGCTTCCGATGAGAGGTTGGGAGCTCTGAAGACCGCTCAGGAACTTGGACTCCTCAGCCGTATTGGAGGTGATGCGTTGGACTTCTCGATGCTCGCAGCTGCGGCCGCGATCCTTGGCACTGATGTTGCGCCTCAGATGCTCAGGCTTGGAGCGCTTTGGTGGAAGGAGCCCAGAGCTGCTGAATTTTCAAGGGATCTGGGCCTGGAGTCACAGGTGACCGGTCTCGCTGCTCAATGCGCAATGGGGGAAGTTTTGGAGGGAGCTCTTGCCGCGGCGTCCAGACCATCGGAGATCCGAGTTGCCTGCGCGGGTTGGGTTCCGGAGGCGATTGCCCTAGCGGGAGCAACCTCTGGCTTGGACAAGGCCCGTCTTTGGATCCACGAGCTCAGCAGTATCTCGCTGCCCATAGATGGTGTGGATCTCGCCGGGATAGGCCTTGTTGAGGGACCAATGGTCGGAGTGGCCCTTGAGTCTGCACTTGATCATCTCCTTGACAATGAGGGGGCCTCTCACCAGCAGCTGCTTGAGGTAGCTGCAGCGACTGCGAGGGAGCTCGGATGGCAACAGTGAGAGAGATTCCCGAGGGAGTTCTTGTGGAGATCGGCTCGGCCACTGCCTGCTTCCCAAACCGCAGGTCTCTTCCAGACGGACCCAGCCTTGATATCGCCCTCGACTCTCCCGGCAGGGACGATGCTCTGAGGACGGTTCTGTTGGCCGGGTCGGCCGGAGACCGGCTAGTTATGGGGATGAGGCAGCAGCACGGAAGGGAAGCCCTGATTGTTGATCCATCGAGTGCAACCCCCGATTGTGACGGTCTGATTGCCAACAGCGCAGAGTTCGCGCTTGTGGCGCTCGCCGCAGACTGTGTTCCCATTGCCTTGGCCCAGGGACAGTCGGTTGCAGTTGTTCACGCTGGCTGGAGAGGCTTGGCAGCCGGAGTCATCCAGCGATCACTTGAGGTCTTGGGATTGAACTCCGGGGGTGGGCCTGTATCTGCAGCCGTGGGTCCCTCAGCCAGATCTTGCTGCTACGAAGTTTCCCCCGAGGTGGTTGATGCAGTTGGGCCAGATGTGTCGGTCGAGGGACGCATGCTTGACACTGGGAAAACAGCGGCCTCCGTCCTTTCTGCAGCCGGGGTGCTTGACTTGACAGTGCTGGAGGCCTGCACGATCTGCGGGAGTCCTGAGCGTTACTTTTCATACAGAATAGAAGGCAGCAATGCCGGAAGACAGGGTGTGGTTGCATGGTTGAACAGGTAAGCGAGATTGACCCAGAGCGAGTGCGTGCCAATCTCTCAGAGATCAAGGAGAGGATCGCGGCCGCCGACCCGTCCGGACATGGAGGGGCGGGGATTGAGATTGTCGCGGCCACCAAGTATGTACCGGTTGAACTGATGGGGACTCTGGCTGAGGGCGGTGTGACCGTGGCTGGTGAAAATCGCATTCAGGACCTCACAGCCAAACAGGACATGTGGGGCGACATGTTCACGTGGGATTTCATCGGTGAGCTCCAAAGCAGAAAGGCTCCAAGCCTCGTCGGGAAAGTTAGACTGATCCAGTCACTGGCGACCGAGAGCGCCCTGCTTAAGCTTGAACGCGCCGAGGCGGTCCAGCAGAAGGTCTTGGTCCAGGTAAACCTGGCTCAGGAGGAATCCAAGAGCGGTATCGCGGTCGAGGACCTGGCGAGATATTTGGATTCGGAAGGCTGTGATGTTGTCGGGCTGATGACGATGCCGCCATTCACCGCCGACGCTGAAGAAAGCCGTCCATGGTTTGCGAAGCTTCGAGATCTGGCTGACAAGAATGGTCTTGAAATAGTGTCCATGGGAACAAGCCAGGACTATGAGGTCGCGGTGTCAGAAGGAGCTACACACGTGAGAATTGGGGCGAGCCTCTGCCGCTGAGACTGCGGTTTGGACTGATCCGCCCCGCGAGGTGACATGCTGGTCATGCAGGATCCAAGGTTCTCACGAAGAAAGACAACGGATGGCCCTTAAAGACACCTTTCATAAAACGCTCGTCTACTTCGGACTCGCAGAGGAACACGATGTTGATTCGTGGGACTCCGACGACTCCCCCCGCTCATCTCGGCAGGAGGACAGAGAGCCCAGAGGCTCGGTTTCTAGGTTCCCTCAGCGTGGAAGAAGACATGAAATGGATGACATCTTCGGAGATGACGACGCCGGTGACAGACGCCCGACCTTGCGGCCTGTTGAAAGCCGTAGGTCTGATCAGCGCGTTCACTTTGTTGCGCCCAAGAGCTTCAATGACGTTCAGGACATGGGAGACCGTTTCAGAGACGCGGTTCCCGTGATCATCAACCTTCAGGCGGCCGATCCAGAGCTGTCGATGAGAGTCATTGATTTCGCTAGTGGACTGACCTATGGACTTGGCGGAGGAATGAAGCAGATCGCCGACAAGGTCTTCGTTGTGACACCGAAGAATGTTGAGTTCTCGGCAGAGCAGAAGGCGGAGATGATCGAAAAGGGATTCTTCAACCAGACGTGATCGCCATTCTGTCAACCGGCCGCTGGAACTCAAGATGAAGATTGGCCTCATTGGCGCCGGCAGTATGGCCACAGCCTTGGCCCGGGGATGGCAGTCGCCAGTTGTCGTCTCAGATCCCAACGAAGCTCGCGCATCAGACTTGGTTGCCGAGGTTGGCGGGACGGTCGCGGCGAACAATGTTGAGGTGGCTGAAAGCGTCGATGTTGTTGTTCTGTGCCACAAACCAGCACAGCTGGCCGAGGTAGCGCAAGAGATTGACGGTGTGGCAAAGTCGGTTGTTTCCATACTCGGCTCCGTGACAGTCCAGGAGATAAGGGCTGCTTACACGCTCTCGCCTGCATATCGGGTGCTTCCCAACCTCCCGGTCGAGCTTCGGAAGGGCGTCCTCTGCTGGCCGTTGACCAACGGAGACGAAGGGAACGCGATTAGGGACCACTTCGCAGGGCTGGGACGACTTATTGAGCTGGATGAGGCGATTATTGAACAGGCGATGGCGCTGTCAAGCAATGCGCCTGGCTTCCTTGCCTTTGTGGTCGAGGCCTTTGTTGAGGCCGGAGTGGCCTACGGCCTTTCGCCAGAACTGGCAACTGAGCTTGTAACCGCCACGATGGTTGGGACTTCGGCTCTGTTGGACGCTCGCGATGGGGACGCTGGACGGCTCCGACGGGAAGTCTGTTCTCCTGGTGGGTCCACTGAGCGAGGTGTTGCCGCGCTGGAAGCGGCAGGGCTCCGTCAGGCGTTTCTCGATGCAGTAGAAGCAGTTGTTGCGCCAAAATGACCCTCGTGGCAGCCACAGTACGGATCGAGATTGCTGGCTATTTGTCCGCACTTCTTCTGGTTTACAGCGTTCTGATCATTGGCTGGGTAGTGCAGTCATGGGTGCTCGCCAGTGGGATCAGCGTTGGCCGGTTCGCGCCTGTATTTCACTTCCTTGATTCAGTGGTGGGTCCCTTCATGAACCTCTTTAGGAAGTACATCCCGCCACTCGGTCCTGTTGACATTTCGCCACTCGTTGCTCTGCTTGTAGTTCAGATAGGCGGCGGGTTGGTTGTCTCTCTGGTCCACGGCTGACGGTGTCGGCCGGCCGCTCCGCCCTAGTCCGAGCCGGGGCCACAGCTCTTCTCGTCTTTGTCCTTGACCAGCTCTCCAAGTCGTGGGTTCGAGGCAATGTGGTCGTAGGCGAGCGCCGCGACATTCTCGGTCCACTTGACCTCGTCAATGTAAGAAACAAGGGTGTTGCCTTTGGTGCACTTACCGGAGCGGGGTGGATTGTTCCCGCGCTGACGGTGGTGGCCCTGCTTGGGGTCTCGGTCTGGTTTGGCCGGAGGCCCACGGCCGTCTGGGCATGGCTCCCGGCGGGACTCGTCGTAGGCGGCGCCCTGGGGAACCTTTGCGACCGGCTCACCCACGGACAAGTGACCGACTTCATCAAGGTTCCTTATTGGCCGGCCTTCAATGTTGCCGACATTGCTATTACCTGTGGTGTGATTCTCTTGATTCTCGTCGCGGAATTTGATGGCAGACATCCAAAATCTCCTAGTTCCTGAACTGCCCCAGCCGATAAGGCTTGACGCTTGGCTTGCGGCCGAGCTCGGTTCGCGCACGGCCGCGGCACGGGCGGTTAAGGAAGGACGCGTTTTGGTCGGCAATGAAAAACGAGCCAAGTCCTTCCTCCTTCATGGGTCTGAATCGGTTCAGCTGACTGAGCTCGAGGTACAGGCAGTGCCAGAACCGTCTGAGCAAACCGTGATTCCAGTGGTGTTCCAAGATGACCACTTGATGGTTGTGGAGAAGCCTGCAGGAATGGTCGTCCATCCCGCCCCGGGGCATGCGACTGGGACGCTGGCCCAACTGCTAGCCGGATCTCTCTCTGGAGGTGAGGAGGGGCGAGCGGGCATTGTGCATCGGCTGGATCAGGACACGACTGGTCTGCTGATCGTGGCTCGAACTGAAGATGCCCATCGCCAACTCAGGCAGATGCTTGAAAAGCGTGAGGTGAAGCGGATCTACACCGCCCTAGTTGATGGGGCACCTCCCACAAGGGACGGAACCATTACGGCTCCCATCGGCAGGGACAGAAGGGTGCGGACAAGGATGTCAACGACTACTGACACTCCACGTGATGCAACGACCCACTTCACTCTTGACACTGCATTTGCTCACTCAACCCTCTTAACGGTTCAGCTCGAAACCGGGCGCACACATCAGATCCGCGTCCACCTCAAGACGATAGGACTCCCCGTTATAGGGGATCCTGAGTATGGGATCAGAGGGGGTCTTGGGCTGTCGCGCCAGTTCCTGCACGCGGCTCAGCTGGAGTTCACTCATCCCGTCACCGGGGATGAGCTTTCCTTCACATCTGATCTTCCGGCGGACTTAGATGCCGCCCTGGTTCGGGCCCGGGCCGGCGAGCAGGCTGTTCCCGGCTGACCTTGGGGCCATAAAACCCCTAAACTCAATAATTCAATGCAACTCGACCCTCCCGGGGAATCGACTGCGACCCTTCCCGAGCGTTAGCCCGGGACGCAGATACGGACCGGGTGGCTACAAAAACTAATACGCAAGGGAGATTTATCAACATGGCCGCCAATGGCATCCGCGAGCTGCTCGAAGCTGGAGTTCACTTCGGGCATCAGACACGTCGCTGGGATCCTCGTATGCGCCGCTACATTCACGGCGAAGCGCAGGGCATCTACATCATCGATCTTCTGCAGACAGAAGTGCTGCTCGAGAAGGCAAAATCCTTTGCTCAGGAGACCGCGCGTCGAGGCGGAGTTGTCCTCTTTGTCGGAACCAAGAAGCAAGCGCGTGATGCTGTAAAGAACGCAGCTGATGCATGCGATATGCCGTATGTAAACCATCGTTGGCTTGGTGGACTTCTTACGAACTTCCAGACAATTTCCCGTCGGATCAAGCGTCTTCACGACCTTGAGCGCTACGCAGCCGAAGGACAACTTGCGCTGCTTCCTACCAAGGAGCGCATGTCTGCTGAGGCTGATCTTGTGAAACTTCGAGCCAACCTTGGCGGAGTTCGCAACATGACCCGCACTCCGGATGCGGTTGTCGTCTTTGACGTGAACACTGAAGTGATCGCCGTTGCCGAGTCAAATCGCCTGAGAATTCCTGTGATTGGTCTTGTGGACACAAACTGCGATCCAACGAACATTGACTTTGTAATCCCAGGCAATGACGATGCCATGCGTTCCTGCGAGCTGATAGCAAACGCGATCAGCAGCGTCGTTGCTGACGCTCAGGGCC
>Ga0194035_1001452_pt1 | contig 12524 bp, 13 predicted proteins | sample JunL2320m_MetaG_FD_148680 | JGI IMG/M metagenome (GOLD analysis project Ga0194035, IMG submission 148680) | Anoxic zone freshwater microbial communities from boreal shield lake in IISD Experimental Lakes Area, Ontario, Canada - Jun2016-L239-20m | ecosystem: Environmental > Aquatic > Freshwater >...
GTCGAGTTCGACCCGGCGGACGGGTTTTTGCGGCTGCAGGTACTCCCGGGTGCCCCTGCGGACTTTCCTGAACTACTGGCAAAGGCCACAGTCGAAGCAGGTTGAACCGCCAGATCAGCGTACGAGAAGAAGGCCCCGCGAGGCCACCCCAGCCACTCATCGCCGTATTCGAGCACCTCCAACGGTGGTCTGCTGCGGTCGATTGGAGCACGTACGAGGGTGCTGGCAAGACTCTCATCGAGTGCAATGCCTATCTCGACTCAGGAACAGCAGCCTCACGAGGACAACGCCTCCTCTTTCCATCCTGAGCTACAGCGTGGCGCGTGATCGGCCAACGGACCAGTCAGAAGAGCCATGGAGGGTCACCGCCAATACCAGCGCCACCGGTCTGACGAACAGGAGGATCCAGGACAGACGGTCTGGATGGGTGGACACCGTGGGAGTAGCTGGGATGTTGCACAGCCCCGGAGTCAGCCCCCGTCGAGCGGGGTGACGGTTCCCGGTCGAGCCAGCCGCTTGAGACGTCAACCAGATGAACTCAGCCGAAACATGGGGTGCGCGTCACTGCAGCACGGTGATCCCGCCCCCGGTGCAGTCCACGGCCGCCGAAAGGGCGACGCATACTGCCTTCATGGTGGCCGGCTGGGCTCGTCCGATTCGCTTGTGGAATCGATCACGTGAGAGAAGCTGCACGTTGTCGAGGTTCGCTACTGATGGGAGTCGCATTCCGTCCTCACGCCCGAGGGTCACCTCAGTGGACAGGCCCCGGATGGTCGAGGTGACTGGAGCGACGATCACTGAATGGAGCAGCCGCCCCAACGGGTCTCGCGTCAGGACGATGACAGGACGGATCTTGTCGAGCTCCGCGAGCCACACCTCGCCGCGACGCACGGCGGCGGCGGCGGCGGTCACGAGAGGTCGTCGGCGTACAGGGCGTCCCAGTCGGTGTCGTCACCGAGGGTGCCGGCATCACCGAACGAAGCCAGGGCCACCTCGTCCGACGTCGGCGGCACGGATCGGTAGGCAGCTATATCCGCTTGCAACTGCTCGGCATGAATGAGCCGGTCCAACGCCACGTCGATCGCCTCCGAGGTGGATCCGACACCGAGTAGCGCCCGAGCGGCAGACGCCTTGTCGCGGTCCAGTGTGATGGTTGCCTTCTGTCGTGCCATACCTTTGATACTACCAATCTTACGTATCAGACATGGCGGGTTCAACCGGTCAGCGCAATGAACCCACCCACCTCACCCGATCGCCTCATGACCTGACCTGGAGCCTGACCTGGAGCCTCGCGTATTCGATCGGGGCAGGTGCACGAACGGCGCGCTTCCACCAGATAGGTGGCCGTTCATCGATGGCCGTTCAGTGGTCAGATGGCGACTACGTGGACAAGATCGCTGAGCCCAGCGAAGTCATCAGGATTTCGGGTGTAGAGCACAAGGCCGTTGGCGTGCGCAGTGGCGGCAATAAGTAGATCGGCTACGCGCTGTCGAGGTGACCGCCCTGCCTCGGCCACGGCGGCCACGATCTGTCCGTAGCTGCGAGCTGCCGTGGCATCGAAGGGGAGCGGCTCAAAGGTCGCCTCTACCTGCTGGAGACGAGCTTGGCGGCGTGCGCCCTCGGAACTCGAAGTGGCCAGGTGTGGCCCCGCGGCCAACTCAGCCAGGGTGATCGCACATACGGCGACCTCTTCAGGAAGGGCAGCGGCTACCGCCGGGTCGTCCCAGTCAAGGACAACCGAGGTGTCGAGTAGGCCCGCTGACACCTACAGGCTCTGATCTACAACTCGATCGAGATCTGCCCTGAACCGTTCGCGGTCGATCCGTGGACCGGCGGCGGCCAGCAGTAGGAGCTCAGACGCAGGGACGAACGTCCGGCGGGTCTGCTGGATCGGGCGTAGTTCCGCCACAGGCACGCCATTGCGGGTGACGACGAAACTCTCCCCACTGACCACCGCCTCGATCACCTTGGCATTGTCGTTCCGGAGCTGGCGCTGGGCGATGGTCTTGGCCATCAGCCCACCGTAGCCAATATTGCTACGGAAGGCTACGGTCAGCCGTTACCTTGCTGCTGGTCAACGCCAGAAGTGTGGATTATCGGACCGGGTCTCGACCACGCGCCGCGATGGCGATCCCAAAGCAGACAGACCCCGCACGATGCCACGGCCACCGCGCCGCACAGCACCAACGGGGCCCGAGGCCCGGCGCTGTTGGCTGCCCATGTCATCAGCGGGGACCCGATGGGGTACGAACCCCAGAGCACAACGAACCAGAACGACATCACTCTGCCGCGCATCTCGGGGCGGCTCGACAACTGCAGAAGGTCTGCGCTCATCGAGACGAACCAGAAGGTCAGCACCCCCACGATCACGCTCACTCCGGCAGCCTCGACCAGGGTCGGGCAGGCGGACATCGCGAGGACCGATATGCCGAACAGCAAGCCGATCCACCCCAGTCGCTTCAGGTCAGGATCAGACCCACGGGCGGCCAGCAGGCTGCCGAAGCCACCACCGAACCCCCAACAGGCGAACAGGAACGCGAAACCGGCTGGACCCACCCCGAAGGCCCCTTTGCCTAGGACGGCCATAGTGATCGTGAAGTTGAAGCAGAAGATCCCCATGACTACGAGCAGGATCAGCGTGATCTTCAGGTTGTGGGTCTCCCATACATGGCTGAGCGCAGCACGGACCTGGCCTTGCTGGCGTGGGATATGGGCCACCGGGTACATCTCTCTTGGCCGGATGGCGGCCAGGCATACCAACGACACCACGAACGTGGCGGCGTTCACCAAGAAGCACACACCGAAGCCCAGTGTGGTCAAGAGGATGCCAGCGACGACCGGACCGATGACCCGAGCGATGCTGACCAACGACACGGTCAGGCCGACGGCTCGGGTGAGGAGATCCTCGCCGACGATCTCGCCCAGGATGCTCTGTCCTGCCGGCTGGTTGACGAGGTTGGCGAAGCCGAGCAGTAGGGCCAGCAGGTAGATCTGCCACAGATGCACAGAGTCGGTGAGCACCAGGACTGCCAGGATCAGCGCCAGCGCACCACCGAGGGCGTCGGTGGCGAACAGCAGCCGCCTACGATCGAACCGGTCGGAAAACACGCCGCCCCACGCACCAAAGAAGAGCATGGGCAAGTACTGGAAGGCCACGACCAGCCCGAGAGCTGTGTAGTCGTGGCTGATGTGCAGTACCAGCCACGCCTGAGCGATGTCCTGCATGTACGAACCGCTGGTCGAGGTTCCTTGGGAGATGAAGAGGAGCCGGAAGTTCCTGATCCTCAGGGCCTCGATCACGGCTGGTCCACCGAGCATCCCCGACCAGGGAGCATCACTTGCGCCCACATCCTCGGGTGCTGAATCATCAGGGGACGATACCGCTTCAGGATGAAGGCGACGTTGCTGCACGCTCGGTATGCACGACCGACGAGCCCGGGATCCGATCGCCAGGGCTTGGATGAGAATCACCTTCACGGCGGCAGCAACGCAGGACTACTGGGCTTCATGCCCACACCCGAGTGCTGGCTGGCGACGTCCTCCCTGACAAGAAGGGCGAACCGACCACGGCATTCCGGAGGCCCTTTCGACTGATGCGTGCTCAGCCCACAGAGTGATGACAGCGCCCCAGCGAACATCACCGGGGTCGCGCGTTGTGACCATCGAAAACGCACACCCTCGCCCACCATGATGTGGTCACGGTGAGCAGGAGTTCAGCCAAGAAACTGTGGAAACGAGCAGACCTGATGGACTACCAATCAACCGATCCCGGGACCGGGACAGCCCTCGGGTCAAGCAGACCTTCCGGCCTGAGGGGGTCTCACGATGACTGACCGCCTCCTCTCCCGAACCTCCCGACTGGCAGCCGCCGCCGTCTTGATCGTGGTCGTGATGACGACAGTCGTGGTCGGCGTGGGAACGTCGTCGTCGGCTGCACCGGCAGGTCGGGCCCCGGTTACTTGTGTCACCGTCGCCAACGGTCTCTACTTGGGCACGTACCAGCAGACGAGTCCTGGGGCGTGGGCCGGTAGTCAGTTCACCGGGTTCTACGGTGCCACCACGTTCGACGTGACGGTGACCGGCACCACCATCAGCGGCACGACCGACTGGGTGTCCGGGCGCTCTCCGCTCGCCGTCGGAGTTCCGTTCACGGGAACCATCTCGTGCAACACGGTGGACATGATGGTGGGCGACATTGCCCATGTCACCGGGCAGATTCTGCCGGACTCTTCGTTCGTCTTGACCTGGGTCCATTCACCTGTCCCCTACGGAACGATGGTGGCCGCCCCGATACTTTCGTCGGTCAGCACCCAGTCAGACACGTCGGTCACCACCGGATCCGGAGTATCGCCTTCCAACCCGATCCAGGTGTCGGTGGCCAGTCCCAACCCCGGCACCCTGTCGATCTCGACGGCGGTGGCCCAAGCAGCCACACTGCCCGGCCAGAACCTCGTCGCCCCCCTCGTCGGCATCGAGGCGCCCCGGGCCACAGTCGATGCCCCGTTGACCATCACCATGACGCTCGACCAGTCGCTGCTCGCCGGCCAGCCGCCGTCATCGTTCTTCGTTTCCGAAGGTGGCCGCCAGGCCGCGCAGTGGTGTCCACCGGGAGGCGCGCCCCTAGACGTCACCGCTGATCCGTGCGAAGTCGATCCGCCGGTCGTTGATCCCACCACGGGCGCGGTGACCTTTACCGTGCTGTCCAGCCAAGCCAGCGTCTGGGGCGTCGGGCACGCCTGCAACCTGGCCATCGAAAACTTTGGTCTGCCGCCAGCCACCGTGGGCAAGCCGTACTCTGCGGCCATCAGCGGCTGCGGCGGCACCCCTCCCTATGCGTTCTCCACCGCCTCGTCGTTGCCCAGCGGGCTGACCCTGAGCAGCGACGGGCTGATCTCCGGCACTCCGACGACAGCGGGCACGAGCCGGATCAAGGTGCTCCTGCAGGACAGCCTCGGAGTGTCGCTCCCGAAGCTCAAGGGACATCACGTCAAGCGGTCCTACCCACTCAAGGTGAGGTAACGACCGATGCGTGGGCCCCGATTCCGCCCAGTTGCAACTACTACAGGTTCCGATATAGTGAGCCCATGGCCACCATCCGAGGATCATCAGACCGGAGCGTGCTGGTGCTGACCAGTCTGTCCTCTGGTCCCAAGCACGGGTACGCCCTCATCAAAGACATCGAGTCCTTCGCCGGGGTAACGCTCGGACCCGGAAGCCTCTACGGGGCCATCGCCAAACTCGAGCAGGCGGGCCTGGTCGAGCCACTGGCCGGCGAGGGAAGGCGCAAGCCCTACCGAATTACCGCTCAAGGATCCGCAGATCTTCGGGCACAGCTCGAGCAGTCGCAGTTGATCTCCAAGGTGGGGCTTGGACGGTTGGCGGGAGCACCAGGATGACCATGAAGGCAGTAGTCAGATTCGTACTCGCCCTTGCGCCGCCGTGGTGGAGGCATCGCTACGGGCCAGAAACGGCCGAACTGACCGAAGAGCTCCTCGAGGAACCAGGAGCACACCGGTTGCGCCTCTTGGCCAGCCTGCTGGCTGGCTCCATGCTGGCCTGGCTCCAGGTCCGACGCTTCGGCGACTACTTGCGTCCATTGAGCAGCCCCAACCAGTGGGGGGCCATCCCCGAGGGCTCCCATCGCGACATCTTCGGCAACAGAGGTCTGTGGCCGCGGAGTGAAGCAGCCCTAGAGCCAGGTGAGTCGTTGCTGGGGGTCATCGACGGTGTGGTCGGCAATCGCTCTGTGGCCAACCTGCCCATGATGGGTGTCTGTTTCACCCTGGCTGCCTTGGTGATGCCGCTGCTGTTCCACGGTCACGTGGTCTTGTGGTCGCTCGGCGAAGGCGTGCTGCTCTTGGCCGTCGGGCTGGTGCTGCGGCCACTGACCACGAGCTACAACATATCGCTCGCCGTTACCAGCAGCGGCGTCGTCCTCTTCCACCGTGGCTACACCGGGCGCACCGGCAAGATGATCGGGCGGATGCCGGCCAACGAGCCCGAGTTGCTCAAGGTCGGAGCCATGGCCCGAAAGATCCGCCTGGGTGACCGGACCCTGTGGATGACCGGGAAGTCCGACCCGATGCTGCACTGGATGTCGGCGACCTGGCGGGCGGCCAACCCGCAGTAGGCGGTCCACCCACCGAACCAGAGGGTCAGCACCCGATGATCACGCGTACTCCATCTGCCACCATCTACGTCGGGGTTGCGGCCAGCACGACACCGACACGCCAAACAGGAAGCCGAGCCACCACCACCGATACAGATCAGGGGTGGATCTGCGAGCGGCCAGAAGTCTGCCCACGCCATCCGGGATTGGCAGTTACACCCTGAGAACCCGCAATGCTGGATGGGCGTTCGACATCTGGTCGTAGTCGTCATCTTGGGTCACCACCGGCAACCCGAGATCTATGGCGGTGGCGGCGATCAGAGCATCAGCCAGTTTGACGGTCCGCTGGATTCCGGCATCTCGGCAGTCCCACATGAGACGAGCCCAGGCAGCCATGGCCGACTCACCGAGCGGGACAGGGTCCACCGAGCGGGCGAACGCCAGTGTGTCGGCTCGTCGGGCCCGCGACGTCGAGTCTGTGGCGCTCAGCACGCCGAGTTCCAATTCACTGATCGTTATCACCGACACCGTCACCCGGTCGGGCAACTCACCGAGCGGCTGGCTCACTTCGCGGGCGATGAACACTGAAGTATCAAGCAGGCCGACAGGATGCATCACAGTTCTTCCAAGGTCTGTCCGGCAAGTCGGTCGAGGTCGTCGCTCAATGCTGAATCAGCTGATCGTTCAGCCAGCCCTCGGCGTATGAAATCACCCGGCACCCAACGGGAACGTTGCACGTGAGGGACGATGTCGGCGACGGCCTCGCCGTGCACGGTAAGGACTACCCGCTCGCCTGCTCGGACGGCGTCAATGACTTGGCTGGTCCGGTTGCGGAGGTCTCTCACGCCGATCTCCATGTGCGACACTGTAGCACATAGAGGGCCTGAACTGGCGGATCTTGTATCCGCCTCACACGTGGCGGACGAGATCCATCAACGAACTGTCGTCCGCCATTACCGTGCTCCCTCTTCGGTTTCGATCTTCAGGCAGTCAGCCCACACGGCACCGTAGACATGGGCCCGGTCGTAGCCTTGCCGAGCCGACACGACACTCTTGAAGTTGCTGTAGTCGATGGCCTCGGCAATCCGCATCATGCACAGGGCCAGATCAGCACGCGTGGTGTAGGCCCGCACCGGGTAGTCCCGACCCGGGATCCGCACGGAGTCGCCCAGTTCGGGGAAGTGCTTCTCCCTCAGTCGATCCAGGTCGGCCCCGCTCCTGGCCCTGACCTGGAGCTCGTGGCCGAACTCCTCGGCCGTGACCACGCTGTAAAACCCCTCTGGGGTGAACAACCACATCCGCATACCGCCTTTCGTTCCTGCCTGATCTAACTGAACCGAACGTATCTGGCTGGTGTGACGGCGCTCCGATGCGACGGTCAGTTGACTCCCGGTACGCGCCTCGACCGGGTGACACCGCGCCAGAAGCAACAGAACACATCGAAGTACGCGCCCCCGGTCTCTCCGCCTCGAGGATTGCAACCGTCTGGGCTGAATACACCCTTCAGTTGTTCGCGGCCGCGCCGAAAGAGGGGGAACAACACCGAGATCAATCGAAGGGGCAGCTTCAGATGATCGCTTCACGACCTAATTCCCAATTGTCTGGACGCCCAGTGGCGTCATCGACCGAATGGCGAGATCCTGGCGGCCGGCGTGCGGCGCATGGATCGCCACTCCACACTGATCGAGCATCGAGGTCCACCGTCGGTGGCCTCGTGGTCGGTGGCCTCCGCACCGATGCCGTGGTCACCATTCGAGTCAGCCAGGTATCGCCATGAAGCGCTCCACGTCAGCCGCCATCGGCTCGCTGTTCGCTTCCCTACTGGCCATCAGCGGCCTCGGCCTGGCCGCAACAGCCCCGTCCAGCGCTATGGCCGCCGCCCAGACACAGGCAGCCGGTTACTCCTCGTCCCACAGCGGGTCCGACGGCACCAAGGCGAGCCTCACCGGATCCAAGTGGTCGACCAGAAGGACCGTGCCGAGTGCCCCGACCTCGGTCACGGCCACCTCGAATGCCAACGCCTCGTCTGTGGTGTCGTGGAAGGCGCGGTCCTCCAACGGCGGCTCCACCATCACCGGCTACACGGCGACCTCATCCCCTGGCGCCTTCAAGTGCACCACCAGCGGCACCACCTCGTGCACGGTCAAGAGCCTGACCAACGGCACCGCCTATACGTTCACGGTGACCGCCACCAACTCCGTGGGCACCGGCCCAGCATCGACCCCTTCGGCTCCGGCCACCCCGGCATTTCCTGTGGCCTCTGTTACCGTGCCCGGCGCCCCGACCGGGGTGACGGCTACCTCGGGTGCCGATGCCTCCTCCGTCGTGTCGTGGACACCTCCGGCCTCTGACGGCGGTGCGGCCATCAACAACTACACCGTGACCTCGTCACCGGGTGCCTTTACGTGCGCCACCAGTGCGACCTCGTGCACGGTGGTCGGACTGACCAACGGCTCTGCCTATACGTTCACGGTGACGGCCTCCAACTTCATCGGCACAGGGTCACCGTCGTCTGCCTCGGCCCCGGCCACACCAGCAGCGCCCGTCGCCCCGGCCACCGTGCCCGGCACCCCCACCGGGGTCACCGCTACCTCGAATGCTGATGCGTCGTCGTTCGTGTCCTGGACGGCTCCGACCACAGACGGCGGATCGGCCATCACCGGCTACACGGTGACCTCGGCACCGGGTGGCATCACGTGTGTGACGGTCGCCACCTCATGCACCGTGACCGGCCTGACCAACGGCACCACGTACACCTTCACGGTGACAGCTACCAACGCCATCGGCACCAGCCTGGCGTCCGCCGCCTCGGGCCCGGCTACCCCGGTTACCCCGGCTACGGCTCCCAGTGCCCCGACTGCGGTCACGTCCACCTCGAACGCCAACGCCTCCTCGGTGGTGTCGTGGACGGCCCCTGCCTCCAATGGCGGCTGGTCCATCACCGGCTACACGGTGACCTCTACACCTGGTGGCATTACGTGTGCCACGGGTGCCATCACCTCGTGCCCGGTCACAGGGCTTACCAACGGCACCGCCTATACGTTCACAGTGACGGCCACCAACGCCATCGGCACCAGCCTGGCATCTAGCCCATCGGCCCCGGCCACCCCGGCCACTGCGCCCAATGCTCCGACCGGGGTATCCGCTACGTCGGGGGCCAACGCCTCCTCCGTCGTGTCGTGGACGGCTCCTTCGTCTAACGGCGGCGCCACCATCACCAGCTACACGGCGACCTCGTCGCCTAGCGGCATCACCTGCTCGGCCACCAGCGCCACCTCGTGCACGGTGGTCGGCCTGACCAACGGCACCGCCTATACGTTCACAGTGACAGCCACTAATGCTGCGGGCAGCAGTGCGGCCTCGACTCCCTCGGCACCAGCCACCCCGACGACCGTGCCCGGCATGCCGACGGCAGTCAGCGCCACCTCAGGTGCCAACGCCTCCTCGGTGGTGTCGTGGACGGCTCCGTCCTCCAATGGGGGCTCTGCCATCACCAGCTACACGGTGGCCTCGTTGCCAGGCGGCAACACGTGCACCACGACCACGGCTACCTCGTGCACCGTGGTCGGCCTGACCAACGGCACCGCCTATACCTTCACCGCCAGAGCCACCAGTGCCGTGGGCACCGGACCGGCATCAGCGGCATCGGCTCCGGCCACGCCACTGGCTCCGCCCACTGTGCCCGGCGCCCCGACCGGGGTGTCCGCCACCTCAGGTGCCAACGCTTCCTCGGTGGTGACGTGGACGGCACCATTGTCGAACGGCGGATCAGTCATCACGGGCTACACGGTGACCTCATTGCCAGGCGGATACACGTGCACCACAACCCCGGCTACTTCGTGCACGGTGGTCGGCCTGACCAACGGCACCGCCTATACGTTCACGGTGACCGCCACCAATGCCGTGGGCACCAGCCTGGCTTCCGGCACATCAGCTCCCGCCACTCCATCGGCTCCCACCACGGCAGCCACCGCACCTGGTGCACCTACCGGGGTGGGGGCCACGTCGTATGCCAACTCCTCGTCGTCGGTGTCGTGGACCGCTCCGGCATCCAACGGTGGGGCGGCCATCACCAACTACACGGTGAAGGCATCTCCCTACGCTCCGATCCGGGCTGGCTTCTACTACCCGTGGTTCCCCGAAACCTGGGGACCGATCGCTACGCCGGATACCCAGTACCACCCGACGGCGGGCTTCTATAACTCGGACACCACCGCCGTCATCACCCGGCACATCCAAGAGATGACGTATGCCGGACTCGATGCCGCCATCGCCTCATGGTGGGGTCAAGGCCAGCACAGCGAGAGCACCCGGATCCCGGCCCTGCTCAACAACGCCGCCAACAACTCGAACGGCAAGAGCCTGAAGTGGGCCCCGTACTACGAAAAGGAGAGCACTGGCGATCCCACGGTCGCCCAGATCTCGTCCGACCTGAGCTACCTCAAGACCAACTACGCCTCGAACCCCAACTACCTCAAGGTGAGCGGCAAGCCGGTCATCTTCGTCTACACCGACGGGCTCGATGCCTGCCCGATGGCCCAGCGCTGGCACGATGCCAACACCTTCGGCTTCTACCTCGTGCTGAAGGTGTTCAGCGGATACACAGCCTGCGCCACCCAACCCGATGGCTGGCATCAGTACGGTCCGTCCACCGCCGTCGATTCCCAGGGCAAGTACTCCTACGCCATCTCCCCGGGGTTCTGGCTCTACACCGAGGCGACCCCACGCCTCGCCCGTCTCACCGATGCCCAGTGGACCACGAGCGTCACCAACATGGCCGCCTCCAAGGCTCAGTTCCAACTGGTCACCACCTTCAACGAGTGGGGTGAGGGAACCGCCGTCGAGCCGGCGACCGAGTGGGCGTCGGCCAGCGGATATGGCACCTACATCGACATCCTCCACCAGGTGTTGAACAGTGGCGGTGCGACCCCGGTGGACGCATCCACGTGCACCACCAGCACTACCTCGTGCACGGTGCCCGGCTTGGCCAACGGCACCGCCTATACGTTCACGGTGACGGCCACCAACTCAGTGGGCAGCAGCGTGGCCTCGGCCGCATCGGCCCCGGCCACCCCGGCCACCGTGCCCGGATCGGCGACCGGGGTGATCGTCACCTCGAGCACCGCTACCTCGTCGGTGGTGTCGTGGAAGGCACCGGCATCCAACGGCGGAGCGGCCATTACTGGCTACACGGTGACCTCATCACCGGGCGGGAAGACGTGCACCACAAGTACCACCTCGTGCACAGTGACCGGCCTGACCGCTGGCACTACCTACACGTTCTCGGTGACGGCCACCAACGCTGCAGGTACCGGGCCGGTCTCTATCCCGTAGGGGCCAACTCAGTCCCGCACAGCGCAGACCGCCGAAAGTCAGACCTTTAGGGCGAATGTCGTCAAGGCGGCAAGTTGTGCGGCCGTGCCCACGCCGATCAGGACATCGCCGGCGGCCAGACGATCCTCGGGTGCCGGGTTGGGGGTAAAGCTCCCGTCGGGTCGCCTGATGGCCAGGACCAGGCAGCCGGTCTGCTCGTGCACCTTGGTCGACCGCAGCGTCTCCCCTGCGAGGGGCGAGTCAGCCCCGATCAGCACCTCCTCGAGCCGGAACTCGAGGGACCCGTCGTGCATGACCCCGTCGACGAAGTCGACTACATGGGGTTGGGTGACGAAGGCGGCCATCCGGTCGCCCCCAAGGCGCTGGGGGTTCACCACCCGGTCCGCTCCCACCCGCAGCAACTTGGCCTCCGACGAGTTGCTGCGGGCCCGGGCGATGACGTGGATCGACGAGTTGAACGACCGACTGGACACAGTGACGAACAGGTTCGCTTCATCGCTGTCGAGGGCGGCGATCAGCGTGCCGGCCCGTTCGATCCCGGCCTGCAGCAGGGTGTCGTCTTCCGTTACGTCTCCGATCACCGTCGGAAAGCCGATGGAGGCCAGACGGTCCGCATCCTGATCCACCACCACGATCTGCTGGCCCGCGTTACTGAGGTAGCGGGCCACCTCGCGGCCGACCCGGCCCCACCCGCAGATCACCACGTGCCCTGTCATCTGTTCGATGCCACGATTCATACGATGCCTCCTGATCAACTCTCGCATGTGCCCGTCGAAAAGCACTTCCAACGTCACGGTGAAGGCGTACAGCGCCGTGCCCACTCCCAACAGGATCAGCACCACGGTGAAGATCTTCACCCCGGGCCCGGGCGGAAGAGGGAATCCGTAGCCGACGGTGGAGACCGTGACGATTGTCTCGTAGAAGGCGTCGAGGGGGGTGAAGCCGAGCATGGTGTAGCCCACGGTGCCGATCACCACGACCAGGGCCAGTGCGGCCAAGCCGATCTGTAGCCGGCGGAACGGGTTCGGCATGGTCACGGTGGTGATCCTAGGTGTCAGGGTCGTGACTGGATGGAAAGAGT
>Ga0194035_1001455_pt1 | contig 12516 bp, 11 predicted proteins | sample JunL2320m_MetaG_FD_148680 | JGI IMG/M metagenome (GOLD analysis project Ga0194035, IMG submission 148680) | Anoxic zone freshwater microbial communities from boreal shield lake in IISD Experimental Lakes Area, Ontario, Canada - Jun2016-L239-20m | ecosystem: Environmental > Aquatic > Freshwater >...
GTGCTCGGGCATCTCGGCTACCAGAACGTTGACATCGAGACACTGGCCAGACTGGTATCGCTCGGACGGCTGGATCTGTCTCGTTCGATTAGCCGGATCATTCCGCTCGAGGACATCCGCGAAGGTATCGACGCACTTGAGCGCAGCGACGGTAATCCGATCCGGATCCTGGTGCAGCCCTAACTCATGAGCGGCACGCCAACCCGCGTTGAGCGCAAGGAGGTCACCCGGCGCGCGATCATCGCTGCAGCGCTGAAGCTTCTCGGCGAACGCAATTTCAGCGCACTGAGCCTACGCGAGGTGACCCGCGAGGTCGGAATCGTGCCCGCCGGTTTCTACCGTCATTTCGATTCGATGGAAGTACTCGGGCTGGTGCTTATCGATGAGTCGTTCAGATCGTTGCGGGAGATGCTGCGGTCGGCCCGCACCGACAAGCTCGACCCCAACCGGATGATCGAGTCGACCGTTGAGATTCTGACCGCCAGCGTCACCCGGCAGCGCGAGCATTGGCGCTTCATCGTGCGTGAGCGATCCAGTGGTGTTCGGGTTCTGCGGCATGCGATTCGAGCCGAGATTCTGCTCATCACCTCGGAATTGGCGGCCGACCTGGCTCGCTTCCCGGGCCTTGACACCTGGAGTGCTGAGGATCTCAACATCCGGGCCGGATTGTTCGTCAACTCGATGATCATCATCGCCGAGGCCATTGAGGACGCGCCGGATGCCATCGCCATCGAAGAGATCACCCGAACCGCGGTCAAGCAACTTCGGATGATCACCGTGGGCGTCGCAGGCTGGCGCAGCGACCCGAGTTGAATGTCCACAGTTCCTTAGGAGGTGCCATGCGCAACCCGAATGCCGGTAAGCCGTTCACGGACTCCGATGACGCGATAGCCGCCGCGTTGCAGGACGTGTCGATTCCGACACTGCTGCTGTCGTGCATTCATATGACCGACGACGAATCGGTTCGTCAGTCCATTCTGGAAGGCCCGCTCAAGCCGGCCGGACTCTTCCTCAACGAGGTGCAGGGCTACATGTCCGAGGAGGACAAAGCCGCGGCGCGCACCCTGGCACTCGACATCATCCGCGACTATCGCGACCGAGGCTGCCCCGAAGCGGCACCCATCGATCCGGTCCGGCTCAAGCAGATGATGACCTGGCTTGTCGTCGGCGAGGTGGGCGACGAGTACGTGCCGATGATGCTGGAGGAGATGGGGCTCGACGGCCGGGACGCCCGAGAGGTCGAATACCACTCCGGTCCGCACGCCCGTGCGGAATTTCCGGTCATCGTGATCGGCTGCGGGCAGTCCGGACTGCTGGCCGCGATCCGACTGCAGCAGGCCGGTGTGCCCTATACGGTGATCGAGAAGAACTCCGGAGTCGGCGGAACCTGGTGGGAGAACAGCTATCCCGGCGCGCGCGTGGATGTAGGCAACCACTTCTACTGCTACAGCTTCGAGCCTTCCGATCACTGGTCGGAGTTCTTTGCACGCCAACCCGAGTTGCAGAACTACTTCTCCGATGTGATGCAACGCCACAATGTCACTGAGAACGTCAGGTTCAACACTGAGGTCATCTCCGCGGCCTGGGATGGCGACTCCGGCGACTGGGCGGTCACCATGCGCGATGAGGAAGGCCATACCGAAGTCCTACGGGCCCGGGCAGTGATCAGCGCGGTGGGTCAGCTCAACCAGCCGTTCGTTCCCGACCTGCCAGGTGCCGACAGCTTCATCGGCCCGAACTTCCATACCGCACGCTGGGACCACTCGATAGACCTCGAAGGCAAGAACGTCGTCATGATCGGCGCCGGCGCCACCGGATTCCAAGTCGCGCCGGCGATCGCAGATTCGGTCCGGCAGCTGACGATCTTCCAGCGCACCGCACAGTGGATGTTCCCCAACCCGGACTACCACGCCAAGGTCGGAGCGGGCGTGCGGTGGGCACTACGGCACCTGCCGTTTTACGGCCGCTGGTACCGATTCCTCATCTTCTGGCCGGGCTGTGATACCGGCCTTGCCGCCGCGATCGTCGACCCTGCATGGCCCGATCAGCAGCAGGCAGTCAGCGCGGCTAATGATATGGCTCGAATGATGTTCACCCAGTGGATCACCAGCCAACTCGACGGCGACGACGAGTTAGCCGCCAAGGTGATCCCGGACTACCCGGCCACCGGTAAACGCACTCTGCAGGACAACGGCAGTTGGCTGCGCACGCTGCGGCGCGACAACGTAGAACTTGTGCGGTGCGGTATCGACGAGATTGAGTCAGACGCCGTCGTCGACGCAGAAGGCAATCGTTATCCGGCCGACGTCCTGCTGTACGCCACCGGTTTTCGGGTGAACGATTTCTTATCATCCCTAAAGGTCACCGGACGTGACGAACTGGACCTGCATCAGATGTGGGGGCATAGGCCCGCTGCCTACCTGGGTATCACGATTCCGGGTTTTCCAAACTTCTTCTGCATGTACGGGCCAGGCACCAACCTTGCCAGTGGTGGCAGTCTGATCTTCCACTCGGAGTGCGAGATGCGTTACATCATGGGATGCATTGACCTGCTGTTGGCCGATGGAAAGACCTCGATGGAGCCGACACCTGCCCGCTACGACGACTGGTATGAGCGCTGCCAGGCCGAGTTGAAGACCATGGTGTGGTCGCAGTCGACTATCAAGCACAGCTTCTATAAAGATGCCCGCGGCGTCGTGCACTCCCTGAGCCCGTGGCGTCTCGTTGACTTCTGGGCTTGGACGAGAAAACCGGAGCGTGCCGACTTCGTGATGGATTGACCACCGCTGGGAACCACTAAACGGCGGCTGCGACCCGCGCCATTTGAATGTTCTCGGAATCTAAGGTGTACGCATCGGACGCGATGTAGAACACCAACGACATCACCAGTCCGACCGCGACGGCAACCCCCAGCGCCTGCGCCCATCTGACCCAGCGCCGCGGGGCGGGAAGCAATGCCATCACAATCGCGGTAAGAAGTGCGAGCAAAACGCAGACGACCGTCGTCACGCCATCAAGAGTGCCCGGCGGTGTGTCGACACGACTGTCACGGAGGTCTGCCAGTTTCGCGACTTCATCGAAGAGAGCTTGTCCATTATCGCCGGGGTCCGCCGCGTCGAGCTTGTCGTAGAGAGTGAGAATAGTCGAGAACGCTGCTTCGGCTTGCTGATCGCCACCGATTGGCGGAGTCGCGTCGATTTCGTTTCGGCGCATCTTCTCGAGGTAGTCGAGGATCATCGGCTTCACCTGGGGGATCAGCGACGGATCGTAGGCCTTGGTCTGCTTGAGTATCGATTCCATCGACGACGTCTCGCTGAACAATGAGGTCTCCGAGGAAACCTGATCTCCCTGCACGTTGACGATAATGAAGGCCAGCAGGAGCGCGAATGCCGTTCCGATGAAGCCGAATAGTGCCACGAGGCCATCAAAGTGATCACCTTCGGTGGTGACATGAGAATTGCGAACCAAACGCACGATCGGAATGACTACCATCACCGGAATGCCCACACTGATGAGCACGATCAGTGGAAGAGGAAGAGAGAGAAAAACATCAAGCATTACGACCCCTGAAGTTGTCGCGGCGACCGAACGTCACCAATTCGGTAAAAAGGTACATGCCATGCCTCACTTCGTTCCACCTCGTGGGCCCCATGCCGACGGTTAACGGTCCCAAGGCATTCATCGGCAAGGTCAAGGACCTGACCGGCCCCGGCATCACCGACCATTTTGGCGCGGCATGCACCGACCTGGGAACCTCCGTGCGGGCCGCTGACGGAAACCTGGTCTCGGTGTTCGGGGACACGTTCTCCGGGAGCAGGGTCGGTGTCGGCGACTGGCGCTCACCGGTCATCCTGATCGGCAGCGGCGATGCCACGCACGGAATCGTCTACCGCAAGGCGGGTGGTTCCGAGGCCCGCTATGCACGACAACTATGGCATTACCGGCACCGAAACAGCCCCGGCCTCCTGCGGCGCGGAATCAGCACGGTGATTCCCTCGGACCTGTTGCGCGTCGGCGAAACCCTTTACCTGCACGCCATCGTCAACCAAGGATTCGGCAATGTGGTGTGGACCGAGATCTGGCGCTCCGACGATAACGGCGTGTCCTGGGGCAATCTCGGTGAGTCGGCCAGGTTTCCGGCTGGCCAGTACGGCGGGTACGCGCAATGCTGGTCATGGGATTACAACCCCGAGGATGGCTGGGTGTACGTGGTGTCGTCTGGTTTCCAGCGGAACAAGGGTCTGATCCTCCGACGTGTACGTCCCGAACATATCGGTGATCGGACCCAATACCTCGGGTGGGGCAACGGTCGGTGGGGCAAAGAGGCCACTGTGATCACCCCGGCGAGCGAGACCTGGGGTGAGCTGTCACTGCGACGGTTGGATTGCGGCACCTGGGTTCTGGGTGGACTCCTGTCGTCAGCCTACGCACTCGGCTACCGCACCATGACCGACCCGACGGCCGACCTGTCAGCTATACCGATTCAACGTCCGATACTCGGTTGCAGCTGGGACGCCGAAGATCACGACGGGTGCCGAGTCGCCCAGCTATACGGCGGCTATATCCTGCCCGGCAGTCGGCTCGGGGTCGAAGGTGGCGTGGGACTGGTTGTGTCGCAGTGGAATACCGCTCGCGGGTGGCCCTACCGGGTGATGCAGTTCAGAGTGACACTACGAGACACTAATCGTTAGTTGGCGCGCTTCGGGAGGTCGTAGGCGTCGTACACGAACGCGAGGTCACGCTGGATGCGTTCGGGATCGAGGGCGAACTTCTCGGGCGAATGCTGGTGGCGGCTCTTGTAGTTAAGCTGCTTCTCGGCCTGCGCCCGAATCTCCTCCAGGAAGGCCTCGGACGGCTCGACCTCAATAAAGTCGATGATCCGCTTCATCGTCGGCTCAAGGTTCTGCAGTAGGTCGGTGTAGCGCACCACGCACAGGTTCTTCTCCGGAATCCGTCCAGCAACCTGGGCCTCGTGGAAGGAGCGCATCATTTCGCACGAGGCCTGATAGAGGTTCTCGACCCAACGGTGCTGGTCTTCTGTGCTGGTGCGGTTCCAAACGTCATAACCATTCTCGAGCACCCCGGACACCAGCGACATCCCGGACGGGATCACCTCAACCGGGTCGCGGATGATGTAGACGAGCTTGCAGTCCGGATAACGCTTGAGAAGTTCGTCGATCCGGAAGGTGAGCATGCTGGTCTTGGCGAGAATACGACTGGCATGTTTGTACTCGAGGTTCCGCCGCCAGCACTCCTCGTGATAGTCGAAGAAGCGATCCCGTTCGTGATCAGAGACGCCCTCGACGCCCATCTCGCGCCGACACAGCTGGCTGCCCCAACTGTCCTGCCAGGCAAGGAAATACGCCCAGGCGAACGGACCGTCCATCGTGCGGAAAAACCACAGCACGTCGTCGGTTTCGATTCCTCGCAGATTCGTGTCGTGGATATCAGAGGGGTGGTAGCGCGCGGGCGAGAGACGGTCGAAACGCGGGACAATCCCACCGAGCAACTTGCGCGCGGTGATCGCCGGGAAGAGCATCTCCCATAACTCGAAGGCCGCCAGATCGCCGGCTCCGAGGAGTAGTCGGTGCAGGAATGTGGTGCCGCTGCGGGGGTTACCGATGATGAAGATCGGCCGGTCGATGGGCTTCTTGCGGTAACTGGAGAACAAGACCCGGTCCAGGCCCATGGTGGCCGAGGAAATCGCCAGCCTCAACTGCAGCGCCGCGAATGTGCCGAGAGGTCGCAACCGGAACCCGAAGGTTTTGTTGATCGTGCGGTACAGCTCTCGATAGTGGCCCATTCAGCATTCCCACTCAGCGGCGGCGGCGGCAATGGTGAAGCCGGCCGCGGCACTTGCAATCACGATCTTGTCGCCGGACTGCACGCTTCCCTGTTTGAACCGCTCGTCAAGAGCCAATGCCCATGCGGTGCTCGCTGTGTTCCCGAACAACGAGTGGGAGTGGATTCCCGCCTGCGGGCGTGCGCCGAGATCGGTGAAAACCCGCTCCACCGATGCTTCGCTCGGCTGGTGGAAGGCGAAGTGATCGACGTCCTCTACCGACCATCCGGCATCAGCGAGAAGGCGGTTGATCTCGGGTACCGCGTTGACTCCCAGCGCGAACAATTCCTTGGATTTCGACTCGAAATGCCCGTCGACGGATGCCCGGCAGAGTTCCCAGTTCTCGCCGAGCGTCTTGTGAGTGAACCCGACAAGCCGCGCTCCACCTGCCGACAGCCGATCCCGCGTGACAAGCATGGCGGCGGCAGCGTTTCCGAGTGTGAGGCCGGCGACATCGACAGCAAGGTCCTCAAGGCTCTGGATGTCGTGGGTGACCCGGTCGCGGGTCACCTCGCCCGCGCAGATCAGCGCGGTCTGGATCTCGTCGTGAAGGGTGAAATAGGCAGCGACCACGTGCAGCGCCTCAATGAGGCCGGCACAGGCGCAGCTGACGTCAAAGGCCTGCAGCGGCTTGGCGCCGAGGCGACCGGCAACTTCGGCCGCAGTCGCCGGCTCGAACCACTCGCGGGCGACGCCGCCGTAGACCAGCAGGTCGATATCCGTGGCCGCCACACCGTTTTGCTCCAAACAGGCGGCTGCCGCCAGCGCGGCGAACTCGCCCGGCGGAATCAGGGTGTCGTCGAGGTAGCGCACCTTGGTGTTACAGCGATCGAATACATACCGCATGCCCATTTCGATCGGCTCCCAATCGGAGTCCGAGCCGCGGAAAGACTCCCGCACCTTTGAGATCACTTCCTCGTTGCCGACCTCGACGTCTGGGAGAACGGTTGCGGGCCGCGACAAATACATCTGTGGGAGCTTCATCAGCGGCCACCTCCCATCCGTCCGCGCGAATTGGTCATCACGCTAAATCTCAGCGATTTCATAGTAATCTACGTGAGTAAAACTAGTGCTTGGGGACCTGCGGTGCCGTCGTAGTCGCCACTGACCCCTACCGTGATCTCCGCCACATCGGCCACAGGGTGGGCCCGTCAGGCATCGTGATCTCGCCGGTGACGTCGAAGCCGAAGCGGTTGTAGTACCCAATGTTGTCGGCATTGCTGGATTCGAGATAGACCGGCGCGTGTTCGGCGTCGCACCGATCCAGACGAGACCTCATCAGTGCGTGGCCATAGCCTCCACCGCGCACCTGGGGGTCACTACCGATGATGGCCAGATACCAGTGCGGTTCCTCGGGGTGGACGGCCTGCATGGCCTCAGTCAGCGCCCGACCCGCGCCCAGGTGACCGCGGAACGCACGAATCACCGCCGGCAGCATTGCGACCTGTTCCCTCGAGGAGTGGTGCCGGCGGCCGGGCGGGTCCCACAACGCGGCCGCGCCGATACCGGAATCGCCGGTCGCCAGCTCGGCGCCGACTCCGGTGAGGAAGTGATATCTGGTCAACGCGCCGAAGAAGCCCGCGAGCGCCGCGGCGCGGCGGCCGGAATCGGGCTGGAGCCAGGCCATCACCGGGTCGTCGTAGAAGGCGCGGCCCAGCACCCGCGCCAGGGCGGGAACGTCGGACCTGCGTGCCGGACGCACGTCGATGGGCATCCCGGTCAGGCTAGCGTGACGCTCAGCTCAGCAATATGGTGATGCCCAGGGTGATCACACACACCACCACCACCACCGTGGTCAGACCGTAGACGAATGTCCCGGCCCGGCCGGTCGCGAAGTGCCCCATCAGGTCGCGATCGCGTGCCAGTCCCACCATCGCCAGCAGCAGCGGTATCAACAGGACCGCATTGAGGACCTGGGTTCCCACCAGAATCGTCACCAGTGGCGCGTTGGGTGCCAGCACGATGGTCGCACTGATCAGGGTGACGATTCCGTAGGTCAGGTAGAACGTGCGTGCCTCGCGATAGGGATCATCGATGGCAGCCTCAACCCCGACGTATTCGCAAACCGAATAGGCCGTCGACAACGGCAGGATGGAGGCGGCCAGGAATGCCGCTCCGATGAGTCCGACTGCGAACAGCGTTCCGGCCGACTTACCTGCCAGCGGTTGCAATGCCACCGCCGCATCAGCGGCATCGGCGATATGCAGGCCGTCGCGATGCAGAGTGGCCGCGCAGGCAACAACGACGAAGAACCCGATCACACCCGTCAGCACCGCGCCGGTGATCACGTCGACGCGTTCCAACGACAGGTCCTCAATGCGTAGTTTCTTGTCCACGGCATAGGACTGCATAAAGGACAGTCCCCACGGTGCCAGGGTGGTGCCCAATGTGGCGGTCACGATCGCGATCGCCTCACCTGTCATCGGCATGGTCGGTACGAGGGTGCCGTGCAGGGCCGCACCCCAGTCCGGGTGGGCCATGAATCCCGAGGCGATATAGGCCAGGAATACTGTCGACAGCAGCAGCAGTAACCGCTCGACCCGGTGGAAACTGCCGCGTAGCACAAGTAATGACACGATGACCGCCGCGGCCGAAACACTGATATAGCGCGAGATGCCAAAAATCTCGAAACCGGCTGCAACACCAGCGAATTCAGCACAGGTGGTGCCGATATTGGCGATCACCAAGGCGGACAACACCGCCCCGCCGACGATCACTCCGTAACGCTGACGCACCAGGCCGATCAGTCCCTGTCCGGTGACCACGCCCATCCGCGCGGCAAGTCCGTGGAAGATGACCAGGGCCACCGTGGACAGCAGCAGCACCCACAGCAGTTGATAGCCGTGGTCGGCGCCCAGCACGGAGTAGGTCGTGATGCCAGCCGGGTCATCGTCGGAAAGTCCGGCAAGCAGGCCCGGGCCTAGGACGGCCAGCAGTGCGGCGAAACGCGCGCGGCGCGCGGTGCGACTCATGCCCGCGTTCCACGGATCAGATGACGACGATGCGGCCACACCCGCGAGCGCAGGGTACGACGGCCGAACAGCGCCGGCGCGCTCGCCAACCGGTGGCTCCATCGTCGGGCATGCTCGTCCGGCATGGCGGCGACGATGCGGGCCGCATCGGTCTCGGGCATGGCGCGCAACATCCGCTCCCCGACGTCCGCGTGCGCAGCACGCACCGCATCGGCGGCCACCCCGGGCTCGCGCGCTGCCAGGATCTCGGTGGCCGCGTCAGTGTCGACCCGACTCACCAGAGCGGCCAGAGCGGCGGCATCCAGGCGGTGCACCGCGGCGCGTGGGGTCCCCAGTTGCACCAGGTGTCCCCGATCGGACGTCAGGTGCAGGTCCGACCAGGCGACGACGTCGTTGCCGAATCCCGGCACGATGCGGCCCAACCCGAGTCTGCGCAAGACAGCGCCGAACCCGACCTCGACGCCGATCAGTTCGAGCCGGGCCTGTGGCGCAAGCGCGAACACAACGTCGCCGACCCGGGCAAGTCGCTGGCCGACCACGTCCACTATCTGGGTATCGAGCACATCGCGGCACAGCAGGATCTCGTCGGGTCCCAGCGCATCCGTCACGGAGTCGGTCTCGAAGTCGGCGAGGTCTGCTCCCGGGGCAGCCAGCACCACCTGATCGGATCCGTAGTTCGACACCGCATCCCAGGGCAGCAGCAGTGCGGGGGCCCGACGGCGTCCGACCACCAGGCGTTCAACCAGTTGCGGCTCAGACTGTTGGTCGAGGCACACGGTGAAGTCGCCCAGCCGGCCGATTACCCGGCCGTCGGGCCCCAGCACATCTCGGCCGGTAACCCGGGTGAGCAGCAGCACACCTCGAAGCATGCCGCATTCGGCTGTGCCGACCGGCCCGAGCGGTTGTAATCGGGGTGGGACAGGAATAGTAGGGCGGAAATAGGCGGCGGCCAGGAGGCACTGTGCGGGCATTGCAGTTAGTCGGATTCCAACGTGAGCCGGAGCTCGCGGAGGTGCCGGATCCGGTACCGGGCCCGGGCGAGGTGGTGGTCAAGGTGGGCGCCTCCGGTGCCTGCCATTCCGATCTGCACATCCTCTACGAGCTGGACGCCTCGGCGGTGTGGGAACTGCCGATGACGCTCGGCCACGAGACGGCAGGATGGGTGCACGCGATCGGCGCCGGAGTAATCGGTGTCGCCGAGGGTGATGCCGTGGCCGTCTACGGCGCTTGGGGATGCGGTGCCTGCGCGCGGTGTGTGGTCGGGATGGAGAACTATTGCGAACGCGCATCGCTGACCGGCGGTGGCGGCCTGGGACTGCATGGCGGGATGGCCGACTATCTGCTCGTCCCGCATCAGCGGTATCTGGTGCCGCTGCCCGAGGGCTTGAGTCCCGCCATTGCGGCGCCGCTGACCGATGCCGGCCTGACGCCGTATCATGCGATTCGGCGCTCGTGGCCCAAGCTCACCCCGGACGCCACGTGCGTGCTGATCGGGGCGGGCGGCTTGGGCCACATCGCGATTCAGATCGTCCGTGCCACTACCGCCGCACAGGTCATCGCCGTCGATGTCAAAGCCGAGGCCTGCGAGTTGGCTCTCAAGGTCGGCGCGCATCATGCCGTGGTCTCCGACGGTGGTGCCGCAGAGAAGATCCGAGAGCTGACGGGTGGGCGGGGAGCCGACGTGATCGTCGACTTCGTTGGCGCAACAGCGACTCTCGAGCTCGCCCGTGGGGTTGCCCGCAGCCTCGCCGATCTGACGATCGTCGGTATCGGCGGCGGCGACGTCCCGTTGTCGTTCTTCTCCCAGCCCTACGAAGTCAGTATTGCCACCACCTACTGGGGAAGTAGGCCCGAGCTCGCCGAATTACTCGCACTGGCGGCCAGCGGCCAGGTCACCGCCGAGGGCACAATCTATTCGCTCGACAACGCGGCCCAGGCCTACCGGGACCTGCATGATGGACGGGTGACCGGCCGTGCAGTGGTGGTGCCCTGATGTGGGATTTCGAGACCGATCCTGAGTACCAGCGCAAGCTGGACTGGGTCGAGCAGTTCATGCGCGAAGATCTGGAGCCGCTGGATCTCGCGCCGCTGGATCCCTACGACAAGAAGAATCCCGAACTGATGGCCGTTCTGCGGCCACTGCAACAAACAGTCAAGGACCACGGTCTGTGGGCGGCGCATCTAAGCCCGGATTTGGGCGGGCAGGGTTTCGGCCAGGTGCAGCTGGCCCTGCTCAACGAGATTGTCGGCAGGTCCCGTTGGGCTCCTTCGGTTTTCGGATCTCAAGCACCTGATTCGGGAAACGCCGAGATCATCGCGCTGTTCGGCACCGAGGAGCAGAAGCAGCGCTATCTGCAGCCGTTACTCGACGGTGAGATCTCGTCCTGCTACTCGATGACCGAACCGCAGGGCGGATCAGATCCAGGCTTGTTCACCACCCGTGCCGTACGCGACGGCGACGACTGGGTGATCAACGGCGAAAAATGGTTCTCCTCCAACGCCCGCTTCGCGTCGTTCTACATCGTGATGGCAGTCACCAATCCCGAGGCCCGCACACATCAGAAGATGTCGCTGTTCATCGTTCCGGCAGAGACACCGGGTATCGAGATCATCCGTAACGTCGGAGTCGGAGGGGAGTCCTCGGCGCACGCCTCGCACGGCTACGTCCGCTACAACGACGTACGCGTGCCGGCTGACCACGTACTCGGTGGTGAAGGGCAGGCATTCGCCATTGCCCAGACCCGACTCGGTGGCGGCCGGGTACACCACGCAATGCGCACGATCGCATTGGCGCGCAAGGCATTCGACATGATGTGCGAGCGCGCTGTGTCGCGCCAGACCCGCCATGGTCCACTCGGCGATTTCCAGATGACACAGGAGAAGATCGCCGACAGCTGGATCGAGATCGAACAGTTCCGGCTGCTGGTGCTACGTACCGCATGGAAGATTGACCGCTACCACGACTACCAGAAAGTGCGCCGTGACATCGCGGCGGTGAAAGTGGCCATGCCCAAGGTTCTGCATGACGTGGTGCAGCGGGCCATGCAGTTGCACGGCTCGCTCGGGGTGTCCGATGAGATGCCGTTCGTGAAGATGATGGTCGCCGCGCAGTCACTGGCGATTGCCGACGGACCGACCGAGGTGCACAAACTCACCGTCGCCCGGCGCACTCTCAAGGAGTACGAACCGGTGGACACCCTGTTCCCGTCCCAGCATCTGCCGACCCGCAAGGCGGCAGCGCAGGCCCGACTGGCCGAGATTCTGGAACGGGAAGTGGCCGAACTTTAGCTACTGCCGGGTAGCGGCCTGTCCCTCGTGCACCAACGTCGCCACCCGCGCACCCTCGGCGTCGAACAGCCCCGCTGTCATCACGCCGCGGCCACCGCCTGCGGCGGGGGAACGCGACTCGAGCAGGTTCCACCGGTCGGCGTGAATGTCGGCGTGAAACCACATCGAGGAGTCGGTGGTGCCGGCGTGGTGGCTGCGGTCGGTCATCGAATGCCCGTGGACGGCGAGAACAGGGTCGACACCGTAGATATCAGTGACGAAGACAGCGGCGCGGGCGTGTACTAGCGGATCCTCGGGAAGTGGTGCGGTAACCCGCCACCACAGCCTGCGGACGAACTCGCTGCCGCTGCCCTCATCACCGATGCGGATGTCGATTTCACCGGGCGGTAACGCCGGGGCAGGTCCGATCGGGCC
>Ga0194035_1001456_pt1 | contig 12514 bp, 9 predicted proteins | sample JunL2320m_MetaG_FD_148680 | JGI IMG/M metagenome (GOLD analysis project Ga0194035, IMG submission 148680) | Anoxic zone freshwater microbial communities from boreal shield lake in IISD Experimental Lakes Area, Ontario, Canada - Jun2016-L239-20m | ecosystem: Environmental > Aquatic > Freshwater >...
TTTTTACGCTTACTTGCTCACTCGCTTACAATCAAATCAAATGGCTACTTTTTAAATGTCAATAATATTCACTGGAATTCGCCGGGGTGTTGTCGCTGCCGTTTCTTCTTCTTCTTCACGTCTTGTTCTTGTTCTTGTCGCCGCAGCCGCCGCCGCTTCTTCGCGTCTTGCCGCTTTTTTCGCCGCCTTTTTCGCTGCAGCTTCTTCTTGTTCGCGTCTTGTTGCAGTAGTCTCCATGTTCTTCGCTTGGTCTTGGTCTTGGTCGTAAAATGGTCCATATGTAAGAAAGATGTTTATGAGCCATGCACCGAGCATCATCCACATTGCAGTAATATTATTTCCTGTATTGAAAACGATCCAACGAAGCGCCTGACATTGAGGCAGAGCCGTTGCAAAAGGAGAAGCGAGAAATCCAAACCAACTTACCGGAGTACAATACCTTTGATATAGATTGGCAGAAACATAATGCGCAACTATATATAGTAAATAAATCACAACCATTCTGATTAATTTCTGGAAGAACTGAGTCTTAAACATTTGCATGTTGGAGTTTTATAAGTGCAGAGTGTGAATCTGCCAAAAAGCATTTCAATTTTTTTATTTTGTGTACGATTTTTCATTTACTAAAAATTTCAAGGAATGCAAATAATAAATAGCCACAAATCCACAAATCCATATAAATAATATAAAAGTTTTGAAGCATTCTCTCTATCTAATGTGTGAAACAAATCCATATCCATTTCCTTTATCATCATTCCAACAATACGCAATTGAAAGTATCCAACAGGGCCATCATGTATTAATAACTGCGCCCACCGGTTCCGGCAAAACATTGCCTGCAGAATTCGCAATTACCCATTTTATTTCTCTCGGTAAAAAAATCATTTATACAACTCCCATTAAAGCACTTTCAAATCAAAAATTCTACGAATTCTCGCAAAAATATCCAGACATTTCTTTCGGCATTTTAACTGGAGACATCAAAATCAATCCACAAGCGCAAGTCCTTATTATGACTGCTGAAATTTTGTTAAATACATTGTATTCTTACAATACTACAACAACGACAACGACATCCGCATCGCAAAAACAGTTTCAAATGGATATTTCAACTGAATTGGCCTGCGTAATCATGGACGAAGTCCATTACATCAATGATAAAGAACGCGGACATGTTTGGGAAGAAACCATCATGTTGCTTCCGCCAAATATACAAATGATTATGCTGTCTGCAACCCTCGCAAGCCCAGAGAAATTTGCACATTGGTGTGAAACAAGACATGACAACAATACGGCAACAACGACGGCAACGATGGACCCTAGAAAACGCGTATATTTGGCTTCAGAAACGCGGAGAAGTGTTCCATTGACACATTATAGTTTCATCACCTTTACAAATTCAATCTTTAAAACAATCAAAGACAAGGCAATCCAACAAGAGATCCACGCCACAATAAATCGCACATTTGTCATTCAATCTGCAAAAGGTGAATTCAATGAACCACATTATTTTAAAATGAAAAAAATGTTGGAATATCCAGTCCGAGTGAAAAGACAACATGTATTAAATCAAGTCAGTAAATATATGGTGGAACACGATATGCTTCCGGCTCTCTGTTTTGTTCTCTCAAGAAAATCACTGGAAAAATGCGCCCAAGAGGTCACAACAGTCTTATTAGAAGACGATTCTAAAGTGCCATATATTGTTCATCGCGAATGCGAACAAATTTTGCGGAAATTGCCGAATTATCAAGAATATCTAGAATTGCCAGAATACAATGCAATGGTCAAACTCTTGGAAAAAGGCATTGCAATTCATCATGCAGGCGTCATGCCTATATTGAGAGAAATGGTTGAACTTTTATATGCAAAAGGTTACATTAAACTCCTCTTTGCCACGGAAACATTTGCCATCGGATTAAATATGCCCACAAAAACAGTCCTATTCACTGATTGCAATAAATACGACGGCACCACCTCTCGCACATTGCATTCACACGAGTATACCCAAATGGCAGGGCGAGCAGGCAGGCGCGGCATTGACACCATAGGCAATGTCATTCATTTAAACAATCTCTTTAAAAACACGGATTTATGCAGTTATAAAAAAATGTTGTGCGGTGTTCCACAAACACTCATCTCTAAATTCAAAATATCATATCATCTTGTTTTAATGAATCTAACCACCGATTTCATGAAAAACAGCATGGTTGAACGCATTGAAGTTACAAAGGACCTCTTATTCATGGAACACCGTAAAAATGAAATAGAAAAAGAAGTCAAATCACATGAAATTACTATTTCTCTCTTGAAAACGCCTGAACCAGAAATAAAAAAATACCTCAATTATACCAGAGATGTCGCCTCCTGCGTGAATAAAAGACGCAAAGAATATGAACGAGCAATTCGCGCATTAGAAGAAGAATACAAAACAATTAAAACAGACAGACACTTTCTTGAAAAATACAACGAGGCCATTCAATCGCGCATTTCAATTATTTCAGACATGGAATTCAGAGAGAAGAGTGGTGCAATAGAACATGCACGAATTTTACAGATTTTAATTCGCGACGGATTTATAGACCTAGACAATAATAGATTAACCATCAAAGGACAAATCGCATCATGTTTAAAAGAGATTCCATGCATTTCTTTTACACGGGTAATAGAGAAAATATGTCTCCTATCTGCAAAAGAATTGATTGCGATTTTCAGTTGTTTTACGCATATTGTTGTTTCAGATGAATATAAAGCCGCGCCACCGCCATTTTCTCTCTTGAATGAAATAGGTAGATACATTGAAGAATACCAGGACATACCGGATGCAACGATGCATTATGATTTGTTGCCATACATGGAGCAATGGACTCAATGTGAAACCATGGAAGAATGCAAGCATCTTTTACAAAGACTACAAGAAGAAAAAGACATTTGCGTCGGCGATTTTGTCAAGGCCGTGTTAAAAATCAACAATATTTCCGCCGAATTTGAAACAGTGGCTGAAATGGTGGGTGATTATTCTTTTCTCTCTTTACTGAAACAAATACCTGATATGACTCTCAAATATATCGCAACCAATCAATCCTTGTATGTATAAATGGAAATATACATGGACAATAAATAGAATATGCACCGGGGAAAAAATCAATCATATTTAATTAAATAACAAAATCTTTTTCTATGTTTACATAATTCTACATTTTCTTCAATTCTTTGTTTAATTTCATCATATGCAACCTTTTGGTCCCACCCTTTTATATACCACGCTCCAGGCTTTTCTTCACTAACATAACTGGTCTTTGATATTAGTGGGGCTCTTCTCTCAATTGCAATTCGCAATATTTCAGTAAAAGGAATGTTTTTATCAAACTTTTCTTGTTTGCCCAAGTCAAATCGCTGGTCTTGTCCATTTGAGTCGCTATTGTATCGTTGAATGCTTTGAAAGGACATGATGCTTGCAATGACTGCAGATTTCATTCATAAAAGCATTTCATTTTTTACTGAAACCAAATAAACAACATAAGAATAAAGAATTGTAAAATACAATGATTTGCAATAAATATGATTTGCTGGAAAAAATAGGACAAGGCGCATTCAGTCAAATTTACAAGGGTCGCAACATTCGCACGGGTGAATTAGTCGCAATTAAAATAGAACCTAAAACCGCGGAAATCAAATTATTGCAAAACGAAACGCGAATGTATCAATATTTGCATTCTTTTAATAAACCACAGATTCCCGAAATAAAATGGTTCGGAGTAGACACTGATAATTATTACATGGTTATTTCATTGTTGGGCAAATCCTTGGAATCATTCAAGAGAGAACAGCCGAATGGACGGGCTTATCTCTTTGAGACATTGCATCTGGGAATGCAAATGATTCAATTGGTGGAATCCATTCATAAACGACTGCTGATTCACCGAGACATAAAACCGGACAATTTCTTGTTTGGCTTGGAATCGTCATCTATATACTTGATTGATTTCGGATTTTGCACAAAATATAAGAGCCATTTTACACCTACTAAAACATCAAATATCATTGGAACTCCCAAATTTGCAAGCATTTCAGCACACGAATTCAATGAACTTTCTAGGCGTGATGATTTAGAAAGTGTGGGATATATATTGATTTATTTGTATATGGGTGAATTGGCCTGGGATAAAATAACAGACAATGATGAAATCAAACTCATGAAATTGCGGATGATTCACGGCGAAGACCCATCCATACCTTGCGTATTTATAGATTATTTAAGAAATGTTAGAAACATTGCATTTTATGAAACTCCGAATTATGCAAAATTAATATCCAGATTTAGTGGCAAACAGTAAAATGTGCGTCGTGTTGCCGAATGTTATTCTATTTATATCAAAACAATATAAATAGAATCAATACATAAGTATTATAATTAATGTCTGAAACACTACCCTTGCGATTTACAGGGCGTGTGAAATGGTTTAACAATAAAACCGGTTATGGATTCATTACTGTCACCTCTAAAGACAGTGGTGAATTTCTAAACATTGATGTTTTTGTCCATCATTCCGCAGTGAGTGTTTCTGGACAACAATATAAATATTTGGTTCAAGGCGAATATGTTGAGTTTAAATTGGCTGAAATGTCGTCTGGACAGCATAAATATCAGGTTCTAAATGTCTCGGGCATTGATGGTGGCAAATTAATGTGTGAAACGCGAAATGAAAACCAGGATGGCAGAGTTGAGCCACGTGTGCGTGTTGAGCAACGCGTTGAATATCGTGAGCGCGACCCTAGAGAAGAATCATCTGACTGGGCAAGGGTCAATACACGTGTTTCAGAAGGCAGAGGTTCAGGTCGTGGGTTGGGTCGTGGTTCAGGTCGTGGTTTGGGTCGTGGTTTGGGTCGTGGAACTGGTGGCAAAGAAAGAGTAACGACTCCAAGAGAAACGACTCCAAGAGAAACGACTCCGGTTTAGGTTTGCGTAGTAGTTCTGAGCAATGTTCTCGTCGTCGTAGTGTGTCGTCGTGTTACTGTGGTACGCATAGTAAAGGTATTCCGCATGGTTCGTTATTAAGCGTGTCGTTAGTGGGAGTCTCGTGCGATTCCTCGTCAGACCCCTCTCCCTCCCAGTGCATCTCATCACATCCAGATCCCGATTCCTTGCACAAAGTAGAAGTCAGCGCACACGATATTCAAGGAATCATGTATTACCTTGGCGAACCCAATATCATTTATAGCCCGGAAGATATTCACATGAAAAAACATAACCCTGCACGCATCGGCACCTTTACACACATCGGAGACAAATACAACATCACATTACATTCATAAACTCAACTCCTCGTCGTATAAAGTCGTCGTATAATTCCTCGTATAAAGTCCTCGTACAATTACTCGTATAAAATCGTCGTTTTTACCCATTATAAAAGTCAAATACTTATTCAATGCAAAGAGACAAGAATCTTTTTTCATTGAACCAAAACACCAGCGATAACACTTTTTCGTGACTGGTTTCTTTAAGCCCTCTTTAATCCATCTTTTTCTCTCTTTTCCTATAAAATAAAATACACTCTTTTATAATTGTCGCATCCATGCTCGCCATTAATTATTTCACAGTTTCAATAGTGTCAGGCGATTCTTTTAATTAAATACAATTCACGATTCTTTCTTTATTGAATCAAATCAAATAGAAATCGCGGAATTAAATAGGTGGTTCATATTTATTTTTTATGTTTACGAGAGAAAAGTAGATACTTCAATTCCTTTAATTAAATAGAATGCACGATTCTTTATTGAATCAAATCAAATAGAAATCGCGGAATTAAATAGGTATTTATTTTTTATGTTTACGAGAGAAAAGTAGATACTTCAATTCCTTTAATGAAATAGAATGCACGATTCTTTATTGACTCAAATCAAATAGAAATCGCGCAATTAAAAGAGTATATATTTTTTATGTTTACGAGAGAAAAGTAGATACTTCAATTCCTTTAATGAAATAGAATGCACGATTCTTTATTGAATCAAATCAAATAGAAATCGCGCAATTAAATAGGTATTTATTTTTTATGTTTACGAGAGAAAAGTAGATACTTCAATTCCTTTAATTAAATAGAATGCACGATTCTTTATTGACTCAAAACAAATAGAAATCGCGGAATTAAAAGAGTATATATTTTCACGTTTACGAGAGAAAAGTAGACATTAATAAAATGCACGATTCTTTATTGAATCAAATCAAATAGAAATCGCGGAATTAAAAGAGTATATATTTTCACGTTTACGAGAGAAAAGTAGATACTTCAATTCCTTTAATGAAATACAATTCACGATTCTTTATTGAATCAAATCAAATAGAAATCGCGGAATTAAAAGAGTATATATTTTCACGTTTACGAGAGAAAAGTAGATACTTCAATTCCTTTAATGAAATAGAATGCACGATTCTTTATTGAATCAAAACAAATCAAATCAAATCAAATAGAAATCGCGGAATTAAAAGAGTATATATTTTCACGTTTACGAGAGAAAAGTAGACATTTCCTTTAAGCCAAAACACCAGCGATAACCCTTTTTCGTGACTGGTTTCTTTAAGCCCTCTTTTTCCCCTTTTTCTCTCTTTTACTCTAAAATAAAACACTAAAACACTACATTTGAACCATAACACGCACATATGCACATATGCATACAATACTACAATACAACCGTGCACACTGCATTTCCGCCCAAAAGAGAAAACACGCAGTAATTTTTAGTTCTTCAAAAAATCACCAAAACATAAAAAAATTGAAATGCTTTTTCGCCACTACACAAACCGCACCAATAAACAAACAAAAGCAAGCATTGAAATGTCAAACTCAACAGTTATCGTCGTGAACAACAAGATGAATGAACTCTTTGGAAATCTCGCACTTGAAGTCGCAATCAACGCTGTCAGGAAATGCGCGGAAAAATACGGGTTTGATGCAGAGGAGGCTCTAGCGGAATGTGGACTGGATTCTATTGACAATCATGTCGTTTTCAACAAAACGAAAAAGGTTGCCAAAAAAGATACCGCCGCTGCACCTCAACTCAAACTCGCAAAACCCAAATACCCATTTCCTTTCAGCGGGGAATACAACAAAGATTGCTGTCAAGGATTAAAATACAACCGCGGTCTATTCACTCAATGTCTTTTCATAAAGACAAAGATTGATGGAGAATTAGGAGAATACTGTAAACGTTGCTCGACTCAGGCCGAGAAGAACGAACACGGTAAACCTGATTGCGGCTCTATTCAGGATCGTTTGAACAGTGAAATTATGGAGTTTCGCGACCCAAAAGACAGAGCACCAATTTCATTTCTCAAAGTCATTAGAAAATTGAAGATTTCTCAAGACGAGATTATAGAAGAAGCCGGTAAGTTTAATATTAAAATAAACGATATTCATTTCGTAGAACCACCACCACCAGGCAAAAAAGGACGCAAAGCCGCTGCCGTTGCAGAGGATGATGCGGACGATGCGGGAGAGAAAGCACCTAAAAAAGGCCGTCCTTCTGCCAAGAAACAAGTAGTGGTTTCATCGTTTGCAGAAGAAGAAGACAACCTATTTGAGACTCTCACACAAAAAGCAGCGGCTGCGGCTGCGACTCAAGACCAAGAAGACCAAGAAGACCAAGACCAACCTGCAGCAATATTCCACGGATATGATGACAATGAAGAAGACCAACCTGCAGCGAACATCGGACTCTCTGTATCTTGCTCTTCTCCTTCTACTTCTATTTCAACTATTTCAACACCTATTTCAACACAAGATTCAGAAGTCTCGGTGCAACCTGCACCTGCACCTGCGCCTGCACCTGCACCTGCGCCTGCACCTGCGCCTGCACCTGCGCCTGTACAACTTAAAGAAGCCGGAAAGGAGCCTGCCGAGAAAGAGAAAAAGACGGTCAAAAAAGCAGCCGCGGCCAAAGACGAGACTACAAAGAAACTCTCCAAGGAAGAAAAAGAGGCACTCAAAGCAGCCGAAAAAGAAGCACTCAAAGCAGCCAAGTTGGCGGAAAAAGAAGCAGCCAAAGCAGCCAAACTCGCAGAGAAAAAAGAAGCAGCCAAAGCAGCCAAACTCGCAGAGAAAAAAGCCAAGGCCGCGTCATCAGCACCAGCATCACCAACAGAAGAACAACCCAAGAAAAAATCCGCCACCCCCGCAAAAGCACCTGTCGTCGTCGCAAAAGCACCTGTCGTCGTCGCAAAAGCACCCGTCGTCGTCGCAAAAGCACCTGTCGTCGTCGCAAAAGCACCCGTCGTCGCCAAAGAAGATGCGAGTGATGATGAAGACGATGATGATGAAGAAGACGAAGAACTTGCAAGACAAGAAGACGATGATGATGAAGAAGACGAAGAACTTACAAGACAAGAAGAAGAAGAAGATGAACAAGATGATGTCGCAAGCACTCATCTGCGCGATTTTAAATTTGGAGGCAAACTTTACTTGAAGGACCAGTTTGAAATAGTATATAGCAGAGTAGACGGTGAAGTGCCTGCACCTATTGGAAAATGGAATGCAAAGAAAAGATGCATTGACTACAACTCCAAAAAAGGAGGAGAAGACGACGAAGGCAGCGAAGAAGAAAAAGAAGAATACGAAGAAGAATAAAATTTTAGTTTATAGACACACACAGACACAATAAGTAGACTAGCATTTTATAAGCACTCCGCTTGGTGCGTAATATCGCAAGCTTTGGGTTGGGGGGTGGAATTTTTTTCTCTCCTTTTCCCCGTAATAAAAGTGTCAGTCACCTCCCCAAATCGTGACTGGTTTCTATGGCACAATAAAAGCAGTAAATATTATAGTCTTTTTTGTTTATACGACACGATGGTCACGAATAGGACAGTCTATGCACGGTATACTAGACGACACACTATATACCAAAATGCACACTATGCAACAACATAAAAAAATTGAAATGCTTTTTTCACATTACACAATATGCACCGATAAAACCAAACCATTTAAAATGCAAGCTCAACAACAACAAGCTCAACCAAAAGCCGCACCTCGCACATGCTCTTGCTGCGGTGAAACAGGTCATACCATTAAACATTGCAACTCACCACGAGTTACAGGATTTGATGAAGAAGCCATTGCCACAGCAAAGACATCCGCGTCAGTGATGGTTCTAAAAAACAGAAGACCTTTTTCAAATGCACAATTGCCAGTCTTGAAAGCCGTTGCTTCCAACCTGCGCATTGTAAATTCGGTAAGTAAATTAACATGTGACTATCTAACCCATCTCTTGGCATATTCCTATTGGAACATGCATAATGACGAAGGTTCGCATGTAAACATTCGCGACTCGGTTCGCATGAATCAACTCGCCAACGAGTGCAAACAAGCCGCAGAACAAGCAGTCCTAGAAGAAATAGAAGCGCGCGAAGCGCGTGTCCGAGAAGAACAGAGACAACGAGCACAACAAGCACGCGAAGACAACGCACAAAGACAACTAGAAAGTTACATGAATTCTCTCACATTCTATCGGGAACAAGACACACGCATGGAATCAGCTCGTTTGCAAGCACGCAATACATTTAGAGCAGCAGGAATTGTCGTGCCAGATGTATTGAATGTCCCATTTACAAACGGCAGAGGAGCACCAGGAGCACCAATCCAATGCCTATCTTGCAATTCAACGACACACGCCATTTCTGGGTGCAAAAAATACCGCGGAATTCCAACCATGTCCAAACTGATGGCTATCTTTTACACTAAACAAGAATTCAGAACAAAATTACAAGAATATCCCAATTTGTACGCACATCTAGCGGTTGCAATCCAAAACAAATGGGTTCCCGTAGATTGTTGCGACTGCGTCTACGCAATGAACAGAATCAGTGACAACTACTATCTTGGAAACGCGTCCTATGCACAAATTCGCATGGATCTACAGCAATACAAAGTGGAATACTCATTTTTACAAGAAACCGGGGAAGCTCTTGAAACAAATGTCATTCACGACCCGCGTATCAAGTTCTATCAATCACTACTAGAACTCAGTCCAAGATTCGGATTTCATGACATTGCCGACGAAACATTCCTAGGAAAATGCATCGACTTGGTGGGAAAAATTGAGACCAACATGTTTACACCAATTGACATGACCATGGCCTTTAGACCGGCGACGACCACGACCAAAGACACTCAAGACGATGCAGATGCAGTCAACGTTGTCCCGACATGCGCGGTCTGCTGGGGAGCGTGGGAAAAAGAATACCCAATCATTACCTTTGGATGCAATCACGACATGTGTTCTAAATGCGTCAATACCTATTTAAAGAATCCGACCAGACAACCGTGCCACATGTGCAGAGAACCCATTCAACACATGTTCGTTCCAGCAGAAGCTCTCGACACCGACGTATTCAACCTATTTGAAGACATTCGCGTTAGAATCTTACGCCAAGTTTAATTTAGTTTAAGGTTAATTTTATAAGCACTCCGCTTGGTGCATAATATCGCAAGCTTGGGGGGGAAGGGAACGCAATAATGCAACCCTTTTTTTCTCCCTTTCCCGCAACTTATTTCTTATGTTTTTTAGTCTTTTCATTTTTGACTAAAAACAGGGAAAAAATGAAAAGATTTATTCAGTCCGTCATTCTTTTATTAATACCAACAAAACAACATGTCTTTACCAAAGTCAATCATATCCAAACGAGTTACTACGTGTTCATGTTGCCATGAAGAAGGGCATAACATTAAAACATGCAGTTCTCCTGAGGTTTATCAGTTTCAAAATCAGGCTAAATTGTCAGCCAGTTCTGCGAGATGTATTGCTGATTTGCAACAAATGTCCCCGTTTAACAACGCCAGGACCGTTTTGTTGAAAGCAATCTCTGTCAGACTTAAACTAGCCAATTCGGTAAGTAAATTACAAAACGATTGTTTAATTAAAAATATTGCTTCCTACTATTGGAAAAGATACAATCCTTCCGGCTCAAATTATGCAGCGTGCAACCAATACAAAGAAGCAACCATTACTGCTCACATTTCAGGAGAGATGAAGATACAAAAAAGAAAGAAACCGGACACGGACCTCTTTACTGAACAAGACATACTACGAGAACTCGCGCCGCAACTAATTGCAAAATCCAAACACATTCGGAAAATTTGCAAAAAAGAAGACCAATCAGTTTAGTTAGTTAATACTGTCAAATGTAGTTAGATTTTATAAGCACTCCGCTTGGTGCATAATATCGCAAGCTTGGGGAAGGGAACGCAATAATGCAACCCTTTTTTTCCGCACTGTTTCCCCGCAGGAAAATTGTCAGTGGTTTCTCAAATAAACACTCATTTCTTAGTCTCCCTAACTACCAAAAGCAATAGTATATGGTGCAGAAATGAGTGACGACCTCTATATTAAATTCAAATACATTTAATATAGATGCAATAGTGAATAGCAGGGACAGCATACGACAGTGCATCAGCCTCTTTGGCGTAGCCGCCATCTAGTGCGTCGTCATTGTCGTCATCGTCATCGTCAACCAATCTATATGACACTTTGTTTTATTATGATGCGTTTTATTTTTTATTGAAAAGGTCTTGCCACAACCGCAATTAACAATGGTGGATGCCTTTTGTTTTGGTTCAACTTTATTGACAAAATTTAAATGTAATGGCGATTTCAAATGCCTTGCTTTATGGGAAATGCCAACATTTGAACCACACTCACATTCAAAATGCGTTGTATTATCTTTTTCTGGTAATTTATCAATCAACTCTATTTGACATTCTCCAAATAAGTTAGAACTATATGCATTCCAATTTAATTCAGTTTCAAGTATATTTTTAAGTGTTGGCATTGGTATTCTGAAAAATTCTCGATGAGAGTTGTGTCTATAATCTTTCAATTTGTCATGTATTATTTTTTCTAATAATTTACCATCAGGTGTTTTTATAACAAATTCTATTATAAAATTCGTTGGAACCCCAGTGCTATATAATTCATCTGCTCTTTTCACTGGATTATTTGTATAACCAATTTTATATAAATTTTCAGTATAATCAGGATTTGATAAACAGTAAACATATTGTGTCATTGTATTGATTTATGTCAATGCATTGATTTATAATTACAAATCAATTTTTTATAAAATATTCTTTTTAAAACATTGGCAATTAGTTTTTTCAACTTATAAGAATAGGATGAGGACGAGGATGAACAACCTTTTTTTGGAAAATAAAATAGGCTATAAATCATTCATTTTTCAACTTGGCGTTCTTAAAGAGAAATATTTTGAGTAATATACAACCAGGTTCAATTTCATCAATACATAAAGGCTAACATATTCAAATAATTCTTTTTAAAACATTGGCAATTAGTTTTTTCAACTTATAAGAATAGGATGAGGACGAGGATGAACAACCTTTTTTTGGAAAATAAAATAGGCTATAAATCATTCATTTTTCAACTTGGCAATCTTAAAGAGAAATATTTTGAGTAATATACAACCATGTTCAATTTCATCAATACATAAAGGCTAACATATTCAAAT
>Ga0194035_1001458_pt1 | contig 12476 bp, 10 predicted proteins | sample JunL2320m_MetaG_FD_148680 | JGI IMG/M metagenome (GOLD analysis project Ga0194035, IMG submission 148680) | Anoxic zone freshwater microbial communities from boreal shield lake in IISD Experimental Lakes Area, Ontario, Canada - Jun2016-L239-20m | ecosystem: Environmental > Aquatic > Freshwater >...
CCCCCGGAATTCCCCCCTACCACTGGAACGTCCTGATCCCATCGGATCGGGACTCCCCTCCTTTTGATGGGGGCGACTGTGCCTCCATCGACCTCCGCATTGTGCAGGAACTCGACCCAGATGTAAACAGTTGGTGAACACTTACCACTCGGAGCGTTCAGTTGATCACTCAACGTGGTTCTTGAGGGGCTGCGTCCCGAATAGGGCCTGATGGCCACGGGCCACCAGTCGGACAGGCCGACCACCAGTTTGGGAACCGCCCGCTACCGTGAGGACCATGATCTCCAGCCTCCCCCGTCGCCTGGCCCAGAGCATCGCCATCGGCCGCATCGGCATCGGGTGCACCGCCCTGGTGGCACCGACCCTGATGGTCCGACCGTGGATAGGCGACTCGGCCACAAATCCAGACGTCCGACTCCTAGCTCGCACTATGGGCGGCCGCGATCTGGCACTAGGTCTGGGAACCCTGCGAGCACTGGCCGTTGCCAATACCGAAGCCCGCCCGTGGGTGGCACTATCGGGCATGGCCGACGCCGTCGACGCCACCGTGACCGTGCTGGCCTTCCGTCGACTGCCCCCCATCACCCGCTGGGCCATCCTGGCATCCACGGTGGGGGCAGCTGTGCTCTCCTTCCGAGTGGCCGTCCTCCTCGAGCCGCCCATCAGCCCCGCCCAGGCCGCCGACGTTGCCGACAATGGTCAACGACCAGTTGTGACCTGATCTTGATCTGAGATCACCCTCCAACTCGCTGAGGCTGCCGATGGCCCCTCCGGCGCCCCCGGTAGCATGCGGATATGGCTGCGACCCCTGGGGATGTTCCATCCACCATCGCCGGCGCTGTGCCGTCACCGGCGAGCGTGACATCTGAACTGCCCGTGCCCTCTGAGTTGCCCGTGCCTGCCTCCTCCCTGGCCTATGAACCGATGTCGGTCCGCGGTCCGGCCTTGATCGTCCTCGGACTGGCAGTATTCCTTCTGATCGGCGGGGTGGCCGCCTCGGCTTTCACCAGCGTCTCCAACCCGTCCTTCACCATCCGGAAGGTCACCTTGGCCGATGGCACGGTCGTGGCACTCGCTCCGGCCACCCGCAAACTGCAGTCCATCGTGAACAACGGCCAACCCCCGGCCGACATCATCGGCAACCTGGGTGTCCTGAAGCGGTCCACCGTGGGCACCGCCGTCAACTCGGATCAGCACGTTGCGCAGTTCAACCGGACCGTCACCCTCACCAGCTTGCTGGCCCAGGGCCAGGTGATCGAGGCCTATACCAAGATGTTCCGGGCCGTCGGTTGGCAGATCATCTACAGCGGTCCCGCTCCCCAGGGGACACCGGGATCGACCGAGGTCCTGGCTAAACGGGGCAGCGGAGGGGGCTTCTACTGGGAGACAGGCGTCGTGGTCTCCCCCACCACACCGACTGGCTCCACGCCGTACTCGCTGCAGCTGTTCGAGACCCCTGACGGCAACTGAGTATCACCCGTGTCGTCCGATGACGCCGGCGGCATCACTTGGAGCGGGTCCTCGGCCCGGCGGAACATCCACGCCCACAAGAACAGGTTGATCGGATAGAGCACGTAACCGACTCTGGTGGCTGGGGCCAGCAGTATGGCGATCAGCATCACCCATCCAGCCAGCGAGGTGACAGCTGCGGCAGTGCCAGGGGGGTTGCGGATCAGCCGACGGGCCAGCACGGCCAAGCCGAGGACCACGACGGTGACGACATAGGCACCGTGGATGCCAGGGAACGCCGACACCAGCAGGTGCCCAGGTAGGGCGCTTGCCGCCGGGGACGCCACCCCGGCGAGCCCGAGGGGGAACTTGATCACATTGTCGATGAAGGCCGACGGATTGAGCACGGCCACCGGGAAGACCACCGGCACCACCAGGGCCAGAACGGCGACGATGTAGCGGCCGATGGCCCGGCGACCCTTAAGGTCGGTAGCGGCAAACACGGCCAGGAATACCAGCGGCCACGCCGAGAACTTCAGGGTGCTGGCCGCCCCGAGCGCCAGGCCAGCCAGTACTGGTCTTCGACGCTGCAGGGCGACCAGGCCGAGCAGCATCAGCGCCACTACCGGCATGTCGTCACCTCCGGTGGCCAGCGGGAGCGCAGCGGTGGGCAGGACGGACATGGCCTGGAACGATCGCGTACGGGCATCGCTGGACGGTCGGATGCGGCTGAGAGCGATACAGGTGATGAGCAGCGTGAACAGCAGAAACTGGATCCGGGCATCAGTAAGGCGGGCCTCTACCTTGCTTCCGCTGGAGAATCCGAACACCACCATGCCTGGCAGGTATGGGTAGTAGAGCTCGTAGACCGGGATAGCGCTCTGGCGGATGAGGATGTGGCCCTCACGGTCGATCACCTGGTACGGGTCTTGACCGTGGGCGGCCCGCACGCCAGCCCGCTCCACCACGAGCACCTCGGGCTGCACATGGAGAGCAGCATTCCCTTGCGCCGCCCACACCACTTCGAGGGCGAGCGGCACCACCGTCGCCCCCATCAATACGATGACGAATGCAGCCAGCCTGGCCGTCCTCCATCGGTGAAGCGGGCGGTACCAGGTGGCAACTGCGGTCGCCGTCGTGACATCGCCTCCGGCGCTGCGCTCACTGCCCTCCTCACCCTCTGCTTCACAGTCCGCTACCGGAACAGGTGGAGGCCGGGTAGAGCGCCGTCGGGCCACCACCACCATCAGCACGGCCGCCACCGTGTAAGGACCGACAGCCAGCTGTCCCCACTCGCGGTAGAGCGGGATCCCCACCGCCAGGGCCGTCACTCCAGCAAACAGCGCAGATATGCCGTACAAAAAGGCGTCCCGGCCTTCGGCTGACAATGACCGGAGCCAGCGCAGCACCGTGCCCACCGGACCCCGCGCCCACCACGCATAATCACTGGTCATGGGGACCTCCCAGGGCGAACAACTCGCGGTAGAAGCCGAGTTCGGCGTCGAGGGCGGCCTCGATGGTGTCGGCCCTGCGGAACCCGTGGGACTCCCCGTCGAACACCACCAAACGGCAGTCGGTACCGGCCGCCAGCAACTCGGATGCGTAGCGCTCAGCCTGGTCGACCGGCACGATCGGGTCCTCCGACCCCTGGAGCAGCAGCACCCGGCCAACGACGTCGCTCGCATGATGCACCGGCGAACGCTCCCGGTAGAGATCGGCGGCATCAGGTAGTTGGCCGACCAGTCCATCCATGTACCGGGACTCGAAATCATGAGTGTCGGCCGCCAGCGCCATCAGATCGGTCACCCCGTACCAGGCCACCGCCCCGGCGAAACACCGGGCTCGGATGAGCGCAGCCAGAGCCGTAAGCCCGCCAGCACTAGTGCCTCGGATGGCCATCCGCTCCACGTCGACCAACCCATCGGCCGCCAGGGACTCGGCATAAGAGATGCAGTCGTCGACGTCGGCCTCCCCCCAAGCGCCATGCAGCAGATCTCGGTAATCCCGGCCGTATCCGGTGCTCCCTCGATAGTCGACACTGGCTACAGCCATCCCTCGACTGGTGAAGAACTGGATCACTGGGTCATACCCGGGTTCGGCCCGAGCAGTAGGGCCTCCATGGCAGAACACGACCAGAGGTGGGGGAACCGGCCCTGCCTGGCCAAGGGGCGCATAGAACTGCCCCGGGACCGCCGTGGTGCCCGACGTGGCGATCCGCGGGACCGACACCGACACCTGTGCGACCGGGATCGTCGCCATTGGTGATGCGCTCAGTCGAACAGGAGCGGCTCGGCCTTCGAGGTCGACGGCCAGCACGGTGTGGGCCTCGGTAGATGTCGATCCCAACACGACGGCGGACCTACCGTCCGGGCTGACCACGGCCGCCAGGCTGATGCACGGCTGCTCGATCTCCTCGAGCGCCCAACCAGGTGAGTCCGGACCGGCAGTAGAGGGCCGCAGGACCACCAGACGGTCTCGCCCGGACGCACACATGCGAGCCACCAGGGAACCGTCGTGGAGCTCGTCGAAGGTGTGCTGCCCGAAGACCCAGTCCGGCCCGTGGAACTCAGCACTGCCATCCACCAGGGCAAACGCTGCGGCCGAGGCCAGGGGGCCGTCGAACTGCCCCGGGACCACCCGGTACGGAAGCCACCAGCCGGAGCGGTCGTCGACGAACAAGAGACCGCCGTCGAGGCACCAGTAGGGCTGACCTACCGATACCCCAGGGCCACCGGCCACCACCGTCGGTGCTCCCACGGCGATAGAGCCATCATCCGCGAACAATGGAGCGACCTGCAGGGTCGAGGAGTCCCACGGCATGTCCGGATGGCTCCAGGCCAACCAGGCCAGCCACCGTCCATCGGGGGACGGACGGGGAGCAGCCACGAATCCACCCACGTCCACCAGAGTCGTCGTAGAAGCGGTGCCATCAGCCGGCATGGCCACCAGTCGATGCATGGTGGTTGCCTCGCCCACCTCCTCTTCGACCGACAGCCACCATCGACCGTCGGGCGTCGGGCGTCCATCGGCATGTCGGATCGGCGCGTCGCCTGCCACCAGCGCTCCTAGTCGCACGGGGCGGGAGCCTGACGTCGGATCGACCCGGTACCAGGCCTGATCGTCTTGATCCACGTAGTGCACGATGCCGCTGGCCACGGTGGCCGCACCGCCGCCGTATTCATGGACCCGGCTGCGCACGCCCACTCCTGGTGGTGAGGCGTCCCGGGGGCCAGCAGATCGGCCAGCACTGGGGTCGATCCCGACCACCACCTGACGGCCGCCCTCGGACGGCCTGGACTCGATCCAGTAAACCTGGCCCTCATCGGCCTGTAGTCCGCTGCGCCCGATCTTGCCCGCAGCCACCTCGGCCGCCGTCCACGGTGATGGGCACGGTGATGGGCACGGCACAGCCGACTGCGGTCCCGAGATCGACCCGTCTAGCGGCGCCGTATCCCGGGGTGGCTGCTCGATTGTCATGGAATCTGTACGGTACCTGCAATGGCATCCCCTCCACCTCCCATTGGCGGCGAAGATCTTGCATTCCCGGCCAGCGCCGTAGACGAATCGTTTCCTGCCTTCCTGGTGGCCCGGGACGGCAACTCGGTGGTGTGCGGCGTATCCATGCTCGTTCTCGACGATCTGCCCCCTGGTGAGGTCGTCATCGAGGTGGACTGGTCAGCGGTGAACTTCAAGGACGCCATGGTGACCCGTCCCGGTAATCGGGTGGCTCGGACATCGCCCTTGGTCCCCGGGGTGGATCTGGTCGGCCGGGTGGTGGCATCAGTAGATCCATCCATCGCCATCGGCGCCGATGTCATCGCCCACGGCTACGACCTCGGGGTGGCTCGCCACGGCGGATTCGCCCGCTACGCCCGGGTCCCGTCGGGATGGGTTGTACCACTGCCCATTGGGCTGTCTGCCCGGCACGCTGCGGCCCTGGGCACCGCTGGGTTCACCGCCGCATTGTCGCTGCGTCGGCTGGAGGAGCACGGACTGACGCCCGGGGCTGGCCCGGTGCTGGTGACCGGTGCCTCGGGTGGAGTCGGGGGCATGGCGGTAGCCCTGTGCGCTTCACGTGGCTACGACGTAGTAGCTAGCACGGGGCGTCTGGCCGAGCGCCAGTATCTGCTCGGACTGGGTGCATCCGAGGTCATCGGGCGCGACGAACTGATTATCGATCCGGAGCGAACGTTGGGTCCTGAACGGTGGGCCGGAGCCATCGACTGCGTGGGCGGAGCCACCTTGTCGGCCGTGCTGCGGAGCCTCCGTTATGGAGGAGCGGTGGCCGCCAGCGGACTCACCGGAGGGAGTTCGTTCGAATCGACCGTCTATCCGTTCATCGTCCGCAACGCGTCACTGCTAGGCATCGACACCGTTCAGACACCGATCGATGAGCGAACGGCCGTGTGGTCCGAGATGGCCGCTACGTTTCCGACGGAACGCATCGATTCGCTGATCGAGGGCGAAGTCGACCTCGACGGACTCCCTGCCGTACTCGAGTCCATCCTGGCCGGACAGGTCCGGGGCCGGATGCTGGTGCGTCCCGGGCGCTGGCGGCCACCGGAAGCCAGATACGGGACCACAGGAGAAGGCCGTCCGCCGAGTACGGGACCGCTTCAACAGGAGAAGTCCTCACGGATTGCCTAGGAGGAGAAGTCCTCACGGATTGCCTAGGAGGAGAAGTCCTCCGGATTGATGGAGTCGAGGAAGCTCCGGAACTCGCCGACGATCTCTTCGGGGTTTCCGTCGGCTGCCTCCCCAGAACCCTCCGATTCGTCATCGTCGACGGCGAGCATGATCCCTTCGACATCCATCAGCTCATCGGCCACAAACAGCGGGGCGCCGGTGCGGACCGCCACCGCCACCGCATCGGACGGCCGGGAAGATACGGCCTTCTCCACACCACCCTGTCGCAGAACGATCTCGGCGTAGTAGGTACCGTCTCTGAGTTCGGTGACAACTACTCGGAGCACCTCGGAACCGAGCGCTTCGAGGAGGTTGGTGATCAGGTCGTGCGTCATCGGCCTCGGAGTAGCCATGCCCTGCAGGGCAAAGGCGATGGCCGTCGCTTCGGGCGCACCGATGAAGATCGGCAGCGTCCGCCCCAGCCCCTCGGGCTCTTGGAGGAGCAGGACTGGCGTGTTCGACTGCAGATCTACCCGAACCGCACGGAGCCGCACCTCGACCATGGCCTCCAACCTACTCGGCGTCACCGAACTCCGGAGCACCGGGCCACTGTGCCCGCACGGTTGGCCTCAACGGCTCATCGACTGCCTCAGTTACTGCACACTCGGGGCCGGCGCCCTTAGCCGACCACGGAGCCCCTCGAGACCCCACGGAGCCCCTGGCAGGGAGCCCTCAGCCGTTGAGCAGGCTACCCAGAGCATTCCTCAGCAGCGAGCCCTTGAGCTTCTGACCCAGTCTGGCCAGTTCATCAGCGCTCTCCACGGCCCGGGCCCGGGCCTCGGGATTGCGCTGGCGCACCATCGGGATCACGATCTGCTCGATGAACCCCGCCTCGCGGTCGGCAGCATTCTTGTAGAGCCGGAGATGGCGCGCTTCGATCCCGAAGGCGGAGAACTCGGCGGCCACCTTGGCTACTGCCAGCGCGTCCTCGTCGAAGTACTCGCCGCCGGCAATCGAGGCCGGAGAGATCAGGCCGAACTCCCGCAGCTGGTTCATGTACGCCTCAGATAGGCCGCTGTTGGAGATGAGCTCCGCCATCGAGAACATGGAACCGTCCGTCCGGGAGGCCCTCGATGCTGGCGTACCGGCGGAGGGGCCATCAGGCAGGGCCGCCTTGACGCCCGCGGGCGCCGTGACCGGATCAGAACGGTGCACTCCGGCCAGCGGGGCCGGCTCGGTACGTGCAGGAGTCAGCCCCACGTCCGAGGAACTCGAGGGCCCGGCTGAACCGCGGGGCTCACCGGACGATCGGGGCATGTCGTCGACGGGACGGGCCTGGGAGGTCACAGGATTGGCCGAGCGTGACCGCTCCACGGGCACCGACGGGCTAGCACCGGCCGAACCGGCCGAACCGGCCGAACCGGCCGAACCGGCCGAACCGGCCGAATCGGTGGGCGATGCTGCCGATGAGGCGCCGGCGGTGAGCCTTGCCGCTGCAGCCCCAGACAGGACCAGCGAGGAGTCACGACCAGCAGTTCCGCTCTCCGCGGCCTGCGCCGCCTCCCCCGCGATCTGGCCGACCAGGACCGGTTTGGCGGAGGCGGGTGGGGCTTCTTCGGCTGACACCGCTGCGGCAGGTCCCGTTCCGTTGGCCGTTCCGTTGGCCGTTCCGTTGGCCGTTCCGTTAGCCGTGCTAGCGCCTGGCTTCGCAGCCTTGCCCGCACCCAGATTCTCTTCGCCGAGGCGATCCTTGATGACCTTGAGCGGCAAGAAGTGCTCGCGCTGCTGGCGCAGGACCCAGCGCAGTCGCTCGACGTCGTGCTCGTAGAACTTGCGATATCCCGACGGAGTCCGCTCCGGATTCACCAGTCCCTGGCTCTCTAGAAAGCGAATCTTGGAGATGGTCACGTCCGGAAACTCTTGGCGCAACAAGGTCAGGACGTCACCGATGGACATGTAGGACCGTGGACTCACTCGGCAATACCCCGTAGGTAGACCAACTTGAACTTGCCCACTTGGACCTCGTCACCGCTGGCTAGGACCGACTGCTCGATGCGCTGGCGGTTCACATAGGTGCCGTTCAGGGATCCGGCGTCGCGCACCGTCGTCGTCTGTCCCTCGGTCACGAAGACGGCATGCCGGCGGGACACAGTCACGTCATCGAGGAAGACGTCGCTGTCCGGGTGACGTCCGACCGTGGTCTGCTCCTTCTCGAGCGGAAACCGAGGCCCTTCGTCACTCCCTCTTCGAATGACCAGGAGGCCGACCCCCCGAGGAAGCTCAAGCTGTCCCACGGATGGGGTGGCGACTACATCCGACACGTCGTCGATGGGGCTGACCGACACCGAAGTATCGCCAGCCGACGTCAGCATCGATGCTCCGCATGCGGAGCAGTAGTTCACCCCTTCAGGGTTTCGATGGCCGCAGCTGTGGCAGAACACATAGTCCAACGTAGTCGCTCCGTCGATTCCGTTCCGTACCAACTTCGAGTCGGTGGGGATCAACCCTCTGTGAGCTGGCGGTAGGCCCCAGCGTCGAGGAGCGCATCCACCGCCGTCGGGTCGGAAGGGACGATCTCACACAGCCATCCTTCACCATAGGGATCGCTGTTCATCAGCTCAGGGGCATCACCCAGCCCAGTGTTGACGGCCACTACTTGGCCAGCCACCGGGGCGTAGATCTCCGAGACCGACTTGGTCGACTCCACCTCGCCGATCAGCCCTCCGGACTCCACGGTCGCACCGGGTTCGGGTAGGTCGACGAAGACCACGTCGCCCAAGGCATCCTGGGCGTAGTCGGTGATGCCGATGCGAATCCGGTCACCCGCCGTACGCGCCCATTCGTGGTCGCTCGAATACCGCTGATCTTCAGGCACGTTCATGGCGCCCGACCCTATCCGACCGGAATAGGCCCTGCCGTCGGGTCCTCCCGGCTAGCGCAGGAGTTGCTGGAGTCGCGTGACGTACTCCTGGACGCGAGACTCGGACTGTGCGCTGCTGGGTGCCTCTGCCCACACGTGAGTCAGCGGCTCCTCGGGATCAGGCAGCACCAAGGCCCACCCGTCGTCCTCCATCACCTTTACCCCGTCCACCAGGACCAACTCGCGGCCCTGGGACCGCTCCACCAGGGTCCGCATCAGCATCCCCTTCTGATCCCACGGCGTATGCACCGACTGGTGGGCGATCCGTACCGGAGGCATGGCCGCTACCAGGTCGGACAGGCGTTGACCGGACGTCGTCAGCAGGGCCATGAGGTTGACCACGGTGGCGGCACCGTCGAAGGCGGGCAGGAATGCCGGGAAGATAAACCCACCGGACTGGCTGGCGGCCAGGGTCACGTGATCGGAGTGGGCCACCTCCATCAAATGGGAGGCGGACAGCTTGGTCCAGATGATCTCGGCTCCGGCATCGCGGCAGATCCGCTCGGCCACCACGCTGGCGGCCACCGGCAGCGCGATGCGGGCGCCCGGGACGGCATCGGTCACCAGCGTAACGAGAACCAGTAGCGCTTCGTCGTGGCTGAGCGTGTGGCCCAGGTCGTCGACGATATCCACGAACTCACCACCGGGGTCCAGCACAGCGCCGAGATGTGCTCCCGAAGCCCGGACCAGCTCGGCGACCCGGGCTGCCGCCGACGCCCGGTCGAAAGCCACCACATTGGCCGTATTGGCGTATGGATTGACCACCAATACATCGGCCTCGATCTTGGCCAGCAGGTTGGGCATGACGAAGCTGGCCGTCCCGAAGGAGTAGTCGAGGACGAGCTTGAGACCGGCGGCTCGGGCCGAAGACAAGTCGACCGAGTCGATCAGGGCCGAGGTGTAGTGCTCGAGCGTCCGGGGTGGGAAGCCGAGGTCGCCGATCTCCCGGGCCAAGACTCGTCGGAAGTCCTCGCGATGATAGAGGCGCTCGATTTTGCGCTGTGCCGCCTCGTCGATGTCGATGCCGTCTTCGTCGAAGAAGCGGAGCACCACCGACTGGGGGTCATCAGGATCGAGCCGCACGGTTACCCCCGCCGTACTGGACGACGAGGTGATCTGGAACCGGGTCACCGGCACGGTAGCGGCCTCGAGGTCGTCGACGTTCACGCCAGCCGCGTTGCAGCCGACCATGATCGCCCGCTTCAGGACTCGGGCGGCTCGGCTGGTGTCGCGCGAGATGGTGACGGTCGCGCCCTTCTCCAGAGTGGAGGCCCAGGCCATCGAGAGCCGCACGGCGAGTTCCGGGCTGATATCCACGTTGGCCAGACCTCGGACTCCGTCACGTCCGAACAGCGAACGAGCTCCCCGCGACTCCCACACGATCGAGGAGTTGACGATGGCCCCGGCCTCGACCGTCTTGAACGGGTAGATCTTCACCCCGGCACTGATCTCGGCGTGGGCGCCCACGAAGCACTCATCACCGAGGACTACGCCCTCATCGCAGCGGACCCCTTGGCGCAGATCAGAGCCGCGTCCGAGCACGCTGCCCTCGACCCGCACCCCGGCACCGAGGTAGGTGTTGTCGTGGACCACGGAGCGCTCGACGACGGCGTTGTCGCCGATGCGGACGTTACGCCCCAGCGTGCAGTACGCCCCCAGGCTGGCCCCAGGACCGACCACGCAGTTGTCGCCGATGACGGCCGGGCCGACCATCTCGACGCTGGGGTCGATTTCGGCGCCTTTGCCTACCCAGATACCCGGACGTAACGGAAATCCCTCGATGTCGACGTGGACCTTGCGGTCCAGGATGTCCTGGTGGGAGCTGACGTAGGCCTCGAGCGTGCCGACGTCTTCCCAGTACCCGTCGGCCACATAGCCGTACAGGCCCTTGCCCGCGGCCAGGGCAGCCGGGAACGAATCGGCCGAGAAGTCCACGGCCTCACCCTCAGCAATAAAGTCGAAGATCTCGGGCTCGAGCACGTAGATCCCCGTGTTGATCGTGTCGCTGAACACCTGCCCCCAGGTCGGCTTCTCCAAGAACCGCTCGATGGAGCCATTCTCGTTGGTGATCACGATCCCGAACTCGAGGGGGTTCTCGACCGCCTTGAGAGCCAAGGTGGCCAGTCCGCCGTGGCTGTCGTGGAACTCCACGACCTTTCCGAGATCGATGTCGGTGAGCACGTCGCCCGAGATGACCAGGAACCGCTCATCGAGTTCGTCCTTGGCGTTGCGGACCGACCCGGCGGTGCCGAGCGGGGTGGACTCGGTGGCGTAGACCATGCGGACGCCGAACTCGGAGCCGTCCCCGAAGTAGGTCCGGATGGCGTTGGCCATAAAGGCCACCGTGACCACGATGTCCTCGAACCCGTGGGTGCGGAGCAGGTTGACCACATGCTCCATCATCGGGATATTGGCCATGGGCAGCATGGGCTTGGGTTGGTTGGAGGTAAGCGGACGCAGTCGGGTCCCCTCACCGCCAGCCATGATCACGGCCTTCATCGGGTACTCGCCTCCATGGGATCACTCGCCTTCATCGGATCACCGCCTTGCCATCGGACCTTCATCATCGCCCTGCCGTCGGATCATCATCATGGTGGCGGCCATCAGCTAACGCCTGGCGGGCCACCGGAACGTACGAGGCAGCCGCCACCCAGGCCAGGGTCAGACCCACCAGCCCGAATCCCCAGGCCACTATGCGCACCACGGTCTGCCACGTTGCTGCTCCATCGCTGACCAAGAAGAGCGGGTAGGCGAACATCAGGGCGAACGTCCCCGCCTTGCCCACCCACAGGACGTCGATGCGGGCAGCACCAATCGAGGCCAGTAACAAGACGGCGGCGGACACCACGACCTCGCGAGCCAGTGTGGCCACGCCGAACCAGAGCGGGACCGCCCCGTGGGCCGTGATCGTGACGACGGCGGTGACCATGAGGACCCGATCGGCCACAGGGTCCAAGACCTTGCCGAAGGTCGACACCTGGTGGAAGCGCCGGGCGACATAGCCATCGATCCAGTCGGTGGCACCGAGGACACCGAGCAGTATGGCTGCCGCCGTCTGACGCTGAGCCCCGAAGAGCAGCCACACGAAGAGCGGAATGCAAGCCAGACGCACAAAGGTGATGAGGTTAGGGACGGTGAGTACCCGGTCGAGTCCCGGATCACCGTCTGCACCGTCTGCACCGTCTGCACCGTCTGCACCGTCTGCACCGTCTGACCCAGGCGACGGATCGTCACCGTTTGCAGTCACCGGGCCCGCCTCTACTCCGTCCACGACGACCAGTCTACGAGTCCACCTGCCACAGGCGGTGCCATCTGCTCGCAGTTCGACGCCACGACCAGCGACGCACCGCCGATACCCGCCGATACCCGCCGACGCACCCAGGTGGGTCACAATGGAACGATGTCGGGGATCAGCCGGGTCGACCGGGCCATCGGGGTCTTGCTCGTGGCCGTGCTGGCCGCCCTGGCCGGTCTGGGTTAC
>Ga0194035_1001459_pt1 | contig 12462 bp, 10 predicted proteins | sample JunL2320m_MetaG_FD_148680 | JGI IMG/M metagenome (GOLD analysis project Ga0194035, IMG submission 148680) | Anoxic zone freshwater microbial communities from boreal shield lake in IISD Experimental Lakes Area, Ontario, Canada - Jun2016-L239-20m | ecosystem: Environmental > Aquatic > Freshwater >...
AGCCCCTAGTGCCGCTGCCGCTGTCGAGGTTGCCGCTGTCGAGGTTGCCGCTGTCGAGGTTGCCGCTGTCGAACCTGTTGTGGCAGAACCTGTTTCGGTCATTGCTGAGCCCGTCGCTGAGCCCGTTGCTGCCAGCACTCCACCCTCCATGCCCCAGTTTGCTACCCCCGCGGCGGCGCCGGCCGCTGGCGCAGCTAGCCGCACCCCCGTCGTACTGCCTGCCCTGGGCGAGAGTGTCACCGAGGGCACGGTCACGCGGTGGCTCAAGGCCGTGGGCGATGTGGTGGCACTCGATGAACCCCTGGTTGAGATCTCAACCGACAAGGTTGATACCGAGCTTCCCTCACCTGCAGCAGGCGTACTGCTGGAGATCACCATCGAGGCAGACTCCGTGGTCGCGGTTGGTGGCCAACTGGGCGTGATCGGTGGCGCAGATTCGGCAGCACCTGCTGCCTCTGCACCCGCGCCGGCCTCACCGCCGGCCGCAGCAGTTCCAGCCGAGGTAGTTCCAGCCGAGGTAGTTCCAGCCGAGGTAGTTCCAGCCGTAGTAGTTCCAGCCGTAGTAGTTCCAGCCGCAGTAGTTGCGGTAGCAGCACAGGCAGCGCCGGCAGTTAGCACTGCCACTGCCACTGCCACTGCCACTGCCACTGCCACTGCCACTGCCACTGCCACTGCAGATTCCGACCCCGACGACTCCTATGTCACGCCACTGGTTCGCAAACTGGCCGCCGATAACCACATCGACCTGGCGCGTGTCACCGGCACCGGAGTCGGCGGACGAATCCGAAAGTCAGATGTGCTCGATGCAGTTGAGGCGGCCAAGCAGGCGACACCCGTCGCGCCTCGATCCGACAGTGCTGAACTCCGTGGTCGCACCGAGAAACTCTCGCGCCTACGCCGAGTGATCGCCGACCGCATGGTCGAGTCACTACAGGTCTCGGCTCAACTCACCACGGTTGTCGAAGTCGACGTCACGCGCATCGCTCAACTGAGGGCGGCGGCAAAGAGCGGTTTCGAGGCCAAGGAAGGCGCGAAGCTGTCGTTCCTACCGTTCTTCGCCAAGGCAACGATTGAGGCGCTGGTGGCCTTCCCGCAAGTGAACGCCTCGATCGACACCGCTGAAGGCACGGTCACTTACCACGAAGCCTGCCACCTAGGCATTGCTGTCGACACCGAACGCGGGCTGCTAGTTCCAGTGATTCACAACGCAGGCGCCCTCAGCATCGGCGGCCTCGCGCGCGGTATCGCCGATCTTGCTGGCCGCACCCGCACCGGCAAGGTGAGCCCCGACGAACTCTCGGGCGGCACCTTCACGTTGACCAACACTGGCAGCCGCGGCGCTTTGTTCGACACTCCGATCATCAACCAGCCTCAGGTTGCGATCCTTGGCACGGGCGCTGTCGTGAAGCGCCCCGTGGTCGTCACCGACGACAACGGCCTGGACTCAATTGCCGTGCGCTCCATGGTGTATCTGGCACTCACCTATGACCACCGCTTGGTCGACGGTGCCGATGCTGCCCGATTCCTGGTGACCATCAAGGATCGCCTTGAGGGCGCTGCCTTCGAAACTGAACTCGGCTTGTAGCCGAGCAAGTCACCCAACGACCCAAGGAGCGCGACATGCACGTGTTGGTCGCAGGATCATCAGGGTTGATCGGCCAACGATTACTCAGCGCGCTGCGCGGCGACGGCCACGAAGTGAGCACGCTCGTTCGGCGCGATGCAGCCAGCTCGAGCGAGGTGCGTTGGCAGCCAGCCTTAGGTGCAGACGGGGTCGATGATGCTCTTCGCGCAGTGATCGAGAGCGCAGACGCAGTGGTAAACCTAGCCGGCTCAGGCGTGGCCGAAAAGCGTTGGAACACAACGTATAAGAAGCAAGTTCTCGAGTCGCGAGTCACAGCAACGCAGTGTCTTGCCACGGCGATCAGCAGGTCGAACAACCCGCCGCGTGTGTTCGTCTCGGGTTCTGCAGGTGGCTATTACGGCGATACCGGCCCGGTGGCGGTCGACGAAACCGCACCACGCGGTTCGACCTTTCTTGCCGAGGTTGCCAGCGCTTGGGAAGACGCTGCGGCCCCTGCACTCGAGCGCGGCGTCCGAGTAGTGCATCCACGAACAGGCACAGTCGCAGACGCACACGGTGGTGCCTTCGGCCGGCTACTTCCAATGATCAAATCCGGCGCCGGAGGCAAGCTTGGTAACGGACACCAGTGGTGGTCGTTGATCTCCTTGCGCGATGAAGTGGCCGGGATCTGTCATCTGATCGACACTTCGTCAATCTCGGGCGGGGTCAACTTCTCCGCCCCCGAGCAGGCAACCAATGCGCAGATCACCGACGCTCTCGGTGCTGCCCTGCATCGGCCAACCCTGGCGCCCGCACCCAAGTTCGCAGTGCGAGCGGTGCTCGGCGAATTCGCCGACGAGTTGTTCATCGACCAGCGGATGAAGCCAACCAAACTGCTCGATTCCGGATTCGTCTTCGCCAATCCCTCGCTTGCCATGATCGTGGCAGGTTTGCTCGCCGACTAACCACGATCACTGCACTGCTCATGGCCCCGCCAATTCAGGGGCCACTCGCACCTGCGCGATGCGCCAGCCATCACCGAAGCCAGTGAGACTGATCAGCCACCACCGCGATCCGCGTGCTGCCAGAGTGCGTCGCCATGTGGTTGTAGTGATCTCGCACGCCGTTCGTCGATCGCGCACCTCGAGTTCGATCGAGTCGGAGGTCGCGGGCTCGATGGAGATGGCTGGGCGCACGACCTCAACCGAGAGCCGACACCCCTGCAGCGTGGCGCCATTCGAGCTGATCCGCTCCACGAGGCTCGAATCGGCGGCCCAAGCACTTCCCAGCGGATCGACAACCAGCTCAAGGCGCTTGGCCGAGCCAGCTGCTAGCGCTGCGAGCCGACGATCATCGAGTTCGGCCAGCACTTGCGCCCACTTCGGGGCGGTGTCAGTGGTTGGTACGACAGCGGGGGCGGGCTGAACGGGCTCAGCCAGTGGACCAGCGGCGGTCGCTGGGTCGGCGGTCGCTGGGTCGACGGTCGCTGGGTCGACGGTCGCTGGGTCGGCCAGTGTGTTACTGCTCGGCGCGGAAGTCGGCTGATCTGCGCCGGCAACGCCAGTGGCATGGAGCAGCGCGGCGAACATCAGGCCGGCAACGAGGCCACCGAGTGCGGCGCTGAGTCGCCGCAGTTTTCGAGAACTAGCGCGAGGTTGGGAACCCGGGTGTGGCTGGCTGCCGGCGCCTCGTGAGACTGGCCGGCGTATGGGCTTGCGCGACAGCGGCGCGCGCGGTCGTTTTGCGCGACGCTCAGCAGCGCGACGGTTTGCGGCTCGACGCTCCGCGATTGGACGGCGTACGGGTCGACGCCGCGAGCGAGATCGCTTGGGAGCTGGGCGCGCAGGACGTAGGGCGCTGAACTCCTTTGCTGGCAGAGGTTGTGGGCTGACGCCAGCCTCGACCACTGACGTAGCCTCAAGAATTGACCCAGCCTCGCCAAAAGGTTCACCAGCGGGAGGCGGCGTGTCATACGACGCTGCAGAACCGACCGGACGCGGACCCCAGAGCAGCGGCAATAGTGGTTCTGGCCGGCCAGCCGCACGAACCGCCTCGAGAAGCTGAGGCAGTGACGGGTGAAGTTCGGGATCAGGGTCGGCGGCGCGCACCAAGCAAAGTACAAGCGACGAAGGTGCGGTGCCCCGGCCGAGGAGCTCGCGGATCAGATGGGCCAAAGCGTCGACATCGTCCATCGCAGTAGGGCCGCCGGCGCCAGGTGCGTAGTGCCAGGATGCGCCTGCGTCGAGCAGGTGCACTGATCCATCCGGTGCCACGGCAATCGATTCGGCAGTGATGTGGCCATGTGCGAGTTGGTCGGCATGAAGCGCCGTGAGGGCTTCGCCAACCGCAACAGCCACAGTGAGAACGTGGCCGAGCCGTAGGGGGCCTTCGTCCCGGATGGACGAAAGGGCGAGCGAGTCGGCTGGGATCCGATGGGTGAGGGCCACACCGTCACCGGCAGGGATCACCCGGATCAGCTGTGCGAGGGAAGGGGCGGATATCTGCATGAGGTCGTCCCAGGCGCGGCGCAGGGCCCGCTGAGCGCGTTCTGCGGATGGGAGGACGCACGCGGTGGTGCGTTCGATGAAGGGCAGTTCGGCGGGAAGTTGTGGGTTGGTCATCCAGGCAGGGTGCGCCCCGTCACAGCATCGGCGCGTCGCCCGTCCACAGGGTGCGCCATCGGCCGGTCGCGACCACGATGGGCTAGTGAGCACGCACCCCGAACACGGCGGCAGTCACCGCCTGCCCGATTGCGATGTTGCGATCGTTGGCGCGGGGATCGCGGGTCTGGCCGCGGCCCGACACCTAACGACTGCCGGATTCAACGTTCGAGTGTTCGAGGCAGGGGCGGCGGTCGGCGGTCGAGTACGCAGTGAGTCGATCGACGGCATCACGGTCGACATCGGATTCCAACTCATCAACCCGGCGTATCCCGAAGCCCAACGCATGCTCGACTTCGACGACCTGAGCTTGCGGCCGTTCGTCGCCGGAGTGCTTCTGCGCGAGAGCGAAGGCAAAGCGTCGCTGATCGCCGATCCAATGCGCCATCCCGCAGACGTAGTGTCCACTGCACTGCATGTACCAGGATCGCGACTGCAGCAGATCCGCTTCGTCGCCGAGATACTACGTCTGGCGAGAATGAACCCCCGCGCACTAGAGCAGCGCCCTGATTTGACTGCGCGCGAAGCACTTTCGCGATTTGGAAAGATCTCCGACGACCTCTTGGCAGCGTTCCTGTCCGGTGTCCTGTTTGACGATTCACTCACGACGTCTCGACGCTTCGTCGACCTCGTACTTCGATCGTTCGTTCGTGGAACACCGGCGGTGCCAGCTACCGGAATGCAGCGAATCCCAGACCAACTCGCGCGAGGGCTCGACATCGCGCTCAACACCCGCGTGCGAGCGGTCACGCCATCGACCGTGGCCACCGAGTCCGAAACGGTTCACGCGCGCGCGATCATCGTGGCCTGCGATCCGCGCACTGCGGCAACGCTGATCCCAGGCCTTGCCATCGGCGAGTTGCGATCGGGCACCACCTGGTGGCATCTAGCCGACTCCCCCGGCTCGGCTCTGACCAGCGGGCGTCCGGTGCTCGTCATCGATCCGCGCCGCACGGGGCCACTGGTCAACTCAGTCGTGCTGAGCAACGCTGCCCCGGCCTACGCCCCCGATGGACGGGCCCTGATCGCCTCAACCGCACTGGGGGCAGGACAGTTTGACGATTCGGATGTGCGCAGGCACCTGTCCTACCTGCACGGAATTGACACGAGCCGATGGGATGTCGTGGCAGTTCACCGGCTCGATCTCACCGTGCCGGCGATGCCCGCCGGGACGCCGCTGCAAAAGCCGGTGGTACTCGACAACGGCCTGTTCGTTGCCGGTGATCATCGCGATACGCCGAGCCTGCAGGGAGCGCTCGTCAGCGGTCGACGGGTCGCAGCGGCAGTGCAGCACGCTCTCGCGTAAGTTCAGGCCATGCCAACCCCGCGCATCCTGGCCACCAGCGGTGGCTTCAACTCCTCCGGCCGCTACAACTCCCGCGTTCCTGGCGGCTTGTTCCTCGAGGCGCTTCGCCTCTCTGGCAAGGATCGCCCACGCGTTCTGTTCGTGATGACTGCCACAGGCGACAATCAGAACTACCTCACGCTGATGTACCAGGCCATGCGCGACCTCTCGGTTGACGCCGATCACCTCGCTGTCTACGACATGCCCAATCAGCGAGTCGAGGAAGCCCTCGACAAGGCCGACGTGGTGTGGGTTGGTGGTGGCTCGGTGGCCAACCTGCTCGCCCTCTGGCGCGTGCACGGGATCGATATCGCGATGCGTGACGCATGGGAGCGCGGCGTCGTACTCGCCGGCGTGAGCGCGGGTTCGATCTGCTGGCACGTGGGCGGGCCCACTGATTCGTACGGCACCCACCTGCAGCTCCAACGCGGCGGTCTTGGGCTTGTGCCCTACGGCAATGGCGTGCACTACGACACTGAGGAGCAGCGACGTCCGCTCTTGCAGCAGCTAGTGCGCGATGAAGAGCTTCCGATGTCGTACGCCACCGACGATCATGTCGGGGTGTTGTACGAAGGCGCCGAGGCAGTGGCCGTGATCACCGATACCGAGGTCGATCCCGACATCGGCCCGGCGGCCTACCGAGTCGAGAAGGTCGGCGACGACGTCGTCGAGACTCGGCTTGCACCGGGCCCTATCAGCTAGCAGCAAACCAGGTAAAGCGCACTCTCGCAAGCACTTTCAGCCCTAATCATCGAGACAGAAGGACACCGTCATGCGTCACGTCGCGCTCCCCCAGCTCACCGACAAGCCCGTCCCTGTGATCGGCGTCGGCGGCATGTTGCTCGCCGAACCACTGCGCAGTACTGGCGAACTGATGCCCTGGGACGATGCGATCGCGGTACTGCATCACGCATTCGACGTTGGAATCACCTTGGTCGATACCGCCGACATCTACGCACCTGACGCTGCTCACTTCGGCTACGACGAACGCCTTGTCGGCGAAGCAGTGCGCACCTGGTCGGGTGGCCGCGACAAGATAATCGTCGTCACCAAAATTGGCATCACACTCACCGTCGGCCCCGACGGTGACGACCTCTGGGGTCGCGATGGCTCACGTGATTACCTGCTACGCGCAGCAGAGGCGAGCGTTGCGCGCCTAGGCTTCGAGCCCGACACGATCCTGCTGCACCGGCTCAATCGCGAGCAGCAGCCATTCGCTACCACGGTCGAAAACATGCTCGCAGTGCGCGACGCCGGCTTCACACCACGTATCGGCATCGGAAACGTGCATCTGGACGAGTGCGAAATCGCTTGGGAGGTAAGCGGTGGCGCGATTTCCGGCGTCGAGAACGAGCGCAGCCCGCGCTACCGCGATGACACCGATGTGCTTGCCTGGTGTATCGACAAGGGTGTCGCGTACTTCCCGTGGTCGCCCTTCGGCGGCGGCGATGATGCCGCACGTCTGCCCGTGCTTTATCCCGCTTTCGCCGACGTCGCCACAGAGATCAGCAGTGCCACTGGTCGCACAGTGACCGCCCATCAGGTGACCCTCGCGTGGCTCCTGTCCAACGGCTCGGTGGTAGTGCCCATCGCAGCGGTTACTCGCGCTGCAACCGCTGACTCCAATGCCGCCGCCTTCGACATTGAACTCTCTGCCGAGCAGATCACGCGGCTCAACTCTTCACCGGTGGGATCCGGTTCACTCTTCCCTGATGACGAGGACTAGGACAGACCTAGTCACCCAGCGCAGCACACGCTTTATGCCTGACGTTCCAACCGGTTTAGGCTGAGGCACATGACCACTGCGTCGACCTCTGCATCGCTTGAGATCAAGCGACTTGGCTTTGGTGACGAGTCAGTCCAGTACGAACTCGCATGGGACGAACAGCGGCGAGTGCACGAGGGCGTAGTCAACGGCGAGCACCCAAACACCGTGCTACTGCTCGAACATCCCTCGGTCTATACCGCAGGTCGCCGCACCCCGATCGAGGATCGACCCACCGACGGCACACCGGTGGTCGAAGTCGATCGCGGCGGACGCATCACGTGGCACGGCCCTGGGCAACTCGTCGGCTATCCCATAATGCGCCTCACCCAGCCGATCGATGTCGTGGCACACGTGCGACGCCTCGAGGCACTGCTGATCGGAGTCTGCGCTGACGTTGGGCTCGAGACCATACGGGTCACGGGGCGCAGCGGAGTGTGGGTCGCAGCCGACGAGCCACTACGTGGAACACGGCCAGAACGAAAGATCGCGGCGATCGGTGTGCGCGTTTCTCGCGGAGTCACGCTGCACGGCTTCGCACTCAACTGCGACTGCGACCTTTCCTGGTTCGACCGGATCGTGCCCTGCGGTATCACGGACGCTGGGGTCACCTCGCTCAGCGCCGAGCTCGGGCGACGAGTCAGCGTGAACGAGGTCCTGCCACTGGTCGAAGCGCGGCTACGCGAAGTGCTCGACATAGGGTGGACCCCGTGACCCAGAGCCCGATCGACGCACCCGCTAACGATGTCGTCGCGACCGCGCCTGACGGCCGACGGATGCTGCGGATCGAAGCGCGAAACGCAGCGGTACCAATCGAACGCAAGCCCCCGTGGATCAAGACCAAGATGAAGACCGGACCCGAGTTTCGGCGCATTACCGAACTGGTCAAGACCGAGGGCTTGCACACGGTGTGCCAGGAGGCCGGCTGCCCCAACATCTACGAGTGCTGGGAAGACAAGGAAGCAACCTTCCTCATAGGCGGGGCTCAGTGCACTCGCCGTTGTGACTTCTGCCAGATCGACACCGGCAAGCCCGAGCCACTCGACCTCGACGAACCCCGTCGGGTCGCAGAATCCGTTCAGACCATGGGTTTGGCGTATGCCACGGTTACCGGGGTTGCGCGCGACGACCTACCTGACGAAGGTGCCTGGCTCTACGCGCAGACAGTGCGCGCGATTCATGACGCAGTGCCCGGCTGCGGGGTCGAGGTGCTCATCCCTGACTTCTCCGCCAAGCCTGACCTGCTCGCCCAAGTCTTCGACGCTGCCCCCGAGGTGCTCGCACACAACGTCGAGACTGTGCCGCGCATCTTCAAACGAATTCGTCCAGCGTTCACCTATGAGCGCTCACTCGACGTTCTAACTCAGGCGCGAGCAGCGGGGATGATCACCAAGTCCAACCTCATCCTGGGGATGGGCGAAGAGATCGAAGAAGTAGTGCAGGCGCTGCGCGACCTACACGAAGCAGGATGCGAACTCATCACCATCACGCAGTACCTGCGTCCGACTCCGCGTCATCACCCAGTGGAGCGTTGGGTGCACCCAGAGGAGTTCGTCGCGCTGGCGAAAACTGCTGCGGACATTGGGTTTTCGGGCGTCATGAGTGGGCCGCTAGTGCGATCGTCATATCGTGCTGGACGGTTGCACCGGCAAGCACTCGAAGCCCGCGCCAGCGGCACGACCGCAACCATCCTCACCGGCGGTGCAACCGCGTGAGCTACCCAACGGCCGAGGTTGTGGCCTGCCACATCTGGCCCACCGGCTCCAAGGTGCCGGTGACAGTCGACTCCCTGGTGCTCGACTGGGGTGGGCCGGTAGGCGATCGACACCATGGGCTGACCATGAAGTCGAATTCGCGGCAGAGCAAGCACTACACCAAGGGCACCGAGATTCGAAACCATCGTCAGGTGTCGATAGTCGAGGCGACCGAATTGCAGGACGTCGCGGCCGCACTGGGCATCACTGAGATCGAGCCAGGTCTGATCGCCGACAACATCTATCTGCGCGGGGCCGCCAACCTGACAACGCTGCCCCTCATGACGCGTCTGGTCTTCTCGTCGGGGGCCGTCATCATGCTCGGCGGTGAGAACGATCCGTGCACGATCGCCGGAGCCCTCGTCGCGGAGGTTCACGGGATCACCTCGACGTCCTTCCCCAAGGCTGCGATGCACAAGCGGGGAGTGACCGGCTGGGTCGAACTTCCCGGCGAGATCAAAGCCGGCGATACGGTCGAAATCCGGTCCTGATTACGACCTTGTAGGCATGATCAGCAGCTGGCCACATAGGCTGTGCCCACGTACCCGAGCAGCCGGAGTAGTCACCAGTGAGCAACGCCGCACCGTCAGAAGCACCGAAGGGCCGAATCGCGCAGATCCGCGAGACTTTCCGCCTCACCCGCAAGGCCGATCCCACTATCGGTTGGGTACTGCTGGGGATCTTCCTCGCCGTATTCGCCGCGATGTTGCTCATCGGCTTCCTGCTGCACCTCACCTGGTTCTTCGGGCTGATCGGTCTGCCGCTGGCACTGTTGGCCACCACATTCATCTTCGGCCGCCGCGCCGAACGTGCCGCGTACGCGCAGGTCGAAGGTCAGTTGGGTGCCGCTGCGTCGGTGCTCAGTACCTTGAAGAGTGGCTGGTTTGTCACCCCCGCAGTCGGCTTCACGAAGAGCCAGGATCTCGTGCACCGAGTGCTTGGACGTCCGGGAATCATCTTGGTATCGGAGGGTCCGAGCTCGCGGGCGACCGCCCTACTTGCGATCGAGCGGAAGAAGGTCGCGCGCTTCGTCAGCGAAGTCCCGATCTTCGAAATCCAGTGCGGTGATGGTGAAGGCCAGGTTCCGCTGGCCAAGCTGCAGCGCGAAGTGATGAAGCTGCCGCGCAACCTTAAGGCAGCGCAGGTCACTCAGATTCGTCGTCGTCTTGATGCACTCACCGCATCACCGCTGCCGATCCCCAAGGGTCCGATGCCCAAGGGCAACCGCGCACCTCGAGGCTAACTAACGACGAACCAGTGCGGTTCGCAGCGAGCGATCGTGCAGGCCACGGCCGTCGCGGTCCCACACCAGCGGTGGGATCAACAGGCACACCAGCAAGCTGCGCAGGAAGGCCCGCAGGAAACCAACTGGCGAACCGTCTAGGCGCACCACTACCAGGCCAAGAATCCGTTGCCCGAACGAGGCCGACGCGAGGCTGGTGAACACAGTGCGTTCGACGAGAAAGAACCCGAGGGTGACAAGGCTCGAGGTCGACGTCCCATAGTTGATGCTGGGGAGGAAAAGCCGCACCAGCAACAGGCAGGCGACCCAATCGAGCATCAAGGCGCCGAGGCGCCGACCCCAGCCAGCGAGTGATCCTGGGCCGTCCTGCGGTAGACCGAGGCGTTCGCCGCGCCAGCCCTGAGTAGACGGCAGTACCGAGCTGGGGCCTGATAGCCAGGCGCCGAGATCGGCTCGGGTCAGCCGTGGGCCGTCCTCGTCCTTGGTCACGTCCCCAGGCTAGGTGGCTAGTGATCGCAGCGCGAAACTGAGGTAGATGTGAGCAGTGACACCCCGGTGGCAATGATCGGAAACACGCGCGAAACAATCGAGACACCAGGGGGTAACGGCGCCCCTTTAGGTTCACCACTAAGCCCGCGACGAATCCGGCGCGGATCACGGCTAAGCGATGTGTGGCGGCTACCGTCGCCCCACCGCGAGGAGGAATGGATGTTCAGCAACGCGGAGGAAGTACTCCGGTACATCCGAGACGAAGACGTCAAGTTCGTCGACGTACGGTTCTGCGACCTGCCCGGGGTGATGCAGCACTTCAACGTTCCGGCACAAGGACTCGACGAGTCGTTCTTCACCAATGGTCAGATGTTCGACGGATCGTCGATCCGCGGCTTCCAGGCGATCCACGAGTCAGACATGAAGCTGATGCCGGACGTCAAGACCGCCTACCTTGACCCGTTCCGTACCGAGAAGACACTGAACATCAACTTCTCCATTCGCGACCCGTTCACCGACGAGCCCTACAGCCGCGACCCGCGCAACGTTGCCGCCAAGGCCGAGGCGTACCTCACCGCTACTGGGATCGCCGACACCGTGTACTTCGGCCCAGAGGCTGAGTTCTACATCTTCGACGACGTCCGCTTTGAGACTCGTTCGAACGCTGGCTACTACTACATCGACTCAATCGAAGGCGCATGGAACACCGGGCGCGTCGAAGAGGGCGGCAACCGCGGGTACAAGACCCGCTACAAGGGCGGCTACTTTCCCGTACCGCCGGTCGACCACTTCGCCGACCTTCGCGATGCAATGGTCATCGGCCTGCAGACGGTCGGCTTGGAGATCGAGCGCAGCCACCACGAGGTTGGTACCGCCGGACAGTCGGAAATCAACTACCGGTTCGACACCTTGCTCGCCGCCGCCGACCAGGTGATGGCGTTCAAGTACGTCATCAAGAACGTGGCATGGCAAGCCGGAAAGACCGTGACCTTCATGCCAAAGCCGCTCTTCGGCGACAACGGCTCAGGGATGCACTGCCACCAGTCGCTGTGGAAGAACGGCGACCCGCTGTTCTACGACGAGCTCGGCTACGCCGGCCTTTCGGACATGGCTCGCTGGTACATCGGTGGTCTGCTCAAGCACGCACCGTCGTTGCTTGCGTTCACCAACCCCACCGTGAACTCCTACCACCGACTCGTGCCTGGCTATGAAGCCCCGGTGAACCTGGTGTACAGCCAGCGCAACCGTTCGGCTTGTATCCGTATCCCGATCACCGGTTCGAACCCCAAGGCCAAGCGCATCGAGTTCCGCGTGCCCGACCCGTCGAGCAACCCGTACCTCGCCTTCGCCGCAATGCTCATGGCTGGTCTCGACGGTGTGAAGAACAAGATCGAGCCACCCACGCCCATCGACAAGGACCTGTACGAGCTGCCGCCAGACGAGGCCGCCTCGATTCCGCAGGTGCCAGGCTCCCTCGGCGAGGTCCTCGACGCACTTGAAGCCGACCACGACTACCTGCTCGAAGGTGGCGTCTTCACTCCCGATCTGATCGAGACGTGGATCTCTTACAAGCGCCTCAACGAGATCGACCCAATCCGCCTTCGTCCGCACCCGCACGAGTTCGAGCTCTACTACGACATCT
>Ga0194035_1001464_pt1 | contig 12438 bp, 18 predicted proteins | sample JunL2320m_MetaG_FD_148680 | JGI IMG/M metagenome (GOLD analysis project Ga0194035, IMG submission 148680) | Anoxic zone freshwater microbial communities from boreal shield lake in IISD Experimental Lakes Area, Ontario, Canada - Jun2016-L239-20m | ecosystem: Environmental > Aquatic > Freshwater >...
ATATTTCACACGGTCAAAAGTCTGCTGATTTTATTTGACCGGCTCGACCAGCTCGACGGCTCGACGGCTCGACCAGCTCGACGGCTCGACGGCTCGACGGCTTGACGGCTCGACGGCTTGACCGGCTCCCCAGGCATCGAGAATTGTGCAGCGCAGCATAAAACCTGTTGGGCTGTGAGCGTGGGGGGCCAGGGCCTTGGCTTGGCCGTGATGGTCAGGGCAGCCCCCACGAACAATTTTTATTTTTAAAAGTATCTTGTAAGCCATTAGCTTACAGCCACCGGATAGGCCAAATAGGCCAAATGGACAACACGTTTAAGTCCGTGCTATAACGCAGCCATGTTCCAATCGCTACCCTTGGCTATACGACCTAGACTTCAGGCGACAGAGGCGCGTCTGGATGCCATATACAAAGCAGCATCTATGGGGTTGAAAGGAGATTCACTGGCACTGGCGTCAGGGATGCTGCCTTTGGAGTACCGGCAATTGTGCCAATTTGACCCATTGGCCGAACTGGCGGCGCAAAAGGGCAAGGCCGACAATGAGCTACGCGCCGCCATGAAGTTGAACGAGGCGTCAGATCAGGGCGACGCCAAGGCGAGCCTGGCCATCCTCCAGCATGTACATGGTTGGACTGCCAAGCAGGAGATTAGTGTGGACGTCTATCAGAAGATCAGCGTCATCACGGCGCTTGAGCAGGCGAGGGCGCGAGTGATCGAGGGGACGGTGATTGATGCAAACCCCGATATACACGTCTGAAGACGAACAAAAGCTCATGGTGGAATTGTGGTCGCCGCAGATCTGCGACGACCCCGAGGCGTTTGTGTTGCTGGCCTTTCCGTGGGGCCAGAAGAACACCCCGCTGCACAAGTTCAAGGGGCCGCGTAAGTGGCAGCGGGAAGTGCTGCGCGACATCAAGGCGCACATTGCAGGCAACAAGGGCAAGGTGCAGATGGACACGCTGCGAGAGGCGGTGTCATCCGGGCGCGGGATTGGCAAGTCGGCGTTGGTCAGTTGGTTGGTGTTGTGGATGTTGACCACCCGCATTGGTGGCTCGGTTATCATCAGTGCGAACTCAGAAAGCCAGCTACGCTCGGTGACCTGGGCCGAACTGACCAAGTGGTCGGCGATGGCCATTAACAACCACTGGTTTGAGATCAGCGCAACCAAGCTGGTGCCGGCGCAGTGGCTGTGTGAGTTGGTCGAGCGGGATCTAAAGAAAGGCACACGATACTGGGCCGCAGAGGGCAAGCTGTGGTCAGCCGAGAACCCCGACAGCTACGCGGGCGTACACAATCAAGACGGCATGATGCTGATCTTCGATGAGTCATCAGGTATCCCCAACCCGATCTGGGAAGTGGGCGCCGGGTTCTTTACTGAGAACACCCCCGACCGTTACTGGTTTGCATTCAGCAACCCCCGGCGCAACGAAGGGTACTTTTTTGAGTGTTTTCACGCCAAACGCGCCTTTTGGAACACCCGCAGCGTCGACGCAAGGACGGTGGAGGACACCGACAAACAGGTCTATGAGCAGATTATCGCGGAATATGGTGAGGATTCACCCCAGGCGAAGGTTGAGGTGTATGGTGAGTTTCCCGATGCGGGGGAGGATCAGTTTATCAAACCCCTGCTGGTTGAGGACGCGATGCAGCGCGAACGCTGGAAAGACATCACGGCGCCTATAGTATTAGGTATTGACCCCGCGCGCGGTGGCGCTGACTCGACCGTGCTGGTGGTGCGCCAGGGGCGGGATATTGTGGCCATCAAACGCTACTCGGGCGAGGACACCATGACTATCGTGGGTAGGGTCATTGATGCCATCGAGGAATACAAGCCCATTCTATCTGTTATTGATGAAGGTGGCCTTGGATATGGAATACTTGACAGGCTGACAGAACAGCGGTACAAGGTGCGTGGGGTAAACTTTGGCTGGAAAGCCAAGAATGCCATCATGTGGGGTAATAAGCGGGCAGAGATGTGGGGCTTGATGAAAGATTGGTTAAAAACTGCGTCGATTCCGACCGACAGACAGCTAAAAGCCGATCTGGTTGGCCCCATGAAGAAGCCCAATAGTAGTGGTACGATTTTCCTTGAAGGAAAGAAGGAAATGCGCAGTCGTGGTCTAGCTTCACCCGACGCCGCCGACGCGCTGGCGGTCACTTTTGCCTTCCCCGTCGCGCACCGCGAGTACCGCGAGCCTGTGCGGCGTATAAACTCTCAATCAGCAAGCGTAACCAACTCATGGATGGGGTCTTAACATGCCAAACAACATATCAGTAGGGGTTGCCTTTAGCGACCCGGTTTTGTCAGGCGGTACTATTGACAACACCGTCATTGGTGGCACGACCAAGGCCGCAGGGTCGTTCACGACTGCGGTTGCATCAGGCACTGTAACGGCAATCAACGCCACGGCCATCACCGCCGGCGGGTCTGCCGCCGTCCTAGCCACGACAACCGCTGGTTTTGGTCTGTATCTTGGCTCAGGCGCACCGACGATCACCGCTGCGAAGGGATCGTTGTACCTTCGCTCAGACGGTTCCAGCACCAGCACCCGGTTGTATGTCAACTCGGACGGTGCAACAACCTGGGTTGCGGTTACCACGGCCAGCTAGTTATGCCCAACAGCAAATCAATCGGCATTGCGTATTCTGACCAAGATATAAGCGGGGCGGATACGCTTGCCGCAAACGTCACGCTTGGATACACGGTTGCAGCGCAAGGGTCTGTAACGCAAGCAACCAGCAAATCTACGGGCGTCACGTTGAACGCGCCATGCGGTCAGATTACAACAAGCAATGCGACTCTGAACGGAGCAACAAACGTAGGTTTCACGCTGACGAACTCAAATATATCGGCTAAAGACACTCTGGTTTTGACGATTGCAAGCGGCGCAACGGTGGCCTCTTACAACGTGTGGGTTACGAGTCTGACTGCGGGTTCGGCAACTATTAATTTGCGAAACATTACCGCTGCAACTCCATTGTCCGAGGCTGTTGTGATTAATTTTGCGATTATCCACCTGCTATGAAAAAGACCGTTTCTCTGTCTGTTGGCCGGGGGGAGAAACTCCCGGTCAGCAAGGGCGCTGGACTGACTGCCAAGGGTCGAGCAGTTTACAACGCTGCAACGGGCAGCAACCTAAAACCACCCGCGCCAAGCCCCAAGACAGCAGCAGACAAGGGCAGGAAAGCGTCATTTTGTGCCAGGATGTCTGGCGTAGTAGCCAAGGCCAGTGGCCCTGCAGAACGTGCAAAAGCCTCACTTAAACGATGGAAGTGCTGACCATGCCACTCGTCAAATCGCCTAGTCCTAAAGCCTTTCGCCAGAACATCAAAGCGGAAGTCAAAGCAGGCAAGCCGATCAAACAAGCGGTGGCCATAAGCTACTCGGTCAAGCGTGAAGCTATGAAGAAAAAAGGAAAGTAGTGGCCTATCAGGACACGGGCATCAATGAAGCCGGCGCAGTCGCGTCAGGCGGCACCAAGAGTGACCGCAACGACACTGACATGCTGGCCACGATGCGGACTCGCCTCACAATGGCGATCAGTGCCTATTCGGACTCCCGCGAGGACGAGCTGGACGACCTGCGCTTTCGTGCTGCCTCACCTGACAACCAGTGGCAATGGCCCGCAGACGTACTGGCCACGCGTGGCAGCATCCAAGGCCAAACGATCAATGCAAGACCTTGCCTGACCATCAACAAGCTGCCACAACACGTTCTGCAAGTTACAAACGATCAACGCCAAAACCGGCCCAGTGGCAAGGTAATTCCGGCTGACGACAAGGCCGACATCGAGGTGGCCGAGATATTCAACGGCATCGTGCGGCATATCGAGTACATCTCGGATGCTGATGTCGCGTATGACACGGCCTGCGACAATCAAGTGACTTTTGGCGAGGGGTACTTCCGCATCCTGACCGAATACTGCGATGACAACAGTTTTGAGCAGGATCTGCGGATTGGTCGCATTCGGGATTCGTTCAGCGTCTACATGGATCCAACCATCCAAGACCCTTGCGGCTCGGATGCTGAATGGTGTTTTATCAACCAAGAGATCACGAAAGAAGAATACGAACGCGAGTTCCCTGACGCAGCGCCTCTATCTAGCCTGCAATATGGTGTTGGCGATGGGCAACTAAACGCGTGGATTAATCAGGATACGGTTCGCATTGCGGAATACTTTTACATCGAGCATAAAGCCAAAAAACTGAACCAATATCACGGTGGAATCACCGCGATGGTGGGTTCGCCGGAGGCCAAACAAGCCGAAATGATGGGTTTAATTGCCATCAAGACGCGTGATGTAGACGTTCGGACGGTCAAATGGTGCAAAACAAACGGGTTTGAGGTGCTGGAGAAGCGTGATTGGGCGGGCAAATACATCCCGGTCATTCGCGTGATTGGCAACGAATTTGAGATTGACGGTCGGATGTACGTCAGCGGGCTGGTCAGAAATGCTAAAGACGCCCAACGGATGTACAACTACTGGGTGAGCCAAGAGGCTGAAATGCTGGCGCTGGCACCGAAGGCACCGTTTATCGGCTACGGCGGGCAGTTTGAAGGCTACGAGGCTCAGTGGAAAACGGCCAACATTAACAACTGGCCCTATCTTGAGGTCAATCCCGATGTGACTGATGGCCAAGGCGCGGTGCTGCCGTTGCCGCAGCGGGCGCAGCCCCCGATGGCGTCCAGCGGCCTGTTGCAAGCCAAGATGGGCGCGTCGGATGACATCAAGAGTTCCACCGGGCAGTATGACTCCAGCTTAGGTGCCACCAGCAATGAGCGGTCGGGGCGGGCTATTCTGGCGCGGGAAAAACAAGCCGACACGGGCACTTATCATTACATTGACAACTTGGCGCGGGCCATCCGGTACGGCACCCGGCAATTGGTCGACCTAATTCCTAAAATCTACGATACGCAGCGAATTGCACGGATCGTCGGGATTGATGGTGAGACAGATCAAGCGATGATCGACCCAACGCAGCCCATGCCGGTCAAGAAGATCCAAAATGAGCAAGGTATCGTCATCAAGAAGATCTACAACCCCAACGTCGGCAAGTACGATGTTGCGGTGACGACCGGCCCGAGCTACATGACCAAGCGGCAGGAGTCGCTCGACGCGATGAGCCAACTGCTGCAAGGCAACCCGCAATTGTGGGCCGTGGCTGGCGACCTCTTTATCAAGCACATGGACTGGCCTGGTGCTCAGGAGATGGCCGCACGGTTTGCCAAAACGATTGATCCTAAATTGTTGTCCAACGAGGATGACCCAGCATTGCAAGCGGCGAACCAGCAGATGCAGGCAATGGGCAAGGAAATGGATCAGATGCACCAGATGCTGCAAAACGTCAGCAAGTCGATGGAAGCCCAAGACTTGCAGATCAAGCAGTTTGATAGCTCGGTGAAGGCTTACGATGCGGAGACTAAGCGGATCTCGGCGGTGCAGGCCGGCATGTCACCTGAGCAGATTCAAGACATTGTGATGGGCACCGTCCACGGCATGATTACCTCCGGCGACCTGATTAGCGAAATGCCTGGGCGCGACCAAGACATGCCGGGAATGTCTGAGATGCCACAAGAGGGCATGGAACAACAACCGCAAGGGATGCCACAGTGAAGTGCAACGACTTTATGGGTATGCTGTTCTTGGCGCGGGATGTTGCGCACAGTGTCCACCTTAATACCCGCAGCTATTCAAAGCATGTAGCCCTTAACATCTTCTATGATCGCATTATTGGCGCTGCTGATGACTTTGCGGAAGCGTATCAGGGTCGGCATGGATTGATTGGCCCAATCACGCTGATGTCGGCAAAGAAAACGGCCAACATCATCGAGTTCTTGGATGACCAGTTGAAAGAAATGGAAAGTATGCGGTATGACGTTGTGAGCAAGGATGACACTTCGTTGCAGCAGTTAATCGACAACATTGTTGAAATTTATTTGCGAACCCTCTACAAATTGCGCTTCTTGGCCTAAGGACACAACATGGAACTATTGAACCCTCTTGCCGATGCCGCGTTTCCTGCGTACACCGCAAGTTATACCGGCACAGCAGGCTCAACGACTGCCTGGCCATCAGGCCCGCAAGGTGTTGTGGTCTGGTCGGATCAGGCTTGCTATGTGGTAGTCGGTGAGGCTGTGACCGCAACGACCGCGAATGCAACGCCGATCCCGGCTAATACGCCGATCCCGTTCAAGATTCCGGTTAAGACTAATGCACCGTGGCGCGTCAGTGCAATTCAGATCAGCACTGGCGGCACTGTGTACGCGAAGCCGATCAACATCGCATAATGGGCTATTTTGGCATTCCTATTCGTAATGGTGTAGCCATTGGGCTAGGGGCCATTCTGTCTTTGAAAAGCGGGTCTGCTGCTGCGGTGGCTTCTGCCCCCGCCATCCTCCTTGAAAGCGGCTCATACCTGTTGCTTGAAGATGGCAGCAAAATACTTCTGGAGTAGACATGGCTGATACCAAGATAAGCGCACTAACCCCGATTACTCCGGTAGTTGGGACAATGAAGTTGCCTGTTGCCACAGTAGGATTGGCAAACGGGAGTATTACCCCTACGGGGATATTGGCTTACGGCACAGACCCTATTACCGGCACCACGATCACGGCGAGCACTAGCCTGAATCTAACGACGGCATCTGGTAATGGTGTGATTACAATTACCCCCGGAGAGGACGCAATATCAAGGCTAAATCTGACGACCAATAGCGGGACGTATGGGGGAGGTTCGGTACAAATCTACACCGACGGAACAAAGCCCGGTTATTTGTTTCTGTCAACCAATTTGTCGCCACGAATGATGTTTGATGACGGGAATAAAATCCAGTTACCGGCCAACAATGTATTTGGGTTTACATCAGTGGGTGATGCGTCATTGACGTTAGATACAGGAATATCTAGGGGTGGTGCTGGAAACATCAAGATTGGTAATGGTACGGCGGGCAATGCCTCCGGGTCTGTAACTGCCGCCACGATCACGGCGACGACGCGATTGGTCGGTGCGAAAGTCTCTGAGAGCGTAACGGCGGGTGCAGGCTGGACTATCACCGCAGGCACCGCCGCAAGTGCCGTCAGTGCTCTGTCACTTACGCAGGCCCGCAATTACTCTGCTGCTGCGACTGACTATATTTCCGGGGTGTTCACCACAACGGGCGGTGGAACTGCAACTAATGCATCGGATAATTTACTGAATTTTAAGACCGGGGCGAGTGGAGCTGAAGCGAGTGTGTTCAGTGTAAATTTGCTTGGTGGGTTGACACTGCTATCGGGATCCAGCCAAATAGTACTATCCGGCGACGGTTCGGGAATGTTTCCAACAATCAACGGCAGCGCCATTGGGCCCGGTTTTCTGAATGGTGCTGCCGGTTTAATAAAAATGCCCTCCTCACACACAATCGGATTTATAAGTACATCGGCAAGCACATACGGACAATCACTTGATACTGGAATTTCAAGAATATCTGCCGGAATTATCGGTATAGGAACTGGCACAGCGGGGAGTTTCGCCGGAGGATTGAAACTAACTGATTTGACGATCAATCGCGCCGCTACATTCTTGACTACTTCCGTCGCGTTGACAAACGGTGCCGGCGCGTCAGCCGGAACACTGACGAATGCTCCAGCCGTTGGCAATCCGACTAAATGGATCGGCATAGATGACAACGGCACAACCCGATACATACCTGCTTGGTAAGGAAAAATCATGATCAAACTGAAACCCGTAACAATCAACACGCTCCCCGGCGAAGTCACTATTGACCGCGCCCAAAGCTCTCTTATCTATATCCAGATGGCAACACCGGCAAAAGAACGCACTGCCAACGGGGAGGTGCAACTCGGAACTGAAGATGCAGATGGTAATTTTGTTGTTGCAGTTAGCAAGACCGCAGCAATGACCCCGGAGCAGTACGCTGCGTGGGGAACCGACGATGCTTATGCCACAGAAGTCCTGTGTATCAACCTTGGATTGGAGCCGGTATGAACGAACGTGTCTCAGATGTAGAAATCGATGGTCGGTTCAAAGCCCTGACGATGCAGCGCGACAACGCCATGAATCAGGTTGTATTACTGATGGGCAATATCGCCACGCTGGAAGCGAAGATCGCTGAATTAAAAAAGCCAGATGAAACTTCTAACGTCACTGATATTAATGCTGCTGCTTAGAAATAGTATTTTTACCTGCACTGGCGCAGAACGCCAGGGATTCTAAGGAATCGAGCCATGTCTGAAGAACTGATAGCGGAACAACCCGCGCCGGAACAGGTTGCTACGGCAGCACCTGAGCCAGAGATAGCAGCGCCGGAAGTAGCACCCGAGGGCGAACAGAAGGAAACTCCGAAAGTATTTACCCAAGAGGATCTGGATGCAGCCATTGGCAAGCGGCTTGCAAGAGAGCAACGCAAGTGGGAACGCGAACAGAAACAGGCCGACGCACCAAAGCCAGTTCCTGTAGATCATGTTAAGCCCGAACAATTCGCTACGACCGATGAATACGTTGATGCACTGACGACATCAAAGGCGCAGCAGATTGTTGAGCAACAACAGTTTGCCAAGCAGCAGCAGGAATTGCTCGGTAACTATCACGACAAGGAAGAAGCAGCGCGGGAGAAGTATGAAGACTTTGAACAGGTCGCGTACAACCCCAAGCTGCCAATCACTGATGTGATGGCCCAAACAATTCAGGCATCGGATAACGGCCCGGACATTGCGTATTACCTGGGCACCAATCCGAAAGAGGCTGATCGCATTGCCCGACTCGCACCTTTTTTGCAGGCTAAAGAAATTGGACGATTGGAAGCAAAAGTTGCTTCTGAACCCGTAACAAAACGTACCTCTAGTGCACCAGCGCCGATTTCACCAGTTACTGCTCGCGGGGGTCAATCCGGCAGCTTTGACACCACCGACCCAAGGTCAATTAAAACGATGACCACAAGTCAATGGATCGAAGCCGAAAGAGCAAGGCAAGTGAAAAAGCTGGAGGCTAGACTTCGCTAATCACTTTTAGGAGCTTCATTCATGGCTAACAGCCTACTTACTATCGACATGATAACGAGGAAATCTTTGGAAATTCTGGAGAACAACCTGGTTATCTCCCGCAACGTAAACAAGGAGTACGACGACAGCTTCGCCGTTGAAGGTGCCAAGATTGGTTCCACGCTGCGTATCCGCTTGCCGGATCGTGCGCTGGTCACTGATGGCGCTGCCCTGCAAGTTCAGGACGACAACGAGCAGTACACGACCCTCACGGTTTCCTCGCAAAAGCACATCGGCATTAACTTTACTTCTGCCGAGCTAACGATGCAGTTGGATGACTTTGCCGAACGTGTGCTCAAACCGCGTATTTCTCAGCTGGCATCATCGGTTGATAATGACGTTGCAAACGCGTACAAGAGCATCTATTCGTCAGTCGGTACGCCGGGAACCGTTCCAGCAACCTCGCTGGTGCTGCTTCAGGCCAACCAAAAGCTGAACGAATACGCTGCTCCGCTGAACCCGCGCTATGCAACGGTTAACCCCGCTGCTAACGCTGGATTGGTCGAAGGCATGAAAGGCTTTTTCAACCCGACCGGCACGATTTCAAGCCAGTTCAAGTCCGGCATGATGGGCTCGAACGTGTTGGGCTACGATGAAGTCAACATGTCGCAGTCCATTGTAAGTCACACCACGGGAAGCCTGCCGGTGGCGCCTATTTGCGCGTCTACCGTTCCTTCGACGCAAGGTGCTACGACACTGGACATTACCTACACCAGCGGAACCAAGACGATCAAGCAAGGCGATGTATTCACCATTGCCAGCGTCTACAGTGTGAACCCGCAAACGCGCCAATCCACCGGCAGCTTGCAACAGTTCGTAGTGACCGCAGACCAGACCTTGACCAGCACCTCTGCGACTATTGCATTCTCGCCAGCCATGTACACGGCGACAAATGCCTTGGCGACGGTCGATGCGTTTCCTGCTTCATCGGCTGTGCTGACGTTTTTGGGGACTGGGTCAACTGTGTACCCGCAAAACTTGGTTTACCACAAGAATGCGATCACGCTGGCCACCGCTGACCTGCTGTTGCCGCAAGGGGTTGATATGGCATCCCGCCAAGTTCACAACGGCATCTCGATGCGGATTGTGCGCCAGTACGACATCAACAACGACCGGATGCCTTGCCGTGTCGATGTGTTGTACGGGTACAACACCATTCGCGCACCGATGGCTTGCCGGATCTGGGGCTAATCAAACCGCCCCTGCCACACGGCGGGGGCAATCTAACCTTTTAGGAGCATTAAATTATGGCACTTCCCTCAGTTGGTGGCGGCTATCAGTACACCGATGGCAACCAAAGCGAACAGGTAATGGAAACTCAAGCAGCGCCGCAAACGGCAACTGCAACCGCAACGCTGTCTGTTGCTCAAGTCACTGGTGGGCTTTTGGTGTGCGATCCGACCGCTACCGCAGCGTCTTACACGCTGCCTACGGCGACTTTGATTGACGCAACAATGACCAACCTTAAAACCAATAGCTGTTTTCTGTTGAACGTGGTTAATCTTGGCACTTCGTCTGGCGTTCTTACGTTTGTTGTCGGAACCGGCATTACCTCTGTTGGCAATCTTTTAGTTGCCATTACGGGTAGTGCAGCAGGTGTTGGTGGCGCGGCACAGTTCTTGTTCCGCAAAACCGGCACTGCGGCCTATTCGGTGTATCGCGTAGCCTAAGCAACAACGCCCTGCGGTGTAAAATCCGCAGGGTGGTTTTTAAAGGGTAATCATGGTTATCTACCTGCGACATTCAGTCCACGGCAGCAAAGTTGCAATTGCGGAAGCTGAAGCGGAAGCCGACGAAAAAAACGGGTGGGAACGCTACGATGCCGGCGCTCTGCTAACGCCTGTTGTATCGGTCAACGAACTAGCAAAACCTCGCGGGCGACCGCGTAAGGAGATGGCAGCATGACCACATCGGCGGGCGACCAGATCAACGGTGCTTTGCGTCTAATAGGCCAACTGGCTGAAGGCGAAACGCCATCGGCGGCAACCTCGAACGATGCCCTGACCGCGATGAATCAAATGCTGGACAGTTGGTCGTCTGAAAGATTGTCTGTTTTTTCGACCCAAGACCAACAATTTACTTGGCCGGCAAATACTATAAACAGAACCATTGGGCCAACGGGCAACTTTGTGGGTAATCGCCCGGTGCTGTTGGATGATTCAACGTACTTCCGCGACCCGGCAAACAACATCAGTTTTGGCATTAAAATCATAAACCAACAGCAATACGATGGTATTGCGGTTAAAACTGTCACTAGCACCTATCCGCAAGTCATTTGGCTGAATATGGATATGCCCAACATGAGCATGTACATCTATCCAGTGCCCACTAAAGCACTGGAATGGCACTTTATTAGCGTTGTGGAGTTGGTCGAGCCGGCAACCTTGGCGACTACGTTAGTTGTTCCTCCGGGCTATCTGAGGGCGTTTAGGTTCAACCTGGCGGCAGAAATTGCGGCAGAATTTGGCGTCGAGCCACCGCCCCAGGTGCAGCGGATTGCCATGTCGTCAAAACGCAACATCAAGCGCATCAACAACCCTGACGATGTAATGAGTATGCCTTACGCGATCATCGCAACGCGTCAGCGGTTTAACGTGTTTAGTGGCAACTACTAATTATGTTTAATTCAACGGTTTTTAAACCTACCAAAAGGCCCACTGCGTTGCCCTTTGGGCAAATGGGTGCGTTCTTTTTTGTAAATGTCATGGGCGTGTTGGACGTTTTGCTGGTGCGTAAGCAATTCCAAATTGTCAATGCAGTTATTGGTGCGGTTAAGGTCTTTATGATTGACCTCCAAACGGCCTTCAATTGGCCCAACAAAAGCTTCCCACAAAGCTCTATGCAAGGAAACCCTAGCGTATTTTCCATTCTTGCACGCAGCAAAACGCAAATAATGGTCAGAACCAGCGGGGGTTTTAACTTTTCGATACGCAGCATCGCCTTGCCATGTTTTTCCATTTTTTATCATACTAGCGGTGGCTATGCTGGTTCCAAGAAACGCCGCAACCTCACGAAGAAAAACGCCATTTGCAAGCATTTGTTTTGCGATAGGAATTTTTGTAGCGTCAAGTTTTTTAGCCCTTCCAATGCGCCGCACGTTGGCAAAATTACTAATTTCGTACAAACCCTCATAGCCAAGTACTGCTTTCCACATTTCCATATATCACCTCTATTTAAGTTAAATGGAGTATAGCATGACCTATATCCACAGGACTAAATAACATGGCCAACATCGCAATTTCTTCTCTCCCCGTAGCGACCTCGCAGGCCGGCGGTGATGTGCTGCCGATTGTGCAGGCCACCACCAGCACGACGAAGCAACTGTCGGTCACCAACCTATTCACCAGCCCAACATTTGTTACTCCGGCATTGGGAGTGGTGGCCAGCGGCAATATC
>Ga0194035_1001466_pt1 | contig 12432 bp, 14 predicted proteins | sample JunL2320m_MetaG_FD_148680 | JGI IMG/M metagenome (GOLD analysis project Ga0194035, IMG submission 148680) | Anoxic zone freshwater microbial communities from boreal shield lake in IISD Experimental Lakes Area, Ontario, Canada - Jun2016-L239-20m | ecosystem: Environmental > Aquatic > Freshwater >...
GGGAATACCAGCCGAGTCGTAACCGCGGTACTCAAGCTTCGCCAGCCCTGCCAGAAGCAGCTCCTCCGCAGCTCTCGAGCCGATGTAACCAACGATTCCGCACATGCCGTGGAGCCTAGCTAGTGGACTCGACGGCGGCGACGAGCCGGGCGCAGATCGCTTCGCACTGGGCAACTTCTGGCGCCTCAACCATCACACGAACCAGCTCCTCAGTCCCGCTGGCACGAACCAGCACACGCCCTTGACCGCTTAGTTCTTCGTTGGCCTCAGCGGCTAAGCCATCGACCGCATCAAGCGCGCGGGACTTGTCGGCCACTTTGACGTTGACAAGACGCTGCGGCAGCTTGACCATCGCTGACCGCGCGGCGAGATCAACGCCGCCGAGTGCCTCCAACGTGAGCAGCGCGCTCGCGATTCCGTCACCGGACGGCACAAAGTCCATGTCGATGATGTGACCCGACTGCTCGCCGCCGAGAGTCCAGCCGCGCTCACGCAGCTCGGCCAAGACGTAGCGGTCCCCGACTGCGGCCGTAGCTACCTCGATGTCAGCTTCCTGCATGGCGGTGTGAAAGCCATAGTTGGTCATGACCGTCACGACGACGCCGCCGCCGCTGAGACGACCGGTGTCACGCATGTGGATCGCAGCAAGCGCGATCAGCTCGTCACCGTCGACACTGACGCCGTCACGGTCAGCGGCTAACACGCGATCACCGTCGCCGTCGAATGCGAAGCCGAGGTCGTGTCCGCCAGCGACAACAGCGGCTGCGAGCGCCTCGATGTGCGTAGAACCAACGCCATCGTTGATGTTGCGGCCGTCGGGTTCACAGCCGATGACAGTCACCGAGGCGCCAAGCCTGCGGAAGATCTCCGGTCCGACGCGGTACGTGGCACCATGTGCACAGTCGAGCAGGAGATTAAGTCCTGTTAGGTCGAGCCCCGCGAAGCGCGATCCCAGCGCACGCAGGTAATCCTCCTGTGTGCCGTGGAGCTCTCGAACCCGGCCGATCTCCAAGATCGGGCTGACGGCGACGCCAAGTCGCTCTTCTATCTGCTCCTCTGCGGCGTCGGTTAACTTCAGACCATCACCGCCGAAGAACTTGATGCCATTGTCCTGGTAGGGGTTGTGTGAGGCTGAGACGACGACGCCCAGGTCGAAGCCGTACTGCGCGATCAAGAGCGGCGCTGCCGGCGTAGGGAGCACGCCCCCGAGCAGTGCTTCGCCCCCTGCTGCTGTGATGCCGGCTGCTAGGGCCGACTCCAGCATCTCCCCCGATTCACGCGTGTCGCGGATCACGAGGACGCGCGTACCGGCGCCGCCGGCTTGTTCAGTTGCGGCGCGGCCCAGCTCCATTGCAAGCTGCGCAGTCAGCTTTTCGCCAGCGAGCCCTCGGACACCATCTGTGCCAAAAAGATTACGAGCCATCGGAAGAAACTAAAGAATCCACGCCAGCTGCGGGGATTAGCTGCTTTATCGCTTGCTGAACTGAGGCCGCTTGCGGGCCTTCTTGAGCCCTGCCTTCTTGCGCTCCTTGGCGCGCGCGTCGCGCGTTAGGAATCCTCGGCTCTTTAGCGCTCCGCGAAGGTTTGGGTCGGCCTCAAGCAGCGCGCGCGAGATTCCGTGACGTAGCGCTCCGGCCTGAGCTGAAACGCCTCCGCCGTGCATTCGTGCAACGACATCCATTTTGTCTTCGTAGCCGACGGCCTCAAGCGGCTGACGAATATTGCGCTGTAGGGCTGGGCGCGGGAAGAAGTCATCGATCGAGCGACCGTTGATCAGATACTCGCCCTTGCCAGGCTTGAGAATTACGCGGGCAACTGCTCGCTTCCGCTTACCGGTGGCGGTGTAGCGCGCGTCGGCTGCAAGCTTGATTGTGGCTGCGATCGGCTCGTCGGCAACGGGCTCCTCAACTTCGACTACGACGACGTCGGCGTCATCGGCGAACGGATCGAGGGAACTCTCAGGGCTGCTGTCGTCGCCATCGACGACGATGTCCACCTCGAGGTCGGCTCCTGGAATTACCTTCTCCTTGGGGGCCTTCTTGTCGGCTTTCGCTTCGGCCTCTGCTTCGACTACTTCTTCGACGACCTCTTCGACCTCGGCCTCAAGCTCAGCTGCTTCGACCTCTTCTTCGATGACCTCTTCGACGGCCGCTTCGACTTCAGCCTCTTCCTCCGCGGCTTCGACTTCGGGCTGCTCTTCGATCGGCGCTTCGTCGTCGGCCATTAGGTCGTGATCTCCAGCTTGGTCGGCTTCTGCGCGACGTGCGGGTGGTCGGTGCCAGCGTAAACCTTGAGCTTCGTGATCTGCTGGCGGGCAAGGCGGTTGCGAGGAAGCATGCCGCGCACTGCTTGGCGGATGACCTCTTCAGGGCGGCGCTCAAGCATCTCCTCGAGCGTCCGCTCGCGCAGTCCACCCGGGTAACCGGTGTGGCGGCGATACATCTTCTCTTTCATCTTGTTACCGCTAACCGAGATCTTCTCAGCGTTGATAACGACGACAAAGTCACCGGTATCTACGTGCGGCGTGTACTCAGCCTTCCGCTTACCGCGCAGTAGATCGGCGATCTGCGTTGCGAGGCGGCCAAGCGTTAGGCCGTTGGCGTCGATCAGCAGCCACTGACGATCGCGGTCGATCGCATTGGCGACGAAGGTTTTAGATGCAACGGAGGCTCTCATAGCAATAAAAAGCCACGCGATAAGCGCGGCGCAGCCCCAGAGAATAGCGGCCTTTGCGCGATCAGCGCCGCGCGGCTCGCTACTCCCACTCAATAGTGCCCGGCGGCTTCGACGTGATGTCGAGGACAACGCGGTTAACTTCGCGCAATTCATTGATCATTCGCGAGGCAATTTGCTCCAGCAGGTCGTACGGAAGGCGAGCCCAGTCGGCCGTCATTGCGTCATCGGAGGTGACGGCGCGAATTACTACGACGTAGCCATATGTCCGCTCGTCACCTTGAACCCCAACCGTTTTGACATCGGGAAGTACGCAGAACGACTGCCATAGCTCGCGATAGAGGCCTGCCTGACGGATCTCATCTTGGAGAATCGCATCGGCGTCGCGAAGCAGATCGAGACGAGCTTTGGTTGCCTCACCACCGACGATTCGGATTGCCAGACCAGGACCCGGGAACGGCTGGCGCCAGACGAGCCGTTCCGGAAGGCCGAGCTCAGAACCAACGGCGCGAACCTCGTCCTTGAAGAGCGCACGGAGCGGTTCGACGAGTTCAAACTCCATGTCGTCAGGAAGTCCGCCGACATTGTGGTGGGACTTAATTGTCGATGTTCCAGTGCCTCCGCCCGATTCGATCACATCCGAGTAGAGAGTGCCCTGGACAAGGAACTTCGCGCCCTCGAGCTTCACCGCCTCCTCTTCGAAGACGCGGATGAACTCACCGCCGATGATCTTGCGCTTCGTCTCCGGGTCGCTGACGCCGGCCAGCTTGCTGAGGAAGCGATCCTCTGCATCCACTGCGACCAGTGGCACGGCAAAGCGGTCGCGGAAGGTTTCGATCACCTGAGCACCTTCGTCCTTGCGCATCATCCCGTGGTCAACGAAGACGCAGGTCAGCTGTTCTCCAATTGCGCGGTGCACGAGCAGCGCTGCGACAGACGAGTCGACACCGCCAGAGAGCCCGCAGACGACCTTCCCGTCGCCGACCTGCTCACGAATTGCAGCGATCTGCTCCTCTGCAATAGATGCAGGCGACCAATCGAGCGTGCAGCCACATGCATCGCGCAGAAAGTGCGTGAGGATCTGCTGCCCAAACGGAGTGTGGACCACCTCGGGGTGGAACTGAATGCCGTAGACATGCTCCTCCGCTGACTCAAATGCAGCCACCGGCGACTGCGTTGATGCCGCCAGCGCAGTGAAGCCGGGCGGCGCCTCGTAGACGGTGTCCCGATGGGACATCCAGCATGGTTGCGTCTGCGGCAGGCCAGCGAACAGCAGCCCCGGATCGTTGACCGTCAGTTCAGAGCGGCCGTATTCACCAACCTCAGCGGCCTCAACCGTGCCACCGAGATGCTGCGCGAGCAACTGCATTCCGTAACAGATACCCAGCACTGGAATGCCTAGCTCGAGCAACTCCGGATCCAGCCGCGGCGCGCCGTCGACGTGAACCGACGCTGGGCCGCCCGAGAGGATCAGCCCTTTCGCACCGCGCGCTTTCACTTCGGCAGCCCCGACGTGGTACGGAAGCAACTCAGAGAAGACACCGCACTCCCTTACGCGCCGAGCAATTAGCTGCGAATACTGCCCGCCGTAATCGAGAACAACGACTTCGTCGTGAGTCACGCCGGTGTCGAGCTGAGCGTGCTGTCGGCGTTGGCCGAGGGCGAGGCTCCAGCTCCACCACTGCCCATACCAACGCCCTGCGATGACTGAAGCTTCTTGCCCTCGGTCTGGAGCGCGGGAGCGACCATCAGCTCGGCCCTATTGAACTCAGCTATGTCTTGGTAACCGCAGGTTGCCATTGACGTGCGCAGAGCACCCATCAAGTTGAAACTGCCATCGTTCTCATGGGCTGGGCCGATCAGAATCTCTTCGATCGAGCCGTTTTGAATTGTTTCAACGCGGGCGCCGCGTGGAAGGGTCGGGTGGAATGTCGCCATCCCCCAGTGGAAGCCACGACCCGGAGCCTCGTAGGCCCGAGCCAGCGGTGAGCCGATCATCACAGCGTCGGCGCCGCAAGCGATCGCTTTGGCAACGTCGCCGCCGGTGCTCATGCCGCCGTCGGCTATTACCTGGACGTACTCACCGGTCTCAAGCATATGAGTCGAGCGAGCACCTGCAACATCGGCGATAGCTGTCGCCTGTGGCACTCCAAGCCCGAGCACGCCGCGCGTTGTACAGGCGGCGCCAGGCCCTACTCCGACTAGGACGGCAGCGGCACCGGTTCGCATCAGATGCAGACCGGTGTGGTAACTGGCGCAACCTCCAACGACGACCGGCACAGGCAGATCGGCGATGAACTCCTTCAGGTTGAGCGGCTCGGTCGTCTTTGAAACATGTTCAGCCGAGACGACAGTTCCCTGGATGACGAGGACGTCAAGACCTGCGTCGAGGACCATCTCGTAGTGCTCCAAGACGCGCTGCGGCGTAAGCGAAGCTGCCGTTACAACGCCACTCGCTTTGATCTCCTCGATCCGCACGCGCATAAGCTCAGGCTTGATCGGCTCCTGATAGATCTGCTGCATCTCGTGGGTAGCCTCGGCCTTCGGCAGAAGCGAAATCCGCTCAAGCTGCTCCTCGGCATCTTCATAGCGACTGAAGATTCCCTCCAGGTTCAGTACGGCTAGCCCGCCGAGACGACCGACCTCGATCGCAGTGCGCGGCGATACGACGCCATCCATCGCAGACGCGAGAAGCGGCAGCTCAAAACGGTAAGGGCCGAGCTTCCATGCGATATCAACGTCGTCGGGATCACGGGTGCGCCGCGAGGGCACGATCGCGATGTCATCGAAGCCGTACGCACGGCGCGCCTTCTTGCCCCTGCCAATCTCAATTTCCATCGGCTGATCCTAGGTTCGATGCCGGACGAAACCGTTGCGCGCGAAGTTGCTCCGGAGAGTCAGCCGCAAGGTTTGGTGCCGGTCTCTTGACCACGCTTCAACGATAGCGCTCAGAGCGCGCTGGCCGGAGCTTCTATCCGCTCGGCCTCAACCTCAGCCAAAATCTGATCGACGGCTTTAGGGTCGATCAGTCCCGCGCCGAGCCGCTGAGTTGACTCTGCGCCGCAGGCGACCGCGTAGCGCAGGCACTCTTCAGCCGAGGAGCCTCCGTAGCGCGCTGCCACGTATCCAGCCAGAAATGCATCCCCCGCCCCAACGCTCGCAACTGCCTCGCGTGGTTCGATCCAGACTCGATAGTCGGTCGGCCTTTGGTCGACGAGGATGCTCGCCACGCAGCCATCGGGAAGCGTGATGATCGCCTCCTTCGCACCGAGCGAGCGGAGTTCGCCGAGCGCCATGTTTTGCTCCTGGAGATCATTGAACTCATGGCCGACCAGCTCCTCAGCTTCGGTCACGTTCGGCGAGATAACGGTCGGTTCCGCGCCGACAGCGAGGCGCATCGCTTCGCCCTCAGAGTCGACGATCGTGATGACGTCGAGGCGCCTAAGCTCGGCGATCAAGTCGGCGTAGAGCGAAGCATCGACGCCGCGTGGCAACGAGCCTGCAATCACGCAGATCGCAGCGCCGCGGGCGAGGTAGCAGAGCTTCTCAATGAACAGCTCAACCTCCGCTTGGTTGACCGATGGGCCCCGCTCATTGATCTCGGTTTGCTCACCGGTCGTCGGGTCGAGGACCGAGATGTTCGTTCGCGACTCTTCGCCGATGTGGACAAAGCCGTTCAAGACCGACTCTGCGGTTAGCTGCTCAACGATCCGCGTGCCGGTGGCGCCGCCGACAAAGCCGGTCGCGATCACCGGCTGCCCGAGAGAAGCGAGCAACCGAGCGACGTTGACTCCCTTGCCGCCAGCGGTCGAACCCTGCTCGACCGTGCGATGGCGCCTGCCGATCCTGAAGCTAGGGACCGACAATGATTTATCTATCGCTGCGTTGAGCGTGACGGTAATGATCATGTTGGCTCTCCCTGGAAGTGCACGGTCCGCCGTCGCCGGCGCCTCTTGCGGCTCAGAGTAGCGGCAAACGCGATTCCGACGATCGCGAGCAACCCCAGCGCCGGGGCAAGTGGCCCCGAGGTCAGCGTTGCCAGCAGCGCCGGCGCTTGCACCTCCTTTGAGGTCACGAGCGCTACGCGCGTCACAGGCTTACCGCGGCGACGAATGCTCAGGAAGCCGACCCTTGAACCACGCGGCTTTGGCCCCTCGATCTCATCCGGCACTCCGCTGACTACGACGGTCGGTCGCTGACCGCGTCGCATCACGACGTCTGCGCCCTGCGAAGCGACGAGGTTGACCTGGTCGGAGCGGCCAGCAACTTTGGCGGTCGCGTAGATCTGTCCTTTGCGGACTGCCCGCACGCTCGAGTAGCGGCTGAAGCCGTAACGCATCAAGCTCAACGTGTCGGCGTCACGTGCCGATTCGCTGGGCTCGGCCATCACAACGCTAATCAGTTGCACCTTTGCACGGCTCGCTCCGCCGACGAGTAGGTAGCCAGCCGTCTGCGTGTGACCGGTCTTGATCCCGTTCATCGATGCGACAGACGAGATCAGCCTGTTGTGGTTGAAGACGACCCTGCGGTGCGCGCCGCTGTAGAGGGTCGCCTTTGAACGGTTCATTGTCTCACGCGCGAACTTGTTGCGGCGCAGAAGAATTCCGAGCTGCGCTAGGTCCCGCGCGGTTGAGTAGTTGCCAGAAGCGTCGAGCCCGACAGGGTTCGCAAAGTGTGTTCCGCGGAGCCCGGCCCGTTTGGCACGCGCGTTCATCATCCTGACGAAACCGCGCTGCGAGCCGCCGACGTCGACCGCGATTGATGCAGCCGCCTCGTTGGCACTGGGTAGTAAAAGAGCCCGCAGCATGTCGGCCGCCGTGAGCTTCTCCCCGGCCTCAATCCCGGCAGTTGATTCGCCCGCTGAGCCGCTGTAATTGACAGCCCTGATGCGATGTGAAAGCGGGCGTCTCTCGAGCAGCAGCAGCGCCGTCATCATCTTCGTCGTCGATGCGATCGCACGCCGCTTGTAAGGCGCGCGGGCGTAGACGATCGTGCCGCTGGATGGCTCGACCAAGATCGCCGATCGCGCCGTAATCGAAGGTGGCGGTCGCTGGTAAGCCAGCGACCGCCACTTCGCCCCAGCCGCGCAGGTAGCCAAAGTCAGCGCCGCGAGGACGCTAGCCCGCAACAGCCGCTTCACGCGCGCAGCCGTAGCTGCTGGCCTGGCTGGAGCGCCTGGCTGTCGAGCTCTGGATTGAGTTGCTCGATCGTGCTGAGGGGAATGCCTGTCTGAACTGAAATCGAGCTCAAAGTGTCACCAGTGCGGACCGTGTAGAAGCGGGCTTTGGTTGCTTTCGTCTGAACCGTAGTAACCGCAGCAGGAGCCGCGTCGCTCGCCTGACCTCCGGCTGTCCCACCACCGCCGAGCACGATGCTGGCGGTCGCAAACGCCGCCACCAGAAGCGCTACTGGGGCTAACCATCGGGCTGGACTCGACTTTGCCGACATCGCGCCTAGGAGGATACGCGGGACTCTGTGATCGACAAAACAATTCACTTAGCGGGCGCAAAATTGCAGCTGCGGCAAGACTCAACTTAGGCCCCAGGCGGTCTCCCGCAGGCTCTCTGCCGCCCTGTGCGCTGCGTCGGCCGGGTCGCCGCCTAGCTCCTCGGATGCAAAGACGATCGACCTCGAAGCGCTCACCAAACCTGCTGCCTTGCCGGGCGCGAAGGCTGGTGCGAGCTGCTCGACTGTCCCGCCCTGCGCGCCGACCCCCGGCAGCAGGAAGATGCTGCGCGGCATCAGCTCACGCATCCGCGCGAGGTGCGCGGGCTCTGTCGCACCAACCACAGCCCCAACGTCAGAGAGCTCACCATCTCCTGCCAACCGATCAACGATTGAGGCGACCCGCTCGCAGAGCGTCCCACCGTCGGCGAGCTGGAGATCTTGAAGGTCAGCAGCGCCGGGGTTGGAGGTTCTTACAAGGACGAAAATTCCGGCCCCCACTGCGCGAGCGCCATCGGCGAAGACGTCGAGCGTGTCGATGCCGAGGTACGGGTTGACGGTGAAGGCGTCGGCTCCGAGGCCGTCGACCGAGCCGTATGGGGTCTTCGTGCTGCCTACTAGCGACTGGCAGTAGGACGCCGCACTGACGTCGATGTCACCTCGCTTGCCGTCTGCGAGGACGATCAGTCCTGCGGCTCGAGCGTGCAGGACAACAGACTGCAAGGCTTCGCGGCCCGCTGAGCCGAGCCGCTCGAAACAAGCGAGCTGAGGTTTTATCGCGACACACGATTGACCTGCGCTGTCAATTAACGCGCAGCAGTGTCGTTCGACCGCATCGGCAGCTTTGGCAGCGACGGTTGCGCCTAAAGCTGACTCGGCGGCGCTAGGCCAGAGGCGAGCAGGGTCCGGATCGAGCCCCAGCACAATCTGCGACTCGCGAGTCGATACGGCCTGAGCCAAACGCTCAGCAAAGCCGACGCTAGGCGGGAGATTAGGCCCGGAGGCTGCGGTGGTCAGCGGTTGACCGACTTTTTTAGCACCGATCCAGCGCTGAACTTCGGCGACCTTGATGCCTCGATGTGAATCCTCTCCCCGGAGCGAGGATGGACGCCCTCGCGCGCAGTGCGAGTAGCAACATGGAATTTGCCGAAGCCAGAAAACGCTATCTCCTCGCCGCGCGACAGACCATCCTGAATCGTGTCAAGGACGGCGTCAACGGCCTTCGTCGCTTCAGCCTTTGTCATGTCGGCGCGGGCCGATAGTTGATCGATGAACTCTGATTTCGTCAATTCGTTACCTGTCTACTACTCGTACTCGCCTCGCGGCAAACCTACCAAGGGGGCGGGACAGCGATTGGCAGCGCGACTCGGATCGCAACGTCGGTCGTCCCTGACAGACTAAGCCGATGAACTTGGCACGAGTTACGTGGGGAATCGTCGTCTTGGTCTGTCTACTTGGCGTGCTGCTGCTGCTGCTCGCTGGTTACCAGGGGTATGCAGCGCTCTCCGGTGTCGTCGGCCTGACAGCAGCCCTCAACCTCTGAGCTAGCCGGCCGGCTCAGTGTGGATCACTACGTCAACGATCTGAGGGTCTGATTCGCGAATTGCGGCCTCTAGGTCGGTCGCGGTCAAGTGCGCCTGAGCCAACGACTGCTCTCCCGGAAGCGAGATCGTCACTAGCGCGACGACGCCGCGTGGCTCGCGGTAGACGCGTAGCTGGGACGGCTCGCTGCCCGTGCGATCGGTGACGATTCGAGCCACTGCGGTGTGCAGCTCAGCCGTTTCCGCAAGCGCTGGGACCGGCGCATCGATGCCTGTTTCGAGCGGCTCTATGTGTACGTGGACACCGTCAATCTCTGGGGCGGCGGCGCGGATCGCCGCCTCGATATTGTCGACAACAGCGTGTGCGTCGGAGAGCGACTGGCCGGCCGGAAGTTTGGCGTGCAGGCTGAGGTCGGCGCGACCGTCGACGTTGACGATGCGGACGTTATGAACCTCACGGACCTCAGGCGTCGATAACGCAGCGCCGGTGACTCTTTCACGCAGCTCAGCGCCTTCGCGCGGTTCGATATGAATCGTCACATCGCTACCCGGGATGCGCTGATGCAGCGCAGCTTCAACGCGGTCGGCCAAATCGTGACCCTGCTGAACAGGTGCGTCGGCCTCTACCTCGAGCACACCGTCGACGAAAGTCGAGCCGCCAGCTTCGCGGACTCGCAGTCGCCGGATCTCAACCGGGGGCTCCACACCATCAATTGCCACTTGAGCCAGCTCGACCAGCCCGGCGGGAGCCTGATCCATCAAAGACCCAACATTGCTCCGGATTAGCGTCACTGCAGCACCGACGACCAATACTGCGACGACGAGTGCGGCGATCGAGTCGGCGTCGGCGACACCGGCGCGGACCATCAACAGGCCGACCAGTACTGCAAGAGTTCCAACGAAATCGGAGGCGAAATGCAGCGCATTCGCTCCAAGAGCGGCGCTCGAGAAGGCGCGCGCACCGCGCCATGATATGACCGTCCGAGTGCAATCGACGACTAGCACCACGGCGATAACCGCGAAGACCCACCAGTTGGTTTCGACCGGGTGCGCCTGCGAGTCGGTTATACGACTGATCGACTCGAAGATGATCACGCCGCTCATCACGATCAAAAAGCTTCCCTCACCGAGCGCCGCCAGATGCTCGGCTTTGCGGTGCCCGTAAGGATGACCGCTGTCGGCTGGCCTGTCGGCGACGCGGATCGCGAAGAAGGTCAGCAGCGCAGCGCCGAAATCGGTCGCTGAGTGGGCCGCCTCAGCGAGTAGCCCCAGTGAGCCGCTTGCAAGTCCCGCGACGAGCTTGAGCAGGACGAGGAAGCCGGCAGCTGCGACCGAGGTCAAGGCCGTGCGCTGCTGCGGCGATTCGTGAGTGTGGGCCTTGGCGCTCATCGCCCACGCAGCCAGATGTCGAGGGCTTCAACCGCAGCGCCGCGGTGGCTGATGCGATCCTTCTCCTCGCCGCTGAGCTCAGCCATTGTTCGGCCAGGGGTGTCAAGCGGCTCAAAGGCTGGGTCGTATCCAAACCCCTCACTGCCACGAGGCTCGCCGGCGCGGATGCCAGAGCAGATCCCTTCGACGATCTCTTCGACGCCGCTCTGCGGATCGTAGAAAGCGATCGCACAGTGATATTGCAAGCGTTCACCGGGGACCGTCTGATCGATCAACATCTGCAGGTTGGCTGCGTCATCGCAAGGTTCACCGGCCCATCGCGCGGAAAGAATCCCTGGCGCACCGCCGAGCGACTCAACACAGATCCCGGAATCGTCAGCGATCGTTGGAGAATCGCTGAGTGCAGCCCCAGCGCGCGCCTTCAGCGCGGCGTTAGCGGCGAAACTAGTGCCATCTTCGATCGGCGCTTCACTGCCCGCAGGCAACAGCTCTAGCTCATATCCGGGCATCAGTCGCTCAAATTCCCGCAGCTTGTGCTCGTTGTGAGTAGCGACCGTTAGCCGCATCGGACTCAGCGGCTGCCGGCCGCGATCGCTGCGTCCTGTGCGATGCGCAGCTCGTCGATACCGGCAGCGGCAAGTACCAGCAGATCGTCTAGGTGAGTCCGTTGGAGAGCCGTCTTCTCGGCCGTCGCTTGGACCTCTATCAGCCCACCGTCTCCTGTCATTACGACGTTTGCATCGACTTCGGCGCTTGAGTCTTCAATGTAATTGAGGTCAAGCAGAGGCGTTTCGCCGACGATGCCACACGAGACAGCTGCGACTTGGCCATTAAGCGGGATGCTGGACAGCTTGCCCTCGGCCATCAGCGCTTCGAGACCGAGAGCCAACGCGACGTAGGCACCGGTGATCGAGGCGCAGCGAGTACCCCCGTCGGCCTCGAGTACGTCACAGTCGATGTTGATCGTCATCTCGCCGAGCTGTTCGTAATCGATCACGCCGCGCAGGCACCGTCCAATCAACCGCTGAATCTCGACGGTGCGTCCGTCCAATCGACCCTTACTTATGTCACGCGCCTTGCGCTCTCCTGTTGAGGCCGGCAGCATGCCGTATTCCGCGGTCAGCCAGCCGAGCCCTTTTCCAGTGCGCCAGCGCGGTACGCCCTCTTCGATCGATGCCGTGCAGATCACCCGCGTACCGCCGCAGCTGATTAGCGCTGAACCGGTTGCAGTGCTGACAAAGCCAGGGTCGATCGTGACCGGTCGCAGCTCGTCGGGGCGCCGTCCATCGTGGCGTTCGGGTTGGGCGCTCATGCCAACGCCCCAGAGTGGAGTGTTACCTGCTCGACCGGCCCCAGCGGCAGTTGCAAGAAGCGCGTGCCGATT
>Ga0194035_1001468_pt1 | contig 12425 bp, 7 predicted proteins | sample JunL2320m_MetaG_FD_148680 | JGI IMG/M metagenome (GOLD analysis project Ga0194035, IMG submission 148680) | Anoxic zone freshwater microbial communities from boreal shield lake in IISD Experimental Lakes Area, Ontario, Canada - Jun2016-L239-20m | ecosystem: Environmental > Aquatic > Freshwater >...
CAGCATCCTTAATCAAGTCACCCGCCGACAGCGAAACACCGCTTGACACGGTGGCCACGAGTGCAACGCCACCGGTATCGGTTACACCACCCAACACAACAAGCTTCACTTGTGCATCTTGACGAACTGCAAGCGCCAATTCGCGCAAGTCATTTGGTGTGATGCCATCAACTCGAGAGATCACAACACCATTGACATGTTTTGCTGCAAGTCCGCCTGCAAGCTGTCGGGCCTGAGCACCGCGCAACTGCTTAATCTCGTCTTGCAGACCCTTGATTTCACTCAATTTACGTTTGACAGTTGCAACCATGTCTGTCGAACTTGCACCCATCAAGTCTGCTGCAGAGTGCAGCGTGCGTGAGGCATCCAATACAAAATTGAGTGCATTCTCGCCCGTTACCGCCTCGATCCGTCGCAAATTTGATCCAATTGAAGACTCTGCAACGATCTTGATCAAACCAATATCGCCAGTGGCGCGAACATGCGTGCCGCCGCATAACTCAATTGAATTTCCGGCCTCCAACACACGCACCATGTCGCCGTATTTGTCGCCAAAGAAGGCAATTGCTCCTGCTGCAGTTGCTTCGTCTTTGGATGTTTCATAATTTCGTGTTTGAGTATTGCTCAGCACTTCGCTATTAGCGAGGCGCTCAATCTGCTCGATCTCGTCTTGCGTAACGCTCGCGTAATGACTGAAGTCAAAACGGAGCCGCTCATCCGACACCAACGAACCTGCCTGCTTCACATGCTCGCCCAACACCTGGCGCAAGGCCCAATGCAACACGTGGGTTGCAGTGTGGTTGCGTCGAGTCGCATCACGAACAATGACGTCTACAGAAGCCTGCACTTGTTGGCCAGACTCGATCACTCCACGAGACATCTCGCATGTGTGTTTTCTCAAACCCGGCAAAGCAAAAGTCGTATCAACTACGCGCGCCTCGCCTGTTGAGGATGTGAGTACTCCTGTATCGCCAACCTGGCCACCACTCTCGGCATAAAAAGCTGTGACATCCAAGAAGATCTCGACGGTGTTCGCGCTTTCGGTCGAGTCACTCACAACAGGCAATACAGCCAAAACCGTGCTCGTCGAGTTCGTCGATTCGTAGCCAACGAATGTAGTTGTGCCGTGTTGCTCCATCACAGCCCTATAACTCTGGACAGATGAAGCATCAACGGCTGCGCCCTTACGCGCACTCTTGGCACGCTTGCGCTGCGCTGACATTTCCTTTTCGAAACCTTCGACATCTACTTCAACATTGCGCTCACTAGCAATCTCTTGCGTCAGTTCAAGTGGGAACCCGTACGTGTCGTGTAACAAGAACGCGGTGCTTCCACCGAGCTTCTTTGCTCCACCCGATAACTCATCTTCAAGAATAGTGACACCAGTCTTCAGCGTCTGACGGAAACTCTCTTCCTCCTTCGTCAATACTCCCAGAATGAAGTCTTTATTGGCATCCAGTTCTGGATATGCAGAGCGCATAACTTCAAGAGCCGTCTCCGTCAATTTCGGCATGACCAATTTTTCTGTGCCCAACAAATATGCGTGACGCACTGCTCGACGAATGATTCGTCGCAATACATAACCTCGGCCCTCGTTGGATGGGAACACGCCGTCATTGACGAGCATTGTTGCTGATCTTGCGTGCTCTGCTAACACACGCAAACTGAAGCTGTCTCGGTCGTCGTAATCACCAGCGCGGTACTTGGCAGATGTGAGTGACTGTGCTTGTTGCACGAGCGGAAACAACACATCTGTCTCCCACACCGAGTCGGTGCCCTGCATCAAAGCAAGAATTCTTTCGAGTCCTGCTCCTGTGTCGATTGATGGTTTCGGCAATGGTGTGCGTGACCCATCCTTGGCCTGGTTGAACTGCATAAACACCAGGTTCCAAAATTCGAGAAAGCGGTCGCCCTTCTTGTCGTTGAGCGGACCACCGTCGGGTCCGAAGGCTGCACCCCGATCAATATGAATTTCCGAACATGGTCCGCAGGGGCCCGTATCACCCATCTGCCAAAAATTGTCTGCATCACCAAGTCGTTGAATGCGATTCATCGGCACACCAACGACGTCGTGCCAAATTTGCTCAGCCTCATCGTCGCTCTCGTGCACAGTGATCCACAGTTGGTCGCCGTCGAATCCAAAAACCTCGGTAACGAGTTCCCATGACCATGGGATTGCGTCAGATTTGAAATAATCGCCAAAACTAAAGTTGCCCATCATTTCAAAGAACACAAGATGTCGCTTGGTACGCCCAACGTCATCAAGGTCATTGTGTTTGCCACCAGCACGTGCGCACTTTTGCACGCTGACGGCGCGCTTGTATGGCGCAGCTTCGTCACCAACAAAATAGGGCTTGAACGGCACCATGCCCGCAACGGTAAAAAGTACGGTCGGATCGTGAGGGATCAGGCTCGCCGATTGCACAGGCGTGTGCCCCTTCGACTCAAAGAAGCCCGTGAAGGCCTCACGAAGTTGATTGGCCGATGTGATTGAACTTTTATTTGCCGACATTTGTGACAAGTCTAGTTGTCGAGCAGTGCAGCCTTACTTGATATTGCTTCGCGAAGCGTCGCTCTGATCGGCCACAAAACTGCTGTCTTTGGCACGCAGGTTGCGCACGATTTCTGCTCCCTGAGTGGCCAGTTTGACAGCACCGTCATACAAATCACTTGCCACCTGGGCAGGAGTGATCTGGCTCGCGGCGTCCCTCGCCTTTTCCTTGACGTAGCGCCAACCGAACACGCCGGCTAGGACTCCCATCGAAAACCAAAACAGACGCTTCATCATCTCAAACCACCTCGTTGTGTGCTGACATCCAGACGCAATTATCTGGCTACTGATATCACTAGCTGCGCGGCGGCTTGTAATACGGATCACTCCGCCGAATCGCCCCTTCAGTTTGCGCAGGAAGATAGTCCTGTTCCACTTTCTGACTTGAATTCTTTTCGCTACTTGCCTTTGCGACCGGCTGCTCATCGTGGGGTGAGCGATATTCGGTGCCATGACCCAATACTTCGGCACCCGCATAATGCGCATCTCGAAGATGAGCAGGAACCTCAACATCGACGCCTTGGCGAATATCGCTTCGTGCATTCCAAATTGCAACTGCAGAGCCATTGCTCTTTGGTGCTTGAGCAAGATACACAACCGCCTGCGCAAGATTGAGCTGCGCTTCGGGAAGTCCAACATGATCGACTGCTTGGGCTGCAGCAACCGCAACAACTAATGCTTGTGGGTCTGCCATGCCTATATCTTCAGAGGCCAAGATGATGAGGCGACGTGCAATGAACCGCGGATCGTCTCCTGCTTCGAGCATGCGTGCAAGCCAAAAGATTCCTGCATCGACATTGCTTCCCCTGATGCTCTTAATAAATGCAGAGACCACGTCATAGTGATCGTCACGTCCATAATTTAATGCGCTCACTCCAAGTGCTGCCTCAACATGAGCAGCGGTCACCTTGTTTGGTCGCGCCAATGCGCATGCAACTTCGAGTGCAGTAAGACCTTGTCGCCCATCTCCTGCCGCGCGCTGAGAAAGTATTGTCAGCGCATCATCTTCGGCAGTCATACCTTCTGCCGTCAATCCGCGTTCCAACAAACAGCGAATTGCTGCCACACCAAGAGTCTCGAGTCGAAACATCGTGCTTCGACTTCGCAATGGGCCATTAACTTCAAAAAATGGGTTCTCCGTAGTTGCACCGATCAAGGTGATGATGCCACTTTCAACTGATGGAAGCAGAGCATCTTGTTGCGACGTTGAGAAGCGATGAATCTCGTCGACAAAAACAATCGTTGAGCGCCCATGTTGTCCAAGTCGGTCGGTTGCTCGCTCAATTGCTTCGCGCACATCTTTGACACCCGACGTCACTGCAGACAATCTTTCAAACGCGCGATTGGTACTCGACGCAACAACTTCAGCAAGTGTCGTCTTGCCAGTGCCCGGTGGCCCCCACAGAATTACTGACGACAATCGATCGGCCTCTATCAATTTGCGCAATGGCGCACCTTGAGCGATCAAATGCTCCTGTCCGACAATCTCATCCAACGTACGTGGTCGCAGCCGCGCCGCGAGTGGTGCTTGTGAGCGAAGCCTGTCAGCCACCGCCGCAGAGAAAAGGTCGTCGGCCTGAGTCAAGCGCTCGTGCTCGCTAACTCTTTGCAGGAGGTGGCAACAAACGAATGCCCAACTCGTTGAGCTGAGCAGGATCTACAGGGGTAGGAGCATTTGTCATTGGGTCGCTCCCCGACTGCGTTTTTGGAAATGCAATCACTTCACGAATGTTTTCTTCTCCGGCCAAGATCGCCACAAGACGATCAGTTCCGAATGCAAATCCACCGTGTGGTGGTGCACCATATTTGAACGGCTGCAAGAAGAAACCGAATCGACGATCCGCATCTTCATCCGAGATACCGAGCTGCCTGAATACGCGTCGTTGCATCTCTGGGTCATGAATTCGGATTGAACCAGAGCCAAGCTCCCAACCATTGAGCACCAAGTCGTATGCAAGTGCGCGAACGCTCATTGGGTCTGACTCGAGTCGCTCGATGTCGTCTGGGTGAGGTTGACAAAACGGATGATGTCCTGGTTGAGGCTTGCCAGTTGTTGCGTTGACACCGACAAACAGTGGAAAGTCAATGACCCACACATAGCGGTACGGACCTTCATGGACTGGTGGACGTCCGATGTCATTTCGCAAATGACCAAGTACTCCGCATGTTGTCGACCATTCGTCCGCAACCAACAGCAGCAAGTCGCCCGACTTCGCCTGCATCTGCTTCAACAGTGCAGCGCGTTCTGTGTCGCTCAAAAATTTGGCAACTGGTGAATCCAATGCAAGGTCATCTCCTACTTTGATCCAAACCAAACCCTTTGCACCCATCTGTTTTGCGCGATCGGTAAAGGCGTCCAACTTGCTGCGACCAGATGCAGCGGCCTCAGGGTAGGTCGCTGCGTCAACTCGCAGACCTTTAATCGATTTCGCTGTTGCAAATGCCTTAAATTCGGTTGCCGCAAATACATCAGTGAGCTCGATGAGTTCCATTCCAAAACGCAAGTCTGGTTTGTCGCTACCAAAGCGATTCATCGCATCGTGCCACGTAATTTGCTCGATCGGTGGCGGGGTCTGACCCAATGCAGCTTCGGCTGCTGCAACAACTGCTTTGCTAATCGCAGCCAGTACATCATCTTTGGTTACAAAACTCATTTCGGCATCGAGCTGCATGAACTCGTACTGGCGATCTGCTCGCAAGTCTTCGTCACGCAAGCAACGAGCAATTTGGTAATAGCGGTCGATACCAGCAACCATCAACAACTGCTTCCACAACTGCGGCGACTGCGGTAACGCATAAAACGATCCAGGTTCTTTGCGCGAAGGAACCAAAAATTCACGCGCACCCTCTGGAGTAGATGGCATCAAAAATGGAGTCTCAACTTCAACAAAATTTTGGGCTTCCATAGCGCCACGAATTGCCGAGTTGACCTTGGCTCGAATGCGCAAGTTCTTTTGCATCCGCTCGCGGCGAATATCGAGATAGCGGAACTTGAGGCGAACGCCTTCATCCACATCGTCCGCACGAGCATCGATTGGAAACGGCGGCGACTCCGCTGCGTTCAGGACGGTGAGTTGACACTCGACCAATTCGACGCCACCAGTTGGAAGGTTGGCATTGACTGTGCCTTCTGGGCGTGCTTGGACCTTGCCGGTTATTTGCACCACCCACTCGTTACGCACATCTTTTACATCGCTGACCACACACTGCACCACTCCGGAATAGTCACGCACATCGAGAAACGCCAGATGTTCGCCGTGTTCGCGGCGACGTGCGATCCATCCGCACAGAGTGACGGTTTGACCAATGTGCTCGGGGCGCAGGCTGCCACACAACTGTGTGCGCAGCGCCGTTGCGTTGATTAAAGAGCTTAAAGAACTGGAACCGGACATGTACTTACTCTCATTTCTGTAGTTCGCTGCGTATTGCTGCAACGAGCTGATCTTGTGCGATTGCGTATTGTTGACCAGAATTCATCGGACGCACGATGATATGCCCTGCGGCTACTTCATCGGTGCCAATGATCAACGCGATTACGGCGCCACTTCTGTCGGCTGCTTTCATTTGGGCTTTCATGCTCCGATTATCAAAGGCCCGATCGGCACTGATTGCATTGTTTCGCAACAGATTGCATACCTCTGCAGCATGTAATCCACCGGTGGTATCAACAACAAACACGGACACGTTGGTGTTGGGTGCGGGAAAAACATTTTCGGCATCACATGCAAGCAGCGTGCGATCAAGCCCGAGAGCAAAGCCGATACCAGGCGTAGACGGACCTCCCAATTGCTCAACCAAACCGTCGTAGCGGCCGCCCCCACCGATGGCAGTGTGTGCCGCCTTGAGCGCCGTCGAAACAAATTCAAATGTCGTTCGGCGGTAGTAATCAAGACCCCGCACCAACCGATCATCAATTGCGTATTTCACACCGAGCGCATCTAGCGCACGCAACACCGAATCAAAATGGTTGGCCGCATCGACACTTAAAAAATCGCGAATCTTCGGTGCAGCATTGATCAGCGCCTGATCTTCGCGTCGCTTTGAGTCGAGAACACGCAATGGGTTCTTCGTCAAAGTGATCTGTGATTCTTCGGAGAGTTGCGCAAGGTTGGCCGAAAAATATTGGTGAAGCGCAGCCGAATACTTTTCCCGATCTCCATCATCGCCAAGTGAATTGACAGCTAATTGCACATCCTTCAAACCAAGTCTTGAAAAGAACGTTGCGGCAAGTGCAATCACTTCGGCATCCAAAAGTGGGTCATCGACGCCCAAGACCTCGATACCGACCTGATCAAATTGCCGATATCTGCCCTGCTGAGGTTTTTCGTAACGAAAATTAGGTCCCGAATACCAAACCTTCCAAGGAGTGGTTGGTCGATGCTCGACAAAGGCTCTGCAGACACTTGCTGTCTGCTCGGGACGCAAAGCAACTCGACGACCACCCTTGTCTTCAAAGTCATACATTTCTTTGGTCACCACTTCGGTTGCTTCACCCAGACGCAAAAAGACACCAAGGTCTTCGAACATCGGTGGAATGATCAGCTGGTAGCCCGCATCCTGCACAACCGAGGCAAACACCTCTTGAAATTGACGCCAGCGTCCGGCGTCGGGAGCCAAAATGTCCCGTGTCCCTGGGCTAGTTGAAAAAACCGTCACACAATGAGGTTAGACGCTGGATGCTCCGTTGACATCACACGATACGCGTCATATACAGAATCAATGCGTTTAATCGTGTGCAACACCGATTGCAAATGACCGGGGTCGGCGAACTCAAATTCGAATCGCATCTTGGCCACTCGGTCGGCTCCGGTGTGAGTGGTGCAGGAAACAATGTTGACATGCTCATCAGACAACGCGTTGGCAACGTCGCGCAACAGACGGGATCGATCGAGTGCCACAACCTCTACTGCGGCAATAAAAGTTGCTCCCTGAAGAATTCCTGTCCACTCCGCATCCACCACTCGTTCGAGATTTTGCGAAACGAGCGAAATCGCAGTTAGGCAGTCTGCACGATGAATATTGACACCCTTGCTACGGTTTTGGCCCTGACCAATAAATCCTAAAATCTCATCGCCAGGTACTGGCGTACAGCATTTACTTAAGCGCACCACCACATCATCCATTCCTTCAACATGCACCCCAGCTTGTTGGTCGCTGCTCTCGTTTTGCACAAAATTTCGCGTACCCACTGACAACCGCTCGCCATCTGGTCCGCTACGAATCGCTTTGGCCATTCGCACAGCAATTGCATCTGCTTGCACGTGACCTTCACTGATCGCCAGAAATAAAGCGGGAGCATCGACGTAATTCATCGACTCGATCTCTTGAGAAAATATTTCCGAGTCCAGCACCTTTTGCACAGGCACACCCTCTCGCCGCAGAGCCTCCACCAAATCGTCATGCCCATTCTCAACAAGGTCATCAATGCGCTCCCTCGACACCCACTGCTTGATCTTGCTCTTGGCCTTTGGAGATGCAACAAAGTTCATCCATTCTTCAGAAGGCTCTGCACTCTCGGCTGTTGATGTCAAAATTTCTACTGTGTCACCAGAATTGAGCACCGTATCGAGCGGTACAAGTCGACCATTAACTCTGGCACCCATGCACGAGTGTCCAATCTCGGTGTGCACTGCGTACGCAAAGTCGACCGGTGTTGCCTGCACCGGCAAAGCAATCACGCGACCTTTTGGAGTGAATGCAAAGATCTCGTCTTGATCAAGATCACTCTTCAGACCCTCAAGGAACTGTCGTGGATCTGAAACTTCGTCCTGCCAGTCGATGATGCGATTCAGCCAGTCGACATCCGTAGATGGAACTCCGTCTTTATACGACCAGTGTGCAGCAACTCCCCACTCAGCACGTTGGTGCATATCTCGAGAACGAATCTGCACTTCAATCGGTTTGCCACTTGGCCCGATCACTGTGGTGTGCAGCGACTGATACAAGTTGAATTTCGGCATCGCAATGTAATCCTTAAACCTGCCAACAACCGGTTTCCAGTGACCGTGAATGCAGCCAAGCACCCCATAACAATCCTTTACCGAATCGACAACAATTCGAATCGCCATCAGGTCAAAAATCTCGTCAAAACCACGACCCTTCTGCATCATTTTTTCGTACAGGCTCCACAGGTGCTTACCGCGCGAGGTCAGCTCTGCTTCGATATGTACTTCTTTGAGCCATACACCCACTTGACCCAAGGCCTTAGCAAGAAAAATATCGCGCTCTGGAGCACGAGTGGAAACAAGATAGTCAAGCTCGGCGTAGCGCTTTGGGTACAACGCTGCGAAGGAGAGGTCTTCAAGTTGCTGTTTTACTTCTTGCATGCCCAATCTGTGTGCGAGCGGTGCATAAATATCAAGTGTCTCTTGTGCAACGCGACGCTGCTTGTCGAGCGGTGCTGAAGCAATGGTGCGCATGTTGTGTAAACGATCCGCCAACTTAATAATCAAAACGCGAATATCCTTTGCCATTGCAACAAGCAATTTGCGCATTGTCGCCGCTTGCTGTGCTTCTCGAGAGTCAAACTGCAGCCGTTCCAGTTTCGTCAAGCCATCTACGATCCCTGCAATTTCTGCGCCAAATGTCGACTCAACATCAGCGAGAGTAATTTCGGTGTCTTCAACGGCATCGTGCAGCAAGGCCGCAACAAGAGAGACATCATCGAGCCCAATCTCTGCAACAATGCGAGCGACAGCAATTGGATGACTGATGTAGCCCTCGCCGCTCATTCGTGACTGATGCTGATGCGCTGCTCGCGCCATTTCATATGCCGCGGTAATTTGAGCAACAGAGCCTTTTGGATGCCTGCTTCGGTAGGCCGACAACAATGGAACGAGTTCTTCGACTACCACCGATTGATTACGCCGCCAGGGCAAGACGCGAGACGTTGCGCTCATCTGTTACCCACGAGGGGCACTAGTCCCTGACCCATGCCTTCCAGTGTATGGGAAGGATTAACGGCGACGATTTTTGCGAGGGCGTGGCGGATGTGACAGCGCCGAACTTGCCAAGACGGTTTCACGATCAATGTCGGATTGCGTGCTTGTTGTTGCAGCATCACCCTGGGTGCGAGAAACAACTTTCTTAGACGTTGCGCCGAGCCGAGCCATTTCATCTCCCAGTCGAAGATTTCCCTCAAGCGAGCGAAACTTGAGTTCGCGACCCTTGAACACTGCCAAGAGCGGTGTTGCGATATAGATCGATGAGTACGCACCGAGCAATAAGCCGACAAGCAAAGCAAGCGCAAACTCTTGCAAAGCAATTGCGCCCATGATCCATGAACCAAGCACCAACAAAGATAGGACTGGCAGCACTGCTGCAAGTGACGTGTTGATTGAACGCATTAGTACTTGGTTCATTGACACGTTGATGATGTCGCCATACGACACCTTGGATGCCGAGTAGCGGGTGGTGTTCTCGTGAACTTTGTCGAACACCACGATGGTGTCGTACAACGAGAAGCCAAGAATTGTTAAAAACGCGATCACCGTTGCAGGGGTGACCGAAAATCCAAACGTTGCATAAACGCCTACCGAGATCAACACGTCATGCACCATTGCAAGAATTGCAGCAATCGCCATTTTCCATTCGAAACGCCACGCGATATACATCGACACAATGACAAAGAAAATCAACAACGCGCGCACTGCCTTTTCGGTAATGCTTCTGCCCCATGATGAGCTCACCGATGCAACGCTCACTTCTTGGACGTCAACTTGTGCTTTGGCGCTCAATGCAGTCTGCACGACCGTGCGAGTCTCGGTTGAAATCTCGCCTACCTGAGCACGAATACGTTTTCCATCGGCACCATTTAACACCTGAATCTTTGCGTCTGCAGTTGGAATGTTGTTTGCTTCCAATATTGCACGCACATCCTCAATCGTGATCGTGGTAGCAGGCACTTCCCATGCAACCCCACCCTTGAAGTCAATGCCCAAGTTGAGACCCTGAGCAAAAAGCGAAATGAATGTGACGACGACAAATGCAATTGAGATCCCAAAACCCCACCAACGCCGCCCAACAAAGTTAAACGTTGTTTCTCCGCGGTACAACCTGCCAAACATGCCGCTCATCGCTCAATCTCCTCTGGCAATGCAACACCAAGCACTTTGCGACCGTTAAGAAACTTGCTACGTGCAAGAAGAAGCACCGCTGGTCTTGTAAAGAAGTAAGCGACTATCACGTCGCACAAAGTAGACAGTCCAAGGAAAAACGCAAAGCCACGCACTGACCCGACAGTCAGCCACCACAGAACAAGTGCTCCCAAGAATGACACCGTGTCTGCAGCCAAGATGGTGCGCCATGCCAGTATAAAACTTCGTTGCGCAGAACTGCGCAACGACTTGCCAGCATGGAGTTCGTCTTTGATTCGTTCGAAGAACACCACATATGAGTCAACAGTGACGCCGATAGACACGATGATGCCGGCCACTCCGGAGAGGGTAAGTGCAAGGCCATTTGAGCGTGAAATAAATGCAATGATGCTCCACAGCAAAGCACTCGAAACCATGAGTCCACCAACCACGACGATGGTCAGCATGCGGTAATACACGAAAAAGAAGGCCATTACCAAGAGCACACCGATGAGACCAGAGATAATTGCTGCACGCAAGGAGTCTTTGCCAAGAGTTGGAGACACGGTTTGCACTGTTGCAACCTTGAACTTGACCGGAACCGCACCAAACTCGAGGATCTTGGCCAGATCGCGTGCTTCCGATTGAGAGAAGTCTCCACTGATCTGCACATTGCCACCCGTAAACACCGCTTCCTGAACTGTCGGAGCCGAAATCACTTTGCCGTCTAATGCAATAGCAATACGTGCCGTGGGGCAAGTTGTATCGCGATTGAAACATTTTGTCGTCAGTGCATTCCATAAGTCTGCGCCATCTGCACCTTTTCGCAATTCAACAGTGACCGTCCAGTTGCCATTGTTGATCACGGCCTGTGCGTTATTGGTGAACACTTTGCCAGTTGCTCCAGCCGGACCAACAAGGTAGGCCTCGCCGTTTTGACCGAGTAACACTGCATTGACATTTGGGTCGGTGGTGTCTTCTGAAACTGAAATATTCGTTGCAGGTGCCGTTGCAGCAACTGCTGGCACAGTCGAGTCTGATGATGCTGGCACGGTTGTGTCAGCACCTGCAGGAATTGTCGTTGCGGCACCCCGACTGCGCACGCTGCCTGGGCCACCTTCTGTTGCGGCAATGGTCGTATCTACTACAGACGTATCGACTACCGATGTACCTGTGCCTGGAATCGTTGTAGATGTGTCGGTATTGAGAGTGCCAGCTTGCAGTACTGGGCGCAACAACAACTCACCCTGTCGGCCGATGATGTCGAGTGCTTTTTGCTGATCACTCACACCAGGCAAGTTGACAACAACGTTGTTGCCTTGGCGAGTGATTTCTGGTTCCGAAACTCCAAGCGCGTTTACGCGCTGGCTAATAATGTCCACGGCTTGAGAGAGAGCACTTGCGGTGAACTCGCCCTCTGGTTGCAACGTGACCGAAGCGCCACCCTGCAAGTCGAGCCCAAGAGCTGGCACGTTGCCAGCCAAAAGGTTGCCAGCCAACATTGCACTCACCAGCACCACAATGCCGAGGAGGGAAAGATAGAGACGACGTGCCATATAAATAAAGACCCGCAATTGACTGCGCGGAGACGACCTACTTCTTGTCGTTCTTGTCGGATGAGGATTGATCGTTTGAGCTTGGTGTTGACACCTTTGTCGCGATGGCGCTGCGTGCCACACGAATCTCTACCTTCTCTGCAATATCTAGCCAGACATAACCATCTTCGATGGCAGAGATAAAACCGTAGATGCCAGAAGCCAAAATGACTTCGTCACCCTCTTGAAGTGCGCTTTGCAAAC
>Ga0194035_1001472_pt1 | contig 12412 bp, 4 predicted proteins | sample JunL2320m_MetaG_FD_148680 | JGI IMG/M metagenome (GOLD analysis project Ga0194035, IMG submission 148680) | Anoxic zone freshwater microbial communities from boreal shield lake in IISD Experimental Lakes Area, Ontario, Canada - Jun2016-L239-20m | ecosystem: Environmental > Aquatic > Freshwater >...
ATACCCGAGGTCTCGATAAAAAAGTAATGCTCGTCGTCACCGGAGATTTTGGTCACACGCCGAGAATTGAGAAAAGTAAAGGAACGCATACCGGAATTATTCAACCGGGACGCGACCATTGGCCGCAGTCGATGTCGGTGCTGGTGTGCGGCGGCGGCATGCGTACCGGACAGATCGTCGGCTCAACAAATTCCAAGGGCGAACATCCCCACGATCGGCCTCTTACTCCATGTGATCTGTGGGCCACTCTCTACCACCATCTTGGCATCGACCCCGAGATGACCTTCCCCGACCTCACGGGGCGTCCGATGCCGATTCTGCCTTTTGGAAGTCCCATTCAAGAATTGCTCTAGCAAAACAACTTACAAAGATCGCCTGTCTTCACGCTCTCAATTTTTCCGATGATGCAAACACGTTTTTACAACACGATTGGCTGCAAAGAATTCGAAGGCGTATCGCCTCTTTCTCGAAGAGAATCAATTCGAGTCGGTGCTCTTGGTGCTGGTCTTTCGCTTTCGAGTCTCCTTCGTCATGAGGCTCTGGCGAAGGAAACGCCACACACGGGCAGCACCGTGAAACGAAATCATTCGATTATTATTCTCTGGATGCGAGGAGGCCCGAGTCAGATTGACACCTGGGATCCAAAGCCCAATGCGCCGTCAGAAATTCGCGGCGAGTTTTCTACCATCGCGACACAAGTCCCCGGCATTCAACTTTCGGAACATGTTCCCGAAATGGCACGAATGATGAATTCATGGTCGGTGATTCGCAGCATGCACTACCGCAGCGAAGACGGACGCACCGATCACTCCACCGGCGATCAGGTCTGTTTTACAGGCTACAGTTCTGGGCCTGCCCCCGATCAGAATATTCACCCGAGCATCGGCTCGGTGGTTCGCAAGCAACTCTACCGCCCGGGCGATCTTCCGGCCTACGTGATGGTGCCGCGTATGGTTCCTGGAACGGCATCGAGTTACCTCGGAGCTTCGTGCGCTCCATTTGAAACTCAGGCAGATCCCGCATCCAACGAACCATTTGTAGTTCCCAATCTCGGTCTCGACAACGGACTGTCGATCGATCGCATCTCTTCCCGTCGAAAGTTGCTCGGTGACATGGATCACTTGCGACGCTGTGTTGACACTGATGGCCGAATGAACGCTGTCGATGATTTTTCGAGGCAGGCATTCGAAATGGTGACAAATAATAAAGCCAGACAGGCATTCGATCTTGAAAGCGAACCGAGGAGTGTTCGAAATCGATACGGATTCTTTCCTCAATACACGCCACGCATGAGAGCGGCAGGAGATTGCCCACAATGGCCGCAACGCATGCTGCTGGCAAGACGATTAATCGAGGCGGGAGTTCGACTCGTGACCGTTGATTGCCGATGGTGGGATACGCACGACGATAATTTTCATGCCCTTAAAACGGCGTTTCTTCCTCAGTTTGACCGGGCCTACTCAGCTCTTCTGGGAGATCTCCAAGAACGGGGACTGCTCGAGACAACCATGGTTGTGGCGTGGGGAGAGATGGGCCGTTCGCCACGAATCTCCAGCACCGCAGGTCGAGATCACTGGCCTGGATGCTTTAGCGCAGCGATGGCCGGTGGCGGCATTCGTGGAGGACGGGTCGTCGGTTCATCCGATCATCATGCTGCACTGCCCAAGGACAATCCAAAAATCGTGCAAGATGTACTGGCAACCCTCTACCGGCATGTGGGAGTCGATGTTTCGCGGCAGTATAGTGATCATGCTGGCCGTCCACATCCGGTGCTTCCCTGTGGCGAACCTATTCATGAACTTTTTTAACCATTTTTCGAATTTTTAGCCTGATCCAGAACCTTTTTTGACCGTATTCACTTATTGACCCACACTTGAGCAGTTCAAGTTCTGAATAAAAGCCCTCTCGGCGAAAAATCAGGACGCTCGAACTTTGGAGACCTTTACGATGCTGCCAATTCAAAAGACTTTTTCATTTCATCGAGCGTGCCGATGGCTTGCCAGTCCATGGCTGATCGGTTCTGCCTCGGCAGTCGCTGCAGTCACTTTTTCTGCGACGATGAATTATCTGCTTTTACAACGAGTTTCTGCCGCTGACGCAGTTCTTCAAACTCCAGCAGCCATCGCCCGACTCGAAGTGTCTACCGGGGAGGAATCTGCCCCGGGAATTCCGACGATCAAAATTATCGGAACCGAAGGCCGCCGGCAGTTGATCGTTACTGGTTTTCCAGCCGCAGGTGTTGTGGCCATACCGCGAGACTTGACCCGTGAGGTTCACTACAGTGTTGAGCCAGCCACGATTGCCACCGTGAATTCTTTGGGTGTCGTAGTGCCGCAGGCGGATGGCTTAGGACGTCTCACCGTGAGTGTGCAAGGTGCCGAACCTGTAAACGTGCCGTTGATCGTCGAGCGATTTGGAAATGATCCGCCGATCGACTTTGCCAGTCAGATCGTTCCTATTTTTACGAAACACGCCTGCAACAGCGGTGGATGCCACGGCAAAAGCGGTGGTCAAAATGGATTCCGACTTTCGCTTCTTGGATTCGAACCGGGAGAGGACTACGAGCATCTCACCAAAGAGGCGCGAGGACGACGGCTTTTGATTGCGGCTCCCGAGGAGAGTCTTCTTTTAACAAAAGCCTCCGCAGCGACTCCGCATGGTGGCGGACGTTTGATTGAAAAAGGATCCCCTTCGTACGCTTTAATCAACCGATGGATTGCCGAAGGAGCGCGTCCAAGTGATCCCAATGCGAGGCGAGTTATTGGAATTGATGCCTATCCTCTGATACGTGTCATGCATCCTTCGAGCCATCAGCAGGTGCGAGTGATGGCGCATTACTCCGACGGCTCCAATGAAGATGTCACTCCAATGGCTCAGTATGAAGTCAATGCGCCCGAACTCGCGGCCGTTGATAAGTCTGGGCTTGTCACCGCCGTTGAGCGAGGTGTGGGTCCACAACGCAGTGGCACCGCCGCCCTGATGGTGCGGTACCAAAGTCAAGTTGCCGTATTTCGAGCAACTATCCCACTTGATTCCCCTCTGGTAAAGCTGCCTTCGGCAGACGCATTCACCAAGAATTTTATCGATCGACATGTGCTCGACAATCTTGTTTCGCTCGGGCTGCCTCCTTCGATTCCGTGCGATGACGCAACGTTCCTGCGGCGAGTCTCACTCGACATTGTTGGACGCATTCCAACGCTTGATGAAAGCCGTACGTTTCTGGCCGATGCCGATCCTACAAAACGCGAGAAGGCCATCGATCGACTGCTCGAGAACCCTGAATATGCCGATTATTTTGCAAACAAATGGAGCTCTATTCTTCGCAATAAACGAACCGACGATGCCCTCCACCGTCGAGGCAGCTATTCCTTTCACGCGTGGATTCGAAAGAGCATGCTCGAGAACAAACCCTACAACGAGTTCGTTCGCGATATTCTCACCGCGACAGGAGAAGCAGGAAGCCATCCTCCAGTCATCTGGTATCGCCAAGTCACTGACGCCAATCAGCAAGTTGAAGATTCCTCACAGTTATTTTTAGGACTGCGTTTGCAATGTGCGCGATGCCATCATCATCCGTTTGAAAAGTGGAGCAGTGAAGATTACTACCAACTTTCGGCGTTCTTTTCTCGTGTGGGACGAAAGAAAGGATTGCAGCCGGGAGAAGATCGACTCTTCCACGATCGTGGAACTCCTCAGGCCAACGGACCTAAGGGAGTTGTAAAAGCGGCCGTTCTCGGATCGCCCCCAACTGAAATTGCTGCGGATCAGGATCCTCGGCAGGTGCTGTTGGATTGGATGACTGCCGCCGACAATCCGTATTTTGCTCGGTCCTTGGTGAATCGTTATTGGAAACACTTTTTTTCTCGGGGACTCGTTGAACCTGAAGACGACATGCGTTTGACCAATCCGCCCACCAATCCCGCGCTGCTCGATGCGCTTGCCAAGCATTTCGTAGAACATGGTTACGATCTCAAGGACATCATTCGAACGATCTGCCGCTCGGCCACCTATCAGCTCTCTGCTGAGCCGAATGAACTAAATGCGGAGGATCGTCAGAGTTTTTCACGCTTTTACCCGAGACGGCTTCCCGCAGAAGTCGCGCTCGACTCAATCGACACACTTGCCGGAAAGAGCACCGGGTTTAGTGGCACGCTCGGTGGAACTCGTGCGGTGCAACTGCCCGACTCAAACTTCAATAACTATTTTCTGACTGTCTTCGGTCGACCAAACGGAGACAGTGCCTGCGAGTGCGAACGGGTTTCTGATGCAAACCTGGCACAAAGCCTGCACTTGATCAATTCCACTGACATTCTTGGGAAACTGACTGGAAATGACGGCCGGGCCTTTCGGCTTGCCAATGAAAAAGAACGCGATGTGAAGCAGAAGATTTCTGAACTCTATCTCGTTGCGTTCTCTCGTGAGCCTACCGCTGAAGAAACGGCCTTGATCGAAACGTACCTCGTTGCCCATGCCGAAAATGTGGCCGGTGCGTACGAGGACTTGATCTGGTCACTCTTAAATACCAAGGAATTTCTGTTCAATCATTAGAGCTTTTAAAAAATAGTTTTCCTTCCAAGAGGCATTTCAGACTCGATCGAATTCGCACCTTTATTCAACCGTTCTGGTCGTGGATGTCATTTCCTCTCCAGAACTCCTTCCTCAGGTTCCTCCATTCTCATTCGTAGGATGTACCACTCCATGCTGAACAAACTTTTCTCTTGGTTGACAGCGTTTGCTGGCGTGAGAACGAACTCATGGTGCGGTTGCTCTTTACGAGTGATCGCAGCGTTTTGTTTTCTCTCGTCGCAGATGCTGCTGGCGGATTTTCCGCAAGCTCGCCTGGCAACGATTTATCCCCCGGGAGGCAAGCAGAATTCTCAGGTAACTGTTGCGATTGTTGGAACCGATCTCGACGACCTACAGAAACTTACTTTTTCGCATCCCGGTATTACCGCTATTCACAAAATGAGCGAACCGACTGAGTTCGATCCTCAACCAAAACCGATCCTGGGACAGATGGTCGTCTCTATTGCCGCGGATGTGCTGCCAGGGATCTACGATGTTCGTGCGGTCGGTCGTTACGGCGTCAGTAATCCTCGGGCGTTCATGATTGGAACCGTGGAAGAACTTCGCAAAGAAAAACCTGCCGACGATGTCGCTACGGCAATTGATATTCCTCCTGATGCTGTTGTTTCCGGGAAAGCAACCGCTGGCAAAGCCGATCATTACGCCGTTTTGCTCGCCGCGAATCAGCGGGTTCGAGTCAGCGTGTGGAGTAAACGATTGGAGTCGCGAATGACGCCCATCGTTTCAATTGCTGATGGATCTGGAAAGGTTCTTGCAGCATCGAATCGAACTCCCAGCGATGACCCAGTACTCGATTTTGTGGCGCCGATTGCAGGCAAGTACATTGTGAAAATCAGTGACTTTTTTGCCGGAGGAGGAGACGAACTCTTCTATCGACTCTCTCTCTCCACTGGGCCTCAGATTGATTTCGTTTTTCCACCTGTGGCAAAGCCCGGAGAGACCACAAAAATAAGCGTTTTTGGACGCGGTCTCCCAGGCAGTTCACCCGCCATTCTTGAAGGCGGCGCTGGATCTCTCGAGCAAGTCACGGTCGATGCGAGTCTCGGCGATCCTGCCAAGGGCACTTTATCGCGAGTTTCACGTCGCTTGATGGCGCCGAGAGATTCATCCATAGACGCTGGAGATATCTCAGCGAGCCTGCTTTCTTCTGCTTTGCAACCAATCGCCGCACTTGCTGCAGTTGGTCCTGTTGTGATTGAAACCTCACCGAATGACACTTCATCGCAGCCACAAGCAATTCAAATCCCTTGCGACGTTGCTGGTCGATTTCATCCCAAGGGAGATCGCGACTGGTATTCGTTTACAGCCAAAGCGGGAGAAGAGTTCCGATTTGAAGTCATCTCGCAGCGACTAGGTCTTCCCACGGATGCATCGCTCACCATTGAGAGCGTTGGGGTTGACGACAAGGGACAGCCTGTTGTCAAAGAGATTGCGTTTTCCGACGACATTGCAGCAGACTTTGCAGGCGTTGGAGTCGATCGTCCAACGACCGACCCTGCTATTTCGTTCAAAGCTCCTGTTGATGGCAACTACCGCGTGCTGATACGGGATTTAACATCGGATTCCCGCACGCTTCCAGAACATGCCTACATTTTGGAAATTCGTCGCCCCGCACCCGACTTTCGTCTGCTTGTCATGCTCGCGCTGCGTGATAAAGCTGATGCGAATAAGGCAGCCATCTGGACGCCGTCACTTCCGATTGGCGGATCGCTTGCCTTGGATGTACTCGTGCTGCGTCGCGATGGTTTTGCAGGTGAGATATCTCTGGAAGTTGAAGGGCTTCCAGCCGGCGTGACCGCGTCAACGGTATCGATCGAGTCCAAGTCAAATCGTGGATCGCTCGTGCTTTCGGCTCCCGAAGGTGTCGCGCCGACGTCGACCACCATTCGAGTCATCGGTCGTTCGAAATTAGACACTACAGAGCTTGTTCGATTCGCTCGTTCCGCAACCTTGACATGGAATGTTGATACCGCGAATTCTCCTCAAATTGTGCGAGAAATGCATGATATTCCGCTTGCCGTGGTCGCTGATATTGCTCCGGTAACGCTCGCTCAAAGCGCGGCAAAAGTGTGGGAAACATCTCGCGGTGGAAAATTATCAATTCCACTGGGAGTTGTTCGTCGGGCAGGATCAAAAGGAGAACTGTCGCTCACCGCCGCGAATCTCCCTGCTGAACTCAAGGTCGCTGAACTCAAGCTTGCCGAAGGGGCTGCAGCTGGAACGGTAGAACTCGACTTCGATCCCAAACTTCCTGCAGGATCATATGTTGTCATTCTTACTGGAGCCGCCAAAGCTTCCTATCAGAGAAACCCACAGGCCGCAGAAGTTGCAAAAGCTGATCACGAACGCATAGCAGCTTTATCAAAAGAACGAACGGCTATTGCAGAAACTGCCAAGCAAGCAGTCGCTACTGCTGACAAACTCCTTCTCGATTCTCAAGCGATCGGAAAGCAAGCCGTTACTGCGATTGAAGAATCAAAAAAATCGATGCTCGACATCGACAATGTGGCAAAGCAAACTGCTATTGCATTCGAGGCGGCTAAAAAGCTCGCTGCCGAAAAGCCTGGCGATGCCGCGGTAGTCGAAGCAGCAAAAGTTGCTGAGAAGGCTGTTGCCGATGCTGCTTTAAAGCTCGTTGCTGCAACCACGCTCGTTCAAGAACGCACTGTCGCCCAAGCTGCTGCACAGAAAAAAACAGATGAACTTATTGCTGCCAAGGTGACTGTAGACAAATCAATGCAGGAATCAGTCGCAAAAGCCAAAGCTACAGAAGAAGAGAGAGTTCGTCGAGAAAAGATTGCGACTGATACCGCTGCGGCAAGTGTTGCCAAGGATATCGACGTGCCGATTATGATGCCACCGATCACCATCCGCGTTGCCGAATCACCTCTGACCATCGCTCCCGCACCGGAAAAAATCACACTCAAACAGGGGACTGCAGCAGACCTGACGCTGGCCTGTACACGATTATTCGGATTTGTTGGAGAAATTGCTCTTGAGGCAGCCCCCGCAGCACCGGTGAACGGACTTGCGATTGCACCTCTGACGATCCCTGCGGATCAACCGCAGGGAATTCTCAAACTTACGACCACGCCACAAACCCCTCCGGGTTCCTACGAGCTCGTCATCAAAGCCAAGGTAAAGTTTTTTGAACGCGAAATCGTCTCGGAACGTCGAGTGCCGGTGGTGATCGAAGCCGTTGCGGCAGAAGTGCCGAAAACCTGACGACCATCTCTAGAGTACGGATGATTTTTTGTATTGCTCACTATCAGTTTCTTTTTCTGTTTTCACCGCGCTGGAATCCATTGAAGAGTTACGCCCTTTCAAGACAGAGGCCTTTTTCATGCATGTCCTATGGTTCAAACGAGTATCACGCAGCATCTGCACTTTTGTTTTTCTTTTTTCAATACTTGGAATTTCTGCTGGCACTGGAGGCATGCTGAAGCTGTCGGCTGCTGAAGGACTCGCCGTAAAACTTCCTATGAGACCGGATGCTGTACGGTTTCAGGATGAAATTCTGCCGCTCCTCTCTGGTAGTTGCACCGCGTGTCACAATCAGAAAATTCACGAGGGTGGTCTCATTCTCGATTCCGTAAAAGCAATTCTGACCGGTGGTGACTCTGGTCCATCGGTAGTTCCAGGAAAACCTGTGGAGAGTCTCGTTTACTTAAGGGCCTCTCATCGACTCGAAGACTTCATGCCGCCTACTGACAATAAAGTAGGCGCAAAAAATCTTTCCGCCGAACAACTCGGGCTCCTTGAGCAATGGATCCAAGAAGGTGCGACCGTTGGCCCCAAAATTGAACGAAAGCCGATTGCCTGGAAATCACTTCCGCTTGGGTCTGGAGGTGTTTTGACTGTGGCTATGAGCAATGAAGGTCGACTCACAGCAGCCGCTCGCGGTGGACGAATCAGCCTCTACAACACTTCCTCTGCTGAACTTCTTGCCACCCTGATTGATCCATCAATGGTCGCCGCTGACATGCCTGTGGCAGATACGTCGCATCGCGATCCCGTCGCATCCTTGGCGATCGCTCCATCAGGTGACCTCGTAGCATCCGGTTCATTTCGCACCATTAAACTTTGGAAAAAAATCCCTCCTGCGCGTCTGCTCGAGCTTGCCGATACCGCAGCAGCAACTGCAATTGACTCCACTGCGATTGATACACTCACTGTGACTGGCTTGACTGACGGACGACTCATCCTTTCCGACAGATCAAAAGGGACTGTGGTCCGCACGATCAATGCCCACAAGGCTGCCGTGACGGATGTTGAGTTTTCCCTTGACGGTGCTACGATTTTTTCTTCTTCACGCGACGGTTCTCTTCGCGCTTGGAAGACTGCCGACGGCACGCCGGCTGGTGAATTAATTCGCACCGGCGAAGTCCATTCCTTGGCACTTGTTTCCGGAGGAGCGCAGCTTGCCAGTGCAGAGTCCGACTTTGTCATTCGAGTCTGGAGTCTCCCGCTTCCACCGGCTCCCGTGGAAGGCATTGCACCTCCTGTTGTCATGCCGCTGAAGGAACTCAAAGGGAGTACCCAGGCAGTTGTTTCACTGACGGAAATGCCGGCTGTTGCTGGGCAACTTGTCAGTGCCGGAGTTGACGGTGTTGTGCGCCTATGGAGTATCGAAACTGCTGCGGTACTCAAACAATTTGCGCACGGTGGTGCTGTCACGGGCCTCTCGATTCGTGCTGACGCAACGCGACTTGCATCCGTCGGCACGGTTCCTGGCATAAAGCTCTGGGACATAGCCAGCGGACAACTTGTGCTGGAGTCAAAAGGTGACATACGCATCGCAGATCGGCTGAAGTCTGCTGACATTGCACTGATTCTGGCAAAAGAAAATGTTGAATACAGCAAGGCACAGGTCGCTGCTGCTGAAAAAGCAGTGCTCACCGCCGCTGAAGAAATAAAGAAAACGAGCGAGGCCATGGCCGCTGCGGAAAAAGCAATGGCTGAAAAAACGGAGGCTGTCAAAGCTCCAACACTTGCGAAGTCCGAAGCCGAGAAAGCCGCAGCCCAATCGACTGCCGCCATGCCAGTAGCAGTCGAGGCTCATGCAGCGGCCGTAAAATCGGCTGCCGCGATAGTCGCTGCTCTTGAAGGCGCTACAGCGAGTGTTGCAGCAGCTACAAAAACTGTTGAAGTTTCTCCAGGAGATGCCGGCGCTCTTGAGACATTGAAGGCCTTTCAAGCCGCCGCCGCCGCTGCCACTGTGGCCAAGACCGCCACTGATGAAACCGTCAAGCAGGCGACTGCCCATGTTGAGCGATCAAAAGTAAAACTTGACGAGACAACCAAAAAACTCGCGGAGGCCGTGAAAGCATTTGATGCTGCTGAACAGGCCCGTAAACAGGCTGAAACTGGACTGGCATCAGCCAAGCGAGCCGTTGAATTTGCGCAGCAAGCAAGCAAGCAGGCTGACCTTCAGGTCCCACTTCAAAAGACACTTCAAACACAAGTTGATGCAACTCTGGTTGCTCAGGATGCAACTCAAAAACAAGTGACTCAGGAAAACACAGCATCGGAAAAGCCACTGCTGACCGTCGCTTTTTCGCAGGACGGTTCCTTGCTGGTGGCATCCGGAACGGATGGTCGTGCCTATCTCTTTGGAGGCACTGACGCAAAGCCTCGAGGAATTATTGATGGCATTGGTGACGGGCGAACGCTGATCGATGCTCCGAGTGCAAAACAAATACTCGTGGCCGGTGGACCTGCTCTTGCAGGAATCTGGAACGCGGCAAGTGTATGGAGCCTCGAACGCACGATTGGTGGAGAGCAGACACCTCCGACCGATGAAGACATCGCAGATGGCCCACCAGTCGACATTGTGACGGCACTTGCTTTTTCTCCCGATGGGAAACTGCTCGCTTCAGGAGGAGGACATTCAAGCCGCAGCGGTGAGATTAAACTTTGGAACACGGCCGATGGTGCCTTTGTCAGAGGCATCACGACACCGCATTCAGATACTGTTACATCGCTTGAATTTTCTTATGCTGGCGACATGCTTGCGTCTTGCGGAACTGATCGATTTGTAAAAGTTCACAAAGTGGCTGACGCAACTCTTGTTAAGGCATTCGAGGGACATACCGGTCACGTGCTCGGAGTTTCATGGCAGGCCAATGGCCGTCGGCTTGCCAGTGCGGGTGCCGACAAGGTGATCAAAATCTGGGATCTTGTCAGCGGCGAGCAGCAGCGAACTATTGCCGGTCTGACCAAGGAGGCCACTGCCATTCGGTTTCTTTCTCCTTCGGAAGAAGTGCTTGCGGCTTCAGGCGATCCAACCGTTCGCATCTACAATGCAACGAGTGGGGGCACTGTGCGACAATTCGAAGGAGCCGTCGACTTTGTTCAATCAATTGCTGTCGACAAAGCGTTTCTTGTGGCAGGTTCCCAAGATGGAAAACTCCGAATCTGGAACACCGCTACCGGAGTGATTGTGCACACGATTGAGCCATCTGCTGCACCGTCAAAGTAAAACGCTCATTCACCAACGCCCACTTTTTCAAATCCGACTCGACAGAAATCCTTAAGAATTCGCTGCGCAGTACCACTGAATACAACAGCAGGCAACTGCGTTTAAAGGAGTTCGGCGATCGGTTCACGTTCAACTAAATATTGCGGGCGACCAGTCGTATCAACGATCGTCGTGCCTGCGGTGTTAATGCCGAGATTGTGATACAGAGTCGCTACAATCTCCTGCATGTGAACTGGTCTGTCAGTGGCATGTTCGCCAAGACGATTGGTCGCACCAATCACTTGCCCGGTTCGCATTCCACCTCCAGCCAAAAGTGCAGCACTTACTTGCGGCCAGTGATCTCGGCCAGCACCTGCATTGATTTTTGGGGTTCGACCAAATTCACCCCAGACAACGATTGTCACATCATCAAGCATGCCACGAGATTCCAGATCGTTGATGAGTGCACTCAAGCATTGATCAAGCTTCGGACCATGATCCCGGACGAGATCAAAATTCTGCGAATGGCTGTCCCATCGACCATAGCTAAGACTCACCACACGCACTCCTGCTTCGATCAGGCGTCTGGCCATCAGCAACTGATCGTTGCACGTGGGAGCACCATCGTACTGGTATTGGTAGGGCTTTCCGTTTCCGTAGGCCTCGACAATCTTTGGATCCTCTTTCGAAAGGTCCATCGCTTCGAGAAGTTTTGAGCTACTCAAAACATCGAATGCCCTTTGACCGAACGCATCCATGCCCGACATCATTCCGGATGCATCGGCATCTCGTCGCAGACGATCAATACTCGAAAGCAAAGCCTTTCGATCGCCGAGCCGTTCGATAGACATTCCTTTTAAAGTCATGTTTTCCCGATCCGGCCCGTCTGGCTTGAATGGGGCAAACGAAGGTCCGAGAAATCCGGCGGTTCCTGAATCGGACCAAGGGCCGTGGGAAGTCTTCGCAGCAAGCCCAACAGAAGGAGGAACTGACGGATCAACCGAACCCTTCAGTTTGCTTATGCCTGCGCCAACAGAAGGACGACCTCCGAGCGAACGCAGGCTGTCGGGTGTCCAGCCTGTCATGCACTGAAAAGCCGCATGATCGCCGTGGCAACCAACGATAGATCGTATGATCGCGCACTTGTCCATTTTTGCTGCCAGCTTTGGGAATACTTCGCAGATTTCTATCCCGCTGACATTTGTTGAAATGGGCTTAAACTCGCCTCGAATTTCACTCGGGGCATTGGGCTTTAAGTCCCACATATCTTGATGCGGCGGTCCACCACCGAGAAAAATATTAATCAACGCCTTGTGCGACGTTTTTGGACTGGAGAAAGAAGTCCGGTTGTCATCGGCCCGAAGC
>Ga0194035_1001476_pt1 | contig 12389 bp, 12 predicted proteins | sample JunL2320m_MetaG_FD_148680 | JGI IMG/M metagenome (GOLD analysis project Ga0194035, IMG submission 148680) | Anoxic zone freshwater microbial communities from boreal shield lake in IISD Experimental Lakes Area, Ontario, Canada - Jun2016-L239-20m | ecosystem: Environmental > Aquatic > Freshwater >...
ACAAAGAACAGCACCTTGAAGGGTAGCGAGATGACGGTAGGTGGCAGCATCATCATGCCCATGGACATGGTGAGCATGGAAACTATGAGGTCAATTACCAGGAACGGCAAGGCAATCAGAAAGCCGATTTCAAAACCGCGACGGAGTTCAGAAATCATGAAAGCCGGAACAAGAATACGCAGGTCAACATCGCCTTGCTCTGAAATCTTGATACTGCGGTCCTTTGCGAGCGATTCAAAAAGGGCAAGGTCCTTCTCCCTCACATTCTTGGTCATGAAATCACGGAATGGCCGAGTTATCCGATCATAGGCCTCCGCTTCTGTGATACTTCCGGCCATATAAGGGGTTAGACCCTCAGTTTGGGCCCTCTCAAAGACAGGGGCCATAATGAAAAAGGTCAGGAATAGCGCCAGTGAAACCATCACGAGATTTGCTGGCGTACTCTGCAGGCCGAGACCTGAGCGCAGAAATGAGAGGGCAATCACGAGGCGGGTAAAGCTCGTCACCATGATCAGCAATCCGGGTGCGAGCGACAGTACTGTCAATAAAGCGGCATACTGAATGATTCGGCCGGACACGGTGGGATCGCCGCCAGGTATGAGCTTACTTATCTCCGCTACCTGAGCTGATGCGGGAGCAGAGAGCAGAAATGCAATTGCTATTGGAGCAAGAAGCAGTCTCATTCGACGAGTAGCCCGTGTATGAGCACCCCGCGAACGTCACCATTCGAAAGACTTCTGACAGTTTCGTTGAGGTCGTCGCGCAAGGCAATCAGTCCAGAAGGACCTTGCAGTTGTTCAAGCCGGACGGTGCGCAAGTAAGCAAGTATCTGTTCGCCGGACCGCTCGGCGAGCAATTCAGGAGACTTCTCTGCGCTTGGCTTTGCAAGAATGGATCCCTCGAGCCTAATCCATTTCCCCTCGGGTGACGCCAGCGTGGTCAGAATTGGTGGAATCGTGATGATCTTGAGATCTGCTTCAAGCTCTTCGGCATCGTCTTCTATATCGGGCAGGGACTCTGCCGTGCTGCTGGTTTCATTCGGGTGCTCAATGACATCTGAGTTCGGAGGCATCGCTTTTGTGGATGCAGATGAAGCTGCGGGTTTACTCTCTGCTCCTGTCGTAGGCTGGAGAAAGATGCCCACCGAAAAGCCCACTCCGGCACCCACGAGGCTCAACAGTAGAATGCTCACAATTGTTGTGATCATTCCGCCTTTGTCTGTTGATCCGGAACTTGCCATGTCAAACGCCATCCATCAGAACGGTGAAACCCGATCCCATATCTGCTGACCCCAGCCCGGCTGTTGCACTTCGGTAAGCCGGTTCCACCCAGCCAAGGGAGATATGCGGGAGGCCTTCGGTTCTATCCGATCGCTTGACATCGACGGCACGTTTTGCAGAAGAGATGCAAGTATCGTTCCAGCTCCAATGATGGTCATGACTGCCAGGAGCGGAAGACTGATGTCGCGAGACAGAGCCAGGAGATAGGATGCAGCCGCCTCTCGATCGCTGATCCGCGTCGTTCCCACGCCGGTGAACGCTGTCTGCAGAGTCTTGGTAAGCTCTTCGATAAGCCATCCGCCCAACTGAGTTAAAACCGCATAGGTTGCAACCAGCGAACCAAACAGTGTCGCCTCGCGCGCCATGGGAACGTTACCCTTGTCGATGGCGTCGGCAATGCGCTTCTCAGTAGGTTCTTCGGTTTGGCTTTCTCGATCTTTTTCCTCGGTCATGACACGTTAGCTGAGTTCCGTGTCACCGGAGGGAAGTTCCATGTCGCCACGTTGCACCATTTCGAGAACTCTGGCCACGATGGCACTACGCGCCGCATCACCTTCCTTGGCACGAATGCCCTTGTCGCTGGCAAGTTCGGCTTCGACCATGCGACGTGTTCTTGCACCCAGAGACGACAGCGCAACTTCTTTGAGTGCTGCATCAACTCCCTTCAGGGCGAGGACAACTTGGTCAGGCTGCAGCTTGTCAAAGAGTGCCAGTCGCGCCTCTTGGGACAGCTTCCCGAGGTCTTCAAAGGAAAAGATCATGCGCTTGAGCTTGGCCGCTTCCTCCGGCTTCCAAGCGGCGACACCCGCCAGAATTTCTCCTGACTTTTCGCGGTCAAGCTTGTTGAGCATTGCGGCAAGTCGTCCGCGCCCTTCCGCTTCGAGACCCGCGTCCTGCTTTGCAAGGAGATCCTTCTCCAGAACCTGTTCAACCAAATCCTCAATAATTTCCTCGACGGCTTCAACCTTCAAGAGACGCCTCGCTACGGTGATGCGAAAGTCACCTGGCAGAACTGACAGGCAGCGTGATGCAAACTCGGAGTCAAGCTTCGATAAAATGAAGGCGATGGTTTGCGGGTGTTCATCGAGAAGGTAGGGAACGAGAGAATTCTCCATGCCTGCTTCGAATCGCCGCCAGGCCGGTTCGCCCGCCTGCATTATCTGCGCGCCCAACATGCGCGATAATTCATTGGGCGAAAAAGCACGCTCTACCATGCCCTTTACCGCGTCGAAATCAGTGCCAAGCCCAAGTGCCCGCGCGAAGTTCGCCGCAAAATCATCAACCAGCAGGTCCAGATCCTGCTTTTCCACGCGACTGATCGAGGCAGCGGAACTCATGATGGCCTTTACCTCGCCTGCATCGAACTTCTGCAGGAGCTGGGTGCCCAGCTTGTCTCCGAGGGCAAGCAGCAAGATCGCAACCTTCTCGCGGCCACCTCTTGTTGTGGACGATGACTGGAACTCCACAGCGAAACTCACGGATCTGCGGAAGGTCCGGCGACACTGGTGATGGTGATGCCTAGACGGCCATCCGCCTCGTCCACCACATAGAGGTCGCCAAGCGCCACTTCCCGACCATTGACGAGCATGCGTACGGGTGAACCAAGCCGCTCTTCCAGTGTCAAGGTCGTGCCGGGTGCTAGTCTCGCAACCTGAGACAAGGGCAACCGCGTTGATCCGATGACGATTTGAACAGATACCGGAATGCGCAATACCGCTCCGGGGATCGATTTGGCTTCGTTGGAAAAGGAAGCAGACTCTGCATGGCCGGGAGTAAGGTCAGGCAACTGTTCGCCCAGATTGGTCGTCATCATATCGTCCTGGCCTGGCCTTTGACGCTTCTAGAATGTCGGTTATGGCTTGCGGGAAAGTGATCAGGTGATCGCCGAAGCGATGGTAATGGCGAGCTTGTCACCGTTTCGCCCGAGTGTTGCTTCATAGGCCGCAACATCACCGCTCCAAACGATCACAGGTGACGAGGCTGTTGCTGTCAGGTTTATGAGTGTTCCGGGGCGCATGCCGGCAATGTCATCCACGGTCAATGTCTCCTGCCCCAGGGTGATCGCGAACTTGATCTCGGACCTCCCAACTTCCTCCTGCAGTCTGATGCGCTCTTGGACTGCCACCTCTCGACCCTGGTCCAGATTGTCTTGCGCGATCTGTTCTTCAAGTTCGTTCTGCAGAAAAATAAGCGATATCTCGCCGCTGTGGGTGAAGATATTCACGATGTAGCGAAACTGAGCGAACTGTAAACCTCGAGCCATCTCGGGTGCCTCTCTGCCATCAAAGAGACTGAAGGTTCTGCCAAGAGTCTCACTAAGCGCTAGAGCGAGTTGCTCGGCTATTGTTGCCTGTGCCAGATTCATGATGCGACGCTCGATGTTTGAAAGTGGCCTTTCGTGCATTTCAAAGGCGGGCTCAGCTCCAGTTCCGCCCATCGCTGCCTCAAGCAGGGCTGAAATCGCATCACGATCGATGAGCATCAAAGCCGTGAGTGAACCGCGCTGTGACTCAAACCTCAGCAATCCACGCTCCGGCTCGGATGGCATTGTCACATCAACAAGAATGCCATCCAGCGTAACGCGCCACGGTGCGGGTCGCAATGCGGAGAGTCCCCTTGCGCAGGCATCTCCAACTTTAGCTGCAAGCCTCGAAATTCCATGAAGTTCTGAAATTGCAGGGCGTGGCCGCGGTCGCAGGTGATTGATGTCGAGTGATCTTGCCACTTTATGCAGCCTTTGGATCAGTGGTGCCTGAATTCATCGTCTCCTGTTCAACCTCAGAGATGGTCGGTCGCTCATAGGCGGAAATCGTCTTGCGGCCATGTTCGAGGGCAACCTGAGGCATAGCTCCGTTCATGAAAGCAAGAAGCGTTTGCTTGATGATGACATAGAGTCGAACCCGTTTCTCCCGCACCGTCTTGACCTTCGTGGCGAGTGGTCCAAAGATTCCATAGGAGAAGAGAATGCCGGCAAATGTGCCGACAAGTGCTGCACCAATGAGATGTCCCAGCACTTCCGGGGGTTGATCCAGTGCGCCCATGGCCTTGATCACACCGAGCACCGCCGCAATGATTCCCAGCGCGGGCAGAGCATCTGCAATTGCTGACAGTGCAAAATAAACCTTCAGTTTGTCGCGCTGGATGGTCTGAATCTCCTCGTCCATCAACGCTTCAATCTCATGAGTGCGTGCATTCCCGATGATGATGAGCCGGCAGTAATCGCAGATGAAGTTCGTCAGGTCCTTCTCCGCAAGTATCTTGGGAAAGGCCTTGAATATTTCCGATTCTCCGGGATTGTCGACATGCACTTCCATCTCGGTTCGGGTCTTGGTCCGAAGTTCGCGCATGAGAGCGTAAAGAATGGCCAGGGTGTCCAGGTAGTCACGCGGCCTTGGCGTCGACTCCTTGATTGCTTCCATGATGGCCTTGAAGGAGTCCTTTACGACCTTCATCGGATTGGCCACGAAAAATGTCCCGATCGCCGAGCCAAGTATGATCACATATTCAAATGGTTGCCAGAGAACGCTGATATGTCCACCCATGGCTGCAAAACCACCAAGCAGGCAACCGAAGACGATGACCATGCCGATGACAAAAGTCATGAGTTCATATCTCCGCCAAGAGTTTCAATTCATCTCAATCGCTAGGATTTGCGGCTTGTGCGAGCCTGTTGTGCTGCTTCTTCAGGTCCGGGCAAGGAGTCGGCATCAGGCTTCCCGTAGAGGAGAGATCCATGGTTGGCACTGTGGCCACGTATCAGAACATAGCGCGCAATATCGGAAAGTCGCTCAGCGTCATCTCCGATCGTCCTGACGTGAAACGGGAAGCTGACTACTTTCTTGCCACCATCCGCACGGTAAAGTCAGCTGAGGAGTTTCTTAAAAACGATCGCATCTATAAGTTTGCCATGACTGCCTTTGGCCTGAAGGACATGATTTACGGCAAGGCATTTATGCGCAAAGTGCTGACCGAGGGCGTCGATGGATCGAAGAGCTTTGCGCTCCAGTTGGCCGATCCGCGGTTTCGCGAATTTGCTGAAGCCTTCAATTTCTCCCGCTATGGTGCAACTGCCACGGCATTTGACCGCGCCCAGAAGGGAACGGTCGATCGCTATCTGCGCATTCAGCTTGAATCTGATGCAGGCCAGAATGATGAGGGCGTGAAACTAGCACTCTATTTTCAGCGCAAGGCCTCGGACGTCACGAGCATCTATGGATTGATGGGCGATCCGGCACTCTACAAGGTTGTGCAGACAGCATTGGGTTTGTCGCCCGCCTATTCCAATACCGATGTTGACAAGCAGGCTGCATTTTTGCGCTCGAAGATCAATGTCGATGACCTCAAAGATCCGGTAAGGCTTGACAACTTCATCACCCGGTTTACGGCCAAATGGCAGGCAATCAATGGCGTCGCAGGCCAGAATGTACCGCAGATCGGCCTCGGTCGATCAACCCTCGCAAGCTTTGACAATTCGCTGTTGCTGAGCATGCAGCTTCTCAGGGGCTATGGACGCTGATGGACATGAACGCTCCGGTCGGCCTGTCCGGGCAACTGGCTCTCGCCCGCCGGTTGGAGACCATTGCGAACAACGTCGCCAATGCCGGGACCGTTGGATACAAGTCTGAGGCGGTAACGTTCGCAACTGTTGTCTCAAAGACGCAACCCTTCAACACCAGCTTTGTGTTTGATGGTGGACCGCATGTCGATGTATCGGGCGGGGGCTTTAAGAAGACAGGAAATCCGCTGGATGTGGCCGTGCGCGGCAATGGTTTCCTGGCGATTGGCACACCGTTGGGCACAGCTTACACGCGTGACGGCAGGCTTCAAATGCTGCCGACTGGTGACATCGTTACGCTTGAAGGGCATCCCGTCCTCGATGCTGGGGGGGCTCCATTGACAGTTGATCCGGATGGCGGCCCGCCTGACATTTCCAATGACGGGGTGGTCCGGCAAAATGGAAGAACCTTGGGATCTCTGGGTTTGTTCGATCTCGACCTGGGAAAAGGCTACAGCCGTTACGAGAATTCGGCCTTCGTTCCATCTTCGACGCCGGCACCCATTGATGATTTTACGCGCGATGGGATCGTCCAGGGCTTTACGGAGGATTCGAACGTCAATCCAGTACTTGAGATGACGCGGCTCATTGCCGTTCAACGGGCCTTTGAAGCAATGAGCGCCAGCCTGGAACAGCGCGACCAGGCCTTTCGTGATACAATTCAGAGCCTTGGCGCGCGCAGCGGGTGAGCGGACATTCCTCGAATTTCAAGCTTCAAATGCTCGCCCGTCGGGTGACAGCGGCCGCGGCAGAAATGCCGTTTGCGCGCTCCCTTGGTGAAATCCGTGCCATTGGGCCTGGCGTGCTGGAAGTCGCCGGTCTCTCGTCCGGCCTCCGCCTTGCGTCACTCGTCGAGATCACTACGGCACGTGGTGCCGAGCTTGCCGAAGTGATCCGCCTCGATCACGACGTCGCTCATTGCAAGCTCTACAATGTTAGGGCTTCCGTGGCGTTGGACGATCCGGTGCACACACGTGGCGAGATTGTCTATCATCCCCATGAAAGCTGGCGTGGTCGCATCATAGATGCATTGGCGCGGCCGGCGGATGGTGGCAGCGGCCTGCTCAGGGGTGAGCGCCCGTTGCGGCTCGTATCCTCCCCACCTGCCGCCATGGCACGACAGATCGTCTCGAAGGGCCTCGGCACGGGGGTCAGGGCGGTTGATTTCTTCACGCCCCTTTGCTTCGGGCAACGCATCGGCGTTTTCGCCGGATCGGGCGTCGGCAAGTCAACTCTGCTGTCTATGTTCGCGCGCGCGGCCGCCTTTGACAGTGTGATTGTCGCCCTGGTCGGTGAGCGAGGGCGCGAGGTCCGCGAATTTGTCGAGCACACGCTGGGCGCTGCAGCGGCAACGGCGATCACAGTTCTTGCAACTGGTGATGAGAGCGCAATGATGCGGCGCCTCGCGCCACAACTCGCGACGTCTCTGGCCGAACACTTCCGTGACCTTGGACAGAATGTCCTGTTGATCATGGATTCTGTTACCCGATATGCCCATGCATGCCGCGAGGTAGCCCTGGCAGCGGGTGAACCACCTGTGGCGCGCGGCTATCCCCCGTCGGTGTTCAGCGATCTTCCGCAGCTTCTGGAGCGCGCCGGCCCCGGAGTTGATGGGCAGGGCACCATCACTGGCATCTATTCCGTCCTGGTTGATGGCGACGATCACAACGACCCGGTGGCGGATGCTGTTCGTGGCACGCTCGATGGACACATTGTACTCGACCGGGCCATTGCGGAGCAGGGCCGTTACCCCGCGGTCAATCTTCTTTCGTCGCTCTCCCGCCTGTCTCAACGAGTATGGACGCCTGACCAGGCCAAGGCCGTGCAGGAGCTGAGGAAGCTCGTGGCGCGCTTCGAGAACACGCGTGACCTTCGTGCGATGGGTGGCCACGCGCCTGGTGCGGACCCTGAACTCGACCGCGCCATTGACGTTGTGCCCAGGCTCTACAGGGTTCTTGCCCAGCAGGTCTCGGATCCGCCGTCGGATGATCCGTTCCGGGAGATTGCCGTCGCGCTGTCAGGCAGCCTCTGAAGCTACCTGTTCGCGCGAGAGAATCTGATAGCCGAGATAGCGCTTGGTATCGATGGGATCATAGCCAAGCACGTTGCGCAGCTTCTTCCGCAGCTTGCTGATGTGGCTTTCGACTACACTTTCCTCAACTTCCTCATCGAAGAGCCCATAGACGGCATTGAAGATCTGGTTACGGCTCACGCGGCGGTTCCTGTTGCCCGCGAGATACTCCAGAATCCTCCGTTCCCGCCGCGGAAGCACCAGCGAGCGTCCGCCGACTTCGGGATCACGGCCGTCGTTGAAAACGCGCAGGTCCCCGAGGTCGGTTGCCTTGAGTTGAATGCTGGCACGCCGGCGAATTGCGCCGATGCGGGCAATGATTTCGCGGGCATGCACCGGCTTTCGCACCACGTCGTCCATCCCGGCCGCAAAGAGCTTCAGTGTTGATTCGAGACCTGTCGAATCATTGAGAGCAATGGCGGGCGCTTCCGAACGTGTCTTGATGGCGCGCGTCACCGTTTCCCGATGATCGAAGTCACCAAGGATGAAAGCCTCAACTGCAGCAAGGTCGGGGCCGCTTGTTGAATGGAACCAACTGTTGAAATCGGTCGGCGTGAAGCTGGCGGCGGAAATGCCTTCGCGCCCAAAGCTGGCGCAATAGGCGTCCGTCACATCGCTGCGGTCATCGACGAGAATGATCATTTTGCAGTCTGCCTTCTTAAGTTTTCGGGATGCCGATCTAGTTGGCAAGAGCAGTTTCAAGAATATCTCGTTAATAATTCATTAAATACCAAATAAATCATGGATTTATACTAACAGTAATTGAATTCATAAAATGACTTATAGTCCATATGATATCATTTAATACTCCAACAGCATTAATTTACACTTTGTATAGCCTGTTCAACTTGGAAAATGACACAGGGGGTCGTCTCAGACGGGTACCCGAAAAGGTGGTATAAAATTATTAATACACCCTTGACGCGAATATTCCGCCGAGGTTTAACTGTGACCAGACGACCGATCGATTCAACCTGTAATATGAGGAGACCCATGGATAACCTGCTCAAGGACAGTGCCATGACACAGCCCGAGGATAGCCTCGTGCCTCAGGATGGCTTCCTCTTCATTGGGGAACTGGCCAAGCTGACGGCCACCGATCCGAAGACAATCCGTTTCTACGAGCGTGTCGAGTTGATCTCGCCGCCAAGGCATGGCCGCTTCCGCACCTATCTCGCAAGTGACGTGCGGCGCCTCAAAAATATCCTCACCCTGCGCCGGTTGGGTGTTTCCATCGCCCAGATTCGTGAGATTCTCGACATGCTCGCGCCAGAGGAAGACGTGCTGTCCAGCGAGAAAGCAGTGCGCCACCTGAAGCAGCACCTCGACCTGCTCAAGAACCGCCAGGGCGAACTTCTCATGCAGATCGAGAAGACAAGTAGCGCCCTCGACAGCCTCGTCGCCTAGACGATGCCGGCGGAGGTGCCCTCGACAGGGGGGCGTTCCTCCGTCTTCGCCACGCGATAACCGCTCGACCGATAGAGGCCGAGCGGATCGATCGCTCCTCCCTTTCGCCGTCTTGCTTCTGCGAGGATCGGCGACACATCGGTGATGAAGGCCTGCTTGATGATGCGGTGGCCCAGCATCACGTCGCTTGCGCTCTGCGCAGACTCCAGCAGTTTCCGGTCAATCAGCGTCGCCTGTACGAAAGCGCGCTGGATTTCCATCGCCGACACCGTGAGGCTTTCGATCGGATCCGTCACATTGTGCGACTGATCTATCATGTAGGCAGGTGAAAATCCTTCCACCTGGCGCAACTCCGCATCCACCAGTTCATTGAACACCAGGAACAGGCGGAAAGGATCGACCGAGCCCGAATCAAGGTCATCGTCACCGTATTTCGAATCATTGAAATGGAAACCGGCCAGCTTCTTGGCGCGAATCAGCCGTGCCACGATCTGCTCGATGTTGGTGTTGGGCGCATGATGCCCCAGGTCGACGAGGCAGCGAGCCCGGGGGCCGAGCTCGAGAGCTGCCATGAAGCTTGAACCCCAGTCGGAGATGACCGTCGAATAGAATGCTGGCTCGTAGAGCTTGTGCTCAAGAAACACGTACCAGTCCGTGGGCAGCGCGTCGTAGACGATGCGCAGCGCTTCCATGTAGCGGTCAAACGCGGCATTGAGGTTCGACTGGCCGGGGAAGTTCGAACCATCCGCAATCCAGACGGTGAGCGCTGTTGAGCCAAGCTGCCGCCCGATCTCGATGCATTCCAGATTATGCTCTACCGCCTGCATGCGTGTTGCCTTGTCGGCATGGGTGAGCGAACCGAACTTGTAGGAAAGGCGCTGGTCGCGCTGGTCCTGGAAGGTGTTCGAATTGACTGCGTCGAAGCCCAATTCATGCGAGGCCGCTTCCTGGCGCAGTGCGTTGTAGTCCTTCACCTTGTCCCACGGAAAATGTGGTGAGACGTTGGGTGTCACGCGGGTCAGCTGGTTGATGACGCTGCAGTCCTCAAGCTTGTCATGAATGTTGCGCGGCTCGCCGGGGCCGGGAAAACGCGCAAACCGCGTGCCGCCAGTACCCACGCCCCAGGTTGGTACGGCAACCGCATAGGACATCGCCCGCTCGGTCATTGCCTCGATGGAAATACCCCGTCGCGCCAACTGCCTGCCGAGCGCGTCGTAATCCTCAGTCTGCGCAGCCTCATGCTTCGCGTTCTCAGTCGCAATGTAGTCTTCGGAAATCGCAAAGCTCATTGCGCTACCTCGTGAAGGATGCGGCATTGCCGGCATCGACGTTGAGGAAATTGCCCGTCGACTTGTTGGAGAGATCAGAGGCGAAGAAGTAGACGCCCTCAGCAATGTCCTCCGGATAGACGGAGCGCTGCAGTAGCGAGCGCTTGCGGTAGTGCTCCTCCAGCTCGTCCTGGCCAATCTTGAGAGATGCAGCGCGCTGCTCGCGCCACGGGCCCTGCCAGATCTTGGAGCCGCGCAGCACGGCATCCGGGTTCACCACGTTGACACGGATGCCAAGCGGCGCGCCCTCAAGTGCCATGCAGCGCGCAAGGTGCAGTTCTCCTGCCTTCACGGCGCAGTAGGCGGAAGCACCCGGAGAGGCGGCCACGGCATTTTTGGAGCAGATGAACACCATGGAGCCACCGAGGTTCTGGCGTTTCAGCAGGCGATAGCCTTCGCGGCCAACAAGGAAGTAGCCCGTGCCCATGACGGCCTGGTTCTTGTTCCAGAGGTCGAGGGTCGTGTCCTCCACGGGTGCCGCGATGGTGATGCCGGCATTGTTGACGACGATGTCAACGCCGCCAAAAGCCAGTGCGGTCTCGTCCATGGCGCGAATCACGGCGTCTTCCGAGGTGACATCCATCTTCACGCCCCGGACGTTGTCCTTGCCGTAGGTCTTGGAAAAGCCAGCCGTCACCTCATCGAGCGAGGTCTGGTCGATGTCCGCCAGCACCACGCAGGCGCCTTCGGAAAGCAGCTTCGCGGCGATCGCCGATCCGATGCCGCCAGCACCACCCGTGATGAAGCCGACGCGGCCCGCGAGGCTTTTCGGCTTCGGCATGCGCGAGAGCTTGGCCTCCTCGAGCAGCCAGTACTCGATGTTGAAGGCCTCCTGCTCCGGCAGGCCCTTGTAGGCCGAAACGCCCGATGCGCCGCGCATCACGTTGATGGCATTCACGTAGAACTCGGCTGCGATGCGGGCGGTTGCCTTGTCCTTGGCAAATGACAGCATGCCGACGCGCGGCACGAGGTAGATCACCGCATTCGGATCGCGAATGGCGGGTGAGTTTGCGTGCTTGCAGCGCTCGTAATAGGCCGCGTAGTCGGCCCGGTAGCATTCGATCAGCTTGTCGAGCGCCGCGCCATCGGCGTCGTGCGGCACGATCAGCGGACGGATCTTGGTGCGCAGGAAGTGGTCGGGGCAGGAGGTGCCGAGCGGCGCCAGCATCTCCAGCATGATGGAGTTCACGAATTCCAGCACCTCGGGAGAATCGACGAAGTGCCCGATCTTGCGCTCGTGCTTCGAGATGCGGCCACGGATTTCGGGCAGCAGGCGCAGCGCCACGGCGCCGCGCTCGGCATCCGGCAGGGTCTCGACCTTGGCGCCCTTGAAGGCGGGCTTGGCGGCGTTGCGTTCCAGCCAGACGGCGGCCTTGTTGATGATGCGCAGTGTCGTGTCGTAGCAGTCCTTCGCGGTGTTGCCCCAGGTGAACAAGCCGTGGCTGCCGAGCACGACGCCCACATACTGCGGGTTCTTCTTCGCCATTTCGCCAAGCTTGATGCCAAGATCGATGCCGGGGCGCTGCCAGGGGAGGTAGCCCATCTCGTCGCCGAAGATTTCCTTCGTGAGCTTTTCGGAATCTTCCGAGGCGGCGATGGCGATGACGGCATCGGAGTGCACGTGGTCGACATGCGGGTAGGGCACATAGCCGTGAAGACAGGTGTCGATCGAGGGTGCCCTCGGATTGAGCTCGAAGATGCAGTGGTTCAGTGCGTGCACCATCGCATCTTCATGGTCGAGGCCCTTG
>Ga0194035_1001486_pt1 | contig 12350 bp, 10 predicted proteins | sample JunL2320m_MetaG_FD_148680 | JGI IMG/M metagenome (GOLD analysis project Ga0194035, IMG submission 148680) | Anoxic zone freshwater microbial communities from boreal shield lake in IISD Experimental Lakes Area, Ontario, Canada - Jun2016-L239-20m | ecosystem: Environmental > Aquatic > Freshwater >...
CTTTCGTCATTACTGCAGGGCCGGGGTCTAGGACCGAACGCCCAGCGGCACCTACAGACGAGAAAGGTTGCCCGATGGATGACACCGTTCGCCAACACAAGTACACGCTGACCGAAGATCAGATGCCAACGACCTGGTACAACATCATGCCCGACCTACCGGTGCCCCCACCCCCACCACTGCACCCCGGGCGGATGGATCCGGTGGGCCCCGATGATCTGGCCCCGTTGTTCCCGATGGACTTGATCATGCAGGAAGTTTCGATGGATCGCTTTATCGAGATCCCAGGTGGGGTACTCGATGTCTACCGGCAGTGGCGGCCATCGCCGCTGTTTCGGGCACATCGCCTAGAGCAAGCACTTGGCACTCCCGCACGTATCTATTACAAGTACGAAGGGGTTTCACCGGCTGGGTCGCATAAGCCCAACACCGCGGTGCCTCAGGCTTACTACAACAAGAAGGAAGGCACCAAGCGCCTCACCACTGAAACCGGCGCCGGCCAGTGGGGTACCGCACTGTCTTTTGCTTGCGCGCTCTTTGGCCTGGACTGCGAGGTTTGGCAGGTCGGTGCCTCATACGACTCAAAGCCCTACCGCAGGTTGATGATCGAGGCTTTCGGCGCCAAGGTGCATCGTTCGCCATCTGATGTCACTGAAATCGGTCGACAGCTTGCCCAAGATCCACGTAACTGGTCGGGCTCATTGGGTATCGCGATCTCCGAGGCGGTTGAAGTTGCCGCAACGAATGCCGACACCCGTTACGCACTGGGTTCGGTTCTTAATCACGTACTGCTCCATCAAACAATCATCGGCGAGGAAGCCATCTTGCAACTCCAGATGGCCGGCGATACACCGACCATGATTGTTGGCTGCACCGGCGGCGGATCAAACTTCGGCGGACTCTCCTTCCCGTTCATCCGCGAGAAGCTCGCTGGCAAGATCTCACCACGCATCGTCGCAACCGAGCCGGCTTCATGCCCATCGCTAACCCGTGGCGAGTACCGCTACGACTTCGGCGATACCGCGGGCATGACACCGCTGATGAAGATGCATACCTTGGGCCACGACTTCATCCCCGACCCGATCCACGCCGGTGGCCTGCGCTACCACGGGATGTCGCCGCTCATCTCACACATGTACGAGTTGGGCATGATGGAAGCTGTGGCTGTTCCGCAGACCGAATGCTTTGCGGCGGCAATCCAGTTCGCCCGCACCGAGGGCATCGTGCCGGCACCCGAGCCAACACATGCAATCGCGGTGGCGATCCGCGAGGCGCTAAAGGCCAAGGAGACCGGCGAAGAGACGGTGATCTTGACCGCGCTGTGCGGCCACGGTCACTTCGATCTACCCGCGTACGACCAGTACCTGCGGGGCGAAATGGTTGACGAGGTGTTTTCCGATGCCCGCCTGGCCGAGGCCATGGCGACGGTGCCGGAGGTTTCATACCCGTAAGCCAACCAAGTTCAAAGGGATGAAGGGGTGGATCCGCAAGGATCCACCCCTTCACTTTGTCCCGCCGGAACGGGTCAATCAATTTTCCCTATTTCTATTGACCCGACTGCCATGAGGTGAAGACCTCGGTGTACAGATCGCGGGCCTCTTGACTGCAGCTCGGCGTCGGCGAGATCAGAGCAACCTTGTCGGCCGGCACAACAACGCCCGGGTCGGTCTTGAGTGAATCGTTCATGAACGGATCCGAATCTATGATGCCGTTGTCGTAGCCGCTGAAGTTACTGGCGACACCGGCTTGCTCCGGGCTCATCATCCAGTTGATGAAGATCTTTGCGTTCTCAAGGTCCGGTGCACCCACCGGCACGACAAAGTTGTCAGCCCAAAGATTCAGCCCATCAGACGGGTACACAAACTGGATGTTCGGATTCTCCACAGTCATGCGGTGCACCGAACCGTTCCAGGCCATGCGAGCTTTGCTCGAACCCTTCACCATGCGCTCGATGCCACCGTCCGAGTCGATTACCTTTGGCTTGAAAGTCGAAAGCAGCTCTTGGGCCGCGGCGTACTGCGCCTTATCGGTTGAGCAAAGGTCGGCCGGAGCAACGCCGCCGGCACGAAGTGCCGCGGAGACAAGTTCCGTCTGATCCTTGAGCACATCAAGGGAGTTACCAGCTACCGAGCCGGCGGCGAAGTAATCCTTCCAAGAGGCAATGCCCGAAACCGCTGGGTCAGTGGTGTCGACACCGATACCCGTAGTGCCGTACATATAAGGAGCGGAGTAAATACGCCCTGGATCCCAGTAGACATCGACAAGGTTGGCCTTGATGTTGCCGGCATTTGGCAAGGTGTTGACGCCAATATTCTCCAACAGGCCGAGCTCGATCATCTGAGCGACCATGTAGTCACTGGGCACGAGTACGTCGTAGCCGGTCGCACCCGCCTGTATCTTGGCGAGCATTGTTTCATTCGAGTCATAGGTATCGAGTATCACCTGGATACCCGTTTCAGCCGTAAAGGCATCAAGCTGCGCCGGATCGATGTAATCGGTCCAGCTGTACAGGTGTAGCTCACCGCTACCGGTTGCCGGCAGTGCTGATGCGGCCGGTGCCTCGGTGGCCGCGGGTGCGGCAGCCGAGGGTGCCGTGGTGGTTGTTTCGCCCCCGCAGGCGGCAAGTACCAGCACGCCCGCAGCGATGATTGCTGAAGATGTTGCCCATTTCGATATTTTTGATCGTCGGATCATTATTTGTTTCCCCTTATTCTATTTAGTAGATATACCGCCAAAAGCAGGGTAGCCGAAAAAATCAGCAGAAGGGTTGAGAGAGCGTTGACGGCTGGAGTCACATTGGACCGAATCATCCCGAAGATGTAGACGGGCAAGGTGGTGGCACCTGGTCCGGCAATAAAGAACGAAGTAATGAAGTCGTCAAGGGAGATCGCAAAGGCTAACAGCGCCCCGGCGAAGATCCCAGGCGCAAGTAGCGGCAAGGTGATGCGGCGCAGGATCGCCCACTCGTTGGCTCCCAGATCGGTGGCGGCCTCGAAGGGGGCGGCATCCAAGCCGGCCAAGCGCGCCCTGATCGGCAACAGGGCAAAGGGGATACAAAAGGCGGTGTGCGCAAGTATCAGCGCGACGTGGCCAAGCGGCACCTTGATCGTCAAGAAGAACCCGAGGGTGCCTACCGCGAGCACTATCTCCGGAATGAGGAGTGGGGCGCCCAGTAAGCCCCAGGCGAATACCCGCCCAGACCTGGCCATGCGCAACATGCCAAGGGCGGCACCGAGTGCGAGCAGGGTTGACAAAATGGTAGCGACGACCGCAACGATGAGCGAGTTCTTCAAGGCTCGCAAGATGTCGTCATTGTGAAATACGAAGTCGTACCACTTAAATGAGAACCCGGTCCAGATTTGGGCTAACCGGTTTTGATTGAATGAGTAGAACACCACTAAAAGGAGCGGCAGGTACATACCGACGAGCACCGCGATAGAGGTGCCGCGAAACAGTGGGAAGTTGCGGAGGTTGACTCGGCGCCGGCGGGGCCGCGAGGTGGTTACGGCGCTCATATGAGCCGCACCTGATCGCCGCGGGAGCGCGCTCCTGTAGTAACCATGAGGACGAACAGCACGGTGAATATGAGAAGGAACACCGATAGCGCCGAGCCGAATGGCCAGTTGCGTGCCTGACCGAAGTTGTTTGCGATGACGTTGGCGATCATGTTGGTCTTACCGCCGCCGAGCATGTCGGGCTGCAGGAATGAGCCAAGGCCGGGGATGAACACGAGGGCAATGCCAGCGATGATGCCCGGGCGGATCCCGGGTATCACGATGCGACGCAGCACCGTCCAGCGTTTGGCCCCCAGATCGTAACCGGCTTCGGCATAGCGAAAGTCGAAGCGCTCAGCGCTGGCGTAGATCGGCAAGATCATGAACGGGATGAAGGTGTAGGTCAAGCCGATGATGGTGGCCCATGGCGTGTAGAGAATCTGATAACTGTTGCCGACGCCAATGATCTTAAGAAACCCCCCGACTGGCCCGGTCTCGTCCAGAAGCTGGCGCACCGCGTAGGTACGGATGAGCACACTTGTCCAAAAGGGCAAGGTGACAGCAAGTACCAGCAGCGCCCGGAACCGAACCGGTCGAGTCGCAATCCACATTGCAACCGGAATCCCGAGTATCAAGGTGGTGATGGTGGCGATACCGGCGTAGTAGAAGGAGTTCCAAAGGACTTTTAGGTACCGGGTGTCAAATGCTGTAGTGCCATCAAGCTTTTCCTGAACGAAGATCTGACGGTAGGCATCGGTGGAGAAAACCCATTTAACGCCGGTCCCGAGCGTCGGCTGCGACAGGAATGAGTAGACCACGGTTATCAAAAGTGGCAGCAGGATGACGAGGATCAGGAAAATAAGTGTTGGGGTTGCCAGCCACGACGAGGCCTGCCCCGGCCGCCCCTGGCTCCTATGGGCGCGCAGCTTGCTCATGAACCCACCGTTCGCGCCGCCTTGGTGATCGGGCGTAGGCGGGTTTGGTCACCAACAGCCGGCACTACGACACCGTGTGATGGCAGTGCTGCGACGATTTCCTGGTCACCGGCCTGAACATGCAGTCGGATCAGCCCACCGGTAAAAATGACGTCGATGACCTCACCGATAACTGCGGCGTCGACGTCGACCAACTCGAAGTCTTCAGGGCGAACCGCAAGTAAGCAGTCACCCGAGTTTGGAACCACACAGTCATCTGCGAGTAGTCCGCGCGCCAGTACCCCTCCACCGGGGAATGACAACCCGGTGGCGCTGACACTAACCGGTATTAGGTTTGTTTCACCGATGAAGTCAGCAACAAAACCATTTACCGGTTTGCGGTAAATATCCTGCGGTGAGCCGACCTGCACGATGCTGCCTTCATTGAAAACTGCAATTCGATCTCCCATGGTCATGGCTTCTTCTTGATCATGGGTGACGAAAACGAAAGTAATCCCGGTATCGCGCTGCAGCCGCTTAAGTTCGACCTGCATGCCGCGGCGCAATTTGAGATCGAGTGCTGATAGTGGCTCATCGAGCAACAGCACCTTTGGCTGTTTGGCGAGTGCGCGAGCCAACGCGACACGTTGCTGTTGGCCGCCGGACAACTGGGTTGGCTTACGCCGGTCCAGCCCGGTCAACTTGACCTGCTCAAGGGCTGCGGCTACCCGGCTCCTTATTTCACTCTTGGGTAGGCGCTCCATCTCCAGCCCGAACGCGACATTCTGAGCCACTGACATATGCGGGAACAGTGCGTATGACTGAAAGACGGTGTTCACGGGCCGGTCATAGGCCGGGATGTCGTCAATGCGGGAGCCGTCGAGCAAGATCTCACCACTATCTGGATATTCCAACCCCGCAATGCACCGAAGGAGTGAGGTTTTCCCGCAGCCCGATGGGCCTAGCATCACGAAGAATTCACCTTCAGTAATTGCGAGGTCGACGCGGTCGAGGGCGACTACCACCCCGCCCTCTGGGGTAGGGAAGGTCTTGGTGACCTGCCGGATATCCAATAGCGCTTCGGTCACATCGTCCCCTCGATTTGCCGGTGAAGTTCGAAGGCTATACCCAGCCGGTTACCCATGGCGAGGCGAAATGATTCCGGTTCAATCTCAATTTTGGCCGGCAAAACGGCTGGCTGCACGGCGGGGAAGTAGGGTCTACGCGTGAGTGAGCAAACCCGTCGAACCTTGGCCAAGGGCTTGGTGTTTGTTGGCGCGGCCACCCTCGTAGGCAATGGGGCCGCCTATTTACTTTCGATCGTGGCGGCTCGGGTGCTTACCCCTGCCGAGTTCGGCGCATATGGCGCCTTGCTCGGTATTTTGATCATCATCTCGACCCTGTCTATTGCGGTGCAGGCATTGACCGCGCGCCGGGTGGCTGTCGCCACGGTCAATCGCGCCGAGGTTGAAGGCCAGGCGATCAGGCTCTCGCTATATGTAGGTGTTTCCATCATCTTGGTCGGCCTGCTGGCAGCCTGGCCCCTGAGCATAATTTTTGCTATCCCGTATGCCGCGGTTGCTATGGGGCTGGCTTCCCTGGGATTCGTAGTGCTCGGTACCGCCTCACTTGGGATAGCGCAAGGTCGCGAGGAGCATCTGCGGTTCTCTATCGGTTTTTTGGCGAACGGTTTCGGCCGAGCATTTGTCGGAATCGCCTTCGTACTGGCATTTCGAAGTGTGATCGGAGTTAGCGCTGGTCTACTTGTTGGCTGCGCGGTAGGCGCCGTCATCAGCTACCTACTAATTTGTCCGAAGGCGTGGGCCGGCAACCTCACGAAAGATGGAGCTGCCGAATTTGGTCACATTGCGCATGCACTGCTCGTACTGTTTACCTTGACCAATGTCGACGTTCTGCTCGCGCGCATTTTCTTGACGGAGAATCAATCCGGTGAGTACTCGGTCGGTGTGTTGTTAGCGAAGATCGCATTCTTCCTGCCGAATGCCATCATTATCGTGTTGTTCCCGAAAATGACCGCCGGTGATTCAAAGCGTGCGGTGCTGATCGCAACCGGGCTGACCGCTTGCCTCGGCATATTCGTTACGGGTTTCAGTTTCCTCTTCGGAACTTTCGTGATGCGCATTCTGGGCGGGGCGCAATATGTCGAACTCGGTTCGGAGGCGTGGCTATTCGCCCTTGAAGGCTCAGCATTCGCGCTGGTGCAGGTGCTGCTTTACGCTCGATTGGCCGCCCAAGACCGTCGTGCGGTGCTAACCGTATGGGTAGCTCTGGTGGTACTCGTCAGCATCGTTGCATTCTGGCGGCATAATTCGGTGGCTGAAATCGTCACGACGGTTGTTGCAGTTTCACTTGTGCTCGCAGTGGTCGGGCTGCTGATGGATAGGCGTAATGCGACACCTGGTGCGGTAGTACCGATTGAAGCCGCTGAGTAACTGACTTTATTTCAGCACGTTATCGCGTACCCAGATACCAAGTTGCTGAGCGCATTCATCAACTAAAGAAGCCCAGGATTTACTGGCTGACTCACCGGCTTGGTCACTAACTTGCTTGACGATGGTCAGCGGAATACCGGCGACCGCGGCGGCGTGGGCAATCGCATAGGCCTCCATGTCGACGAGGTCGGCCTGCTGGGCCAGCCTTTCGCGCGTGGCGGAGTCCGAAATGAAAGCATCTCCGGTTGTAAGGGTTGGTCCGCTGCCACCCAACTCAATAGGTGCACCGAAATGCAACCCGGTGAGTACGAATAGCGCTGAATCATCAAGGTCATGTTGTGTTACCCGGGAAATCACCTGGGTACCCCAAAGGCCATCACGTAAACTACCCGCGGTGCCGAGGTTTATGACGCGGGCAGGTGAGAACTCACCGAGGATGGTGGCTACCGCGACCGCGGCATTTACTTTGCCAGCACCGGTGACTAACACGGGTAACTCGCTGCCATGTAGATGTGTTGCCTCCTCCTCCAGAGCAACTACCAACAGGGGTAAGTCTGAGGAGATGGATCGATACAAGCGCATGGTTGCCTTTCGGTTACGAAAATTGGTTTACCGCTAACGTTACCGCCATGTTTGATGCTGCACTGGGCGCCGCAGTAACCCGAGCTGAACCTGATATTGCCAAAGTCGCGCGCGGGCATATTCAGCAGACCGAAATTGTGCGGGATCTCTTCGAAGGCCACTATGAATCCGCGGTCACCGTTGCTGAGGCTTTCAAAGACGCGGTGCTCGGCATCGGTGTCGCCGAGGCGGTTGATGGCGAGATCGTGGCCTTCGATGGCGCCGTTTGGCGGGTGCCGGTTGACGGCATCCCGGTGATTGCCGAGCCACAGCAGGGCCTGCCCTTCGCGGTGGTGGCAACCGGTGGGATGAGTATCACCGAACAGGTGGCCGCTGGCACTGATTTCGCCGGGCTCACCACTTTAATTGATGAGGTACTCAAAGCGGCTGGTCAACTACATGACCACCTGGTGGCGGCGATCCGGGTTGATGGCACCTTCACCGAGGTGTTGTTGCGCAGTGAGCCGCGCCAAACTCCGCCTTATCGCCCACTCACCGAGGTCTTGGATCACGAGGTGCAGTTCGCCTTCGAGACCTGGACGGGCACGATGGTGGGTTTTAGATTCCCGGATGTCAATGACCAAGTAGTGATACGGGGCTTCATCTGCACGGTCTTGCTGCTGATCGAAATAGCGGTGGACACTGCCACCGGGGGGTAACCGCGGTGGCGACTTTGCGGATCTGGCTAGATGACGCCGACATTTTCGTCCCGATGACCGGGGTGCACTACGGTATGTAGGCACCTGGCGAGGTGGCAGAGCGGCCGAATGCAGGCGCCTTGAAAGCGCCCGAAGGGAAACCTTCCGGGGGTTCAAATCCCTCCCTCGCCGCCGATTCGGACGAACCCGCCCGCGCTAAGAGAAGGTTCGCATGCCCGATAGCACTAAGCCGCTGATCAACGGTGAAACCACGATCCCCGCTCATCTGGTCCGGCGCCTTGCTGAGCACGGGGTAACCGTTGGGTTCGGCATAGTTGGTGATTACGCCCTGCGCCTGTTCGGGGCCTTGGCTGATGCGGGACTGCCGATGCTCGTCACCGCCGATGAGCAGGGCTCAGGGTTTGCCGCCGATGCTTATGCGCGGCTGCGGGGTCTGGGTGTTGTTGGCTGCACCTACAGCGTCGGAGGGCTCAAGTTGACCAATGCGGTGGCTAACGCCTGGGCCGAGCAGGTACCGCTGCTCGTTGTCTCGGGTGCACCGGGTATTGCGGAGCGGGCAAATGGGGCGATGCTCCACCACCGGGTCAAGGACTACGACACCCAACTTAAAGTTTTCCAAGATCTGACGGTTGCACAAGCCGTCTTGGATAATCCGATCACCGCTGCGGCAGAAATCGATCGGGTCATTGCCACCATGCTGGCAACCCAAAGGCCAGGTTACTTAGAGATTCCGCGCGATCAGGTTGATCACCTAATCAGCTCATCCCCAGACCCGATTCAATTGCAACCGCAACCGGTCAATGAGGCCAAGTTGGCCGCGGCCGTCGCCGATGTTGTTTCTATGCTGCGTTCAGCGAACTCCGCAGTTATCCAAGCCGGTGTAATGGTTTCCCGTAGGTCATTGGCCGCCTCGCTACTTGGCCTGGCCGAGCATCTTGGCTTAATGGTGGCAACGAGCTCAATGTCAAAGGGGGTATTCCCCGAACGGCATCCGCTAGCACTTGGTGTCTATCAAGGTGCGGTAAGCCCGGTCAACGTCGTTGAAGTTGTTGAAGGCGCTGATGTGCTCTTGAGTTTGGGTGTGCTACCTACCGACCTTAACTTTGGTGGCTTCACCGCGCATATCTCTCCTACTCATCTCATTGCTTGCACCGACACCGACGTCACCGTGGGCTTGCGCACCTACCGCGAGGTACCCCTCGCAGCCTTCTTACCCGCGCTGCGAGATGCGGTTGCTGCGGGCCGTGATGCGCTACTACCAGCCGAACATGATGTCCCTGAATTCGTATCGGCGGGTGCGGTACCTATCCATGCTGAGCGGCTTATTGCCGCGGTGGCAGCGCGGATGGATGAGAGTCACGGGTTAATAGTCGACCCTGGTGATTGCCTATTCGCTTCGGTTGAGCTGCCGGTACCAGCTTGGTCGATATCGAGTGCCTACTACGCGACGATGGGTTACGCAATACCGGCTGCTTTGGGTGCCGGAAAGGCCGACGCTGAGCACCGACCGGTCGTACTTGTTGGTGACGGAGCATTTGCAATGAGCGGCATCGAGTCGGGCTGGTGCGCATTCAATGGTGTTCACCCGATCATCATCGTGATGGACAACTGCGGATTCGGCACTCAGCGGCCGATGCGCGATGGCCCATTTAATGACATCGCACCGCTCGCTGCCGAAAAACTGGTTGATGTTTTCGGTGTTGGTAAAGGCTGGCTCGCGTCAACCGAGGATGAACTTTCAGACGCACTATCCGAGGCATTCGCCCATGATGAGTTAGCGATAGTGCATGTGAAAGTGCCTAAGGGATCGATAAGCCCGGCACTGGCACGACTAACCGAGGCGTTAGGCAAACGCGTGTGAGTGCCCAAGATCTGCTACTGCATATCGCCGCCTCCGCCGTGGTGGTGATTGGACTCGCTATCTGCATCGGCGCCTCGGCCCCACGCTGGCCGAATACTTGGCTGCAACGAGATGTTGGCCCGCTTCACTTCAATCGATTCGATACGCGAAGTAGGTATCGCAAGATTGGAATCACCAAATTAGCCCGAACCCTGCCCGAACTCGGAGCAGTATTCGGCGGGCAAAGCAAGAAAGCACTGCCTGGTTTGACGATCGAGGATTTGGGTGCTTACCTCGTCGAGGTGCGCAGGGCCGAGTGGGTGCACTGGCTAACCCTGTGGGTCTGGCTTCCGCTCATATTCTTCAACCCATGGTGGCTGACCTTGGTATTCGCCATTATCGTCATCACAGGTAACTCCATCTATATCGCCATCTTGCGTCACAATCGGCTTCGGCTCACCGGAATCTTGGAAAGCAGGCAGGCATGAACGATTACGGAGTGCGCTCAATGGTGGCTCCACTTACCCGCGTGGCAGTTCGGGCACCTTCGCTGCGCGGTGATTACGCGGAGGCGCATTGGGTCACCCCGGTTGATGGTGAGTTGCTACTGCAGCAACACCGTGAATTCGTCGAGTTGCTGCGTAAATTGCACTGTGAAGTTGAAGAGTTGGCGCCGGTCGATGACATGCCAGATGCCTGTTTCACCTATGACCCAGCCTTCATAATTCCCTCCGGGGTCATTGAACTGCGCGGTGCCAAAGTGGTTCGGGCCGGTGAGCCACCGCTACTTGCCGCCGAGCTTCACGCCCTCGGGGTACCGGTGGTTGGCAAGCTCACGGGTACTGCGACCGCCGATGGCGGTGATATGTATTGGCTTGACGACAACACCTTGGCGATTGGTCGGTCGTATCGCACTAATGTCGAAGCCATCGAGCAGTTGCGGCCGATAATGGCTGCTGATGGCATCGCGATTGAGACGTTTGACCTGCCCCATGATCTGGGGCCCGAATACTGCCTGCATCTGATGTCAGTTATTTCAGCCGTTCGAGCCGATCTCGTACTTGTCTATGCGCGCTTGGCTCCCGTTGCACTTATGCAAGCCCTGCAACGCCGCGGGATCGAGATTCTCAGCCTGCCCGAAGATAATTACCTGTCACTTGGCTGCAATGTGCTTGCCGTCTCACCTGGTGTTGTGGTTATGGCAACAGGCAATGACGCGACCGCTGCCTTATTGCGCCAGCACGGAGTCGAAGTACACCTATATGAAGCGAGTGAAATCAACAAAGGCGAAGGTGGGCCAACCTGCTTAACCCGACCGATCAAGCGGTAAGTGACCCGGTGTCAATCACGAAACGGTAGCGCACATCGCTCTTCAGCACCCGCTCCCAGGCTTCATTAACCTGTTGAATCGCAATGACTTCGACATCGCTACCGAAACCATGCTCGGCGCAGAAGTTCAGCATCTCCTGATTTTCGGCGATGCCACCGATATTTGAACCCGCAAGTGACCGACGTTGCTCGGTTAGGGTAAATGCCCGCACCGACAGGGGTTTCGTGGGCAATCCGACAACACACATCGTGCCCTGCAAGGAGAGCAAGGACATATAGCGATCAAGTTCGATATCTGCCGAAATAGTATTGATAATCAGATCGAATGAATTGCGAGCACCTTTCATGGTCTTTGAGTCACTCGATAAAATGAAATTGTCGGCTCCCAAACGCCTAGCGTCTTCCTCTTTGCCGGGCGAGTGACTTATCAAAGTGACATCTGCGCCCATGGCGTGCGCAATTTTTACTCCCATGTGCCCAAGGCCACCCAGGCCCATAATGCCAACTCGTTTGCCAGGGCCGGCTTGCCAGTAGCGAAGGGGAGAGTACAAAGTAATACCGGCGCATAGCAGCGGCGCTGCGACATCCAATGGCAGATTGGCCGGGATAGCCAGACCGTAGTTTTCGTCCACGACAATATGGGTTGAGTAACCACCGTAGGTCGGGGTCGTTAAGTCAGCCTCAACCCCGTTGTAGGTCAGCACAATGTGGCCAAGGCAATATTGCTCAAGCCCGGCCTTGCAGTTCCGGCAGGTACGACAGGTGTCTACGAAAACACCGACTCCGGCATGGTCGCCGATCTTGAATTTGGTCACGGCATTGCCCACATGGGTCACGACACCCGCGATTTCATGCCCGGGCACCATCGGGAAGATTGCAGTGCCCCAGTCCTCACGGGCTTGATGGATATCCGAATGGCAGATACCGGCGAACTTGATATCAATCAAGATGTCGTGGGCACCGACCTCGCGCTGGCTAAATACAAATGGCGCCAATGGCGCATTCGGCGCTGGGGTGGCGTAGGCGGTGATATTCATGGG